>TARA_R110002072_G_scaffold101954_3_pt1 | contig 9952 bp, 8 predicted proteins | sample TARA_R110002072 | Tara Oceans TARA_R110002072 (sample SAMEA4397118) | marine metagenome | biome: Polar Biome; feature: [SRF] surface water layer (ENVO:00010504); material: water (ENVO:00002006), including particulate matter (ENVO:01000060) such as... | depth 5 m | reverse complement strand
CGGGAGTACTTTAACCAGAATTCATTCTGCTCAAACGGCTCGCCGGGGTCCGAAGGACCGGTAGACGCACCCTGAAACTCAACAAAGGTATAGCCCTGGTGAGTACAGCGTGCTGTGACCTGAGGCCCTAGGCGATAGAACTCAGTGCTACAGGGGTACTTCGGCTGGCCATTGGTTTCCTGGCTGACAAATATGGCCGACTCCTGGTCGATGCCGTAACCGAGTGTGAACTCACCCGCAACACCGTCAAACTCTGCATCAACACTGGTGACAATGCCGTACTCAGGCTCGTCAGGCACAGGGAAATTATAAATCGTGAGATTAACGTTGGGGTTAGCACCTGGAGAAATCCCCGGCGGCAACAATGCCGCGATTTTGTCCGGGTCTGTCCGGTACGCAATCTTCAGCATGGGCCAATTAACTATATCGCCCGGATTTCCCTGAGGCGCATCTGATTCACTGGTCATATTCTTTCCCTTATGAATTGTCGTTACTGAATTAAGCGCCCACCATGTTGGGCACTGGAGTGTCGCGATTGAGAATCATGTCCGCTCGCGCGCGAATCTTGCCGTCAGTCTCTGGTGTTGTCGCCAGCAACCAGAAGGCATCTTTTTCCAGCCCGGCTATCGCCATTTCCGCGACTTCGTCCGGATGCGTGGTTTGCAGTTCAATGCCAAATTCCGCACACATTTTTTTCATATCTTCGACCGAGCTGATACCGGATTCGTTGCCTTCAACCTCTTTCTTTAATTCTTGTGGCCGCACACGACCCGAATTGAACAAGCCGGTATCCACCACATGCGGCCCGGGGAATAAGGCACTGACCTTGACCGGACTTTCGGCCGCCTGCACCTGGTAATGCAGGTTCTCGGTAATAGCGTGTACCGCCGCCTTGCTCGCGGTGTAAATAGGCTGATCAGGGTAAACGAGCAAAGCGCCATTACCGGAGCCAGTCACAACAAAGTGGGCCTCTTCATTGCGCTCTATTAACCTGGGCATAAAGGCGCGAATCGAATTGATCACACCCCATAGGTTAACGTTGAGACACCACTGCCAATCTTTTTCCGAGTAATCCCACATCGCACCGGACTCACCAGCACCGATGCCAGCATTGGCAAAGACCAGGTCAATTTTTTTGAAGGCCGACTCCGCTTTGTCTGCAAGTGAAGTAAGGCTGTCGAGGGAGGTGACATCGCAGAATTCGACGACGGCCTCAATATTTTCGGCGCCCAAGTCCGCCAACACTTGTTCCATCGCCGCCTTATCCACATCACCCACGACAATTTTTGCGCCGCGTCGACCCAGCGCGAATGCGAGCGAGCGGCCTACACCGCTGGCGCCGCCGGTGATAACGGCGACCCGGTTGTTAAAGTCCTGCATGGCTAAGCGGTCTCCTGCTTGTCACTTGAGGTGAGGTAGAATTGGCGAACCCATTTGCGAAACATCACCAGGGTCGTGTCCTCCTTGCAAAAAATCGGACGGTGCTTGTGCACCTTGTTGGCCCAGATTGGATAGTCATCGTTCAACCCGGAAATGATTCCCTCCATGACATCATCGCCCGCAATATCCTCAATCGATTTACTCACGACCAGCGTCCAGCGCATGCGCGTCTCATGTTTGTTAATCGGCTGTGCGCTGTTGTACATCACCATTTGTGCGTCAGGGCCATAAGTGTTGCGCACCATGGCAAAGCCTGGGCTGTAAACAGTTGCGTGTAACTCCGCCGGAAAATCTGCACCGGTGGCATCGGAGTTTAAATGCAACGTGCGGCCGTCATCGTCGATGGTCACTTTCGAAGGTGGTACATCCATCATTTTATGCACAAACTGGAAATGCACCGGGTCACAGGAGTTTTCGGCAATATCCTGCACATGGGCCGGCACCAGGAACTCGGTGTACCTCGGGCTGGTCCACTTGCTATCGCCCAGTTCAGGAAACTCAGGCAAGTCCCACTCGGGGCCGGTATTTTCTGGGTGAAACCAGATATAAACTTCCCCATTTTTTTCCGCGCAGTGCCAGGTGCGCAGGCGCGCACGTTCTGGAATTTCTTCGCTGTAGGGAATCTCCACACAGGTGCCATCCATGCCGTAACGCCAGCCGTGGAAGGGACAGCGAATCGATTCACCAACAACGCGGCCCTGCACACCCAGGTTCGCGCCCAGGTGCGGACAATACGCATCCTGCAACACCGGCACGCCAGAGCGAGTGCGGTACAGCACCATTTCCCGATCAAATGCTTGTACTGGCTTTACTTCACCCACCAACAGCTCCTGGGACCGGGCGACGGAATACCAGCCCATCGGAAACTCCGGGGTGGTATTGGTTTTGGATTCACATGCTTCTACGATAGTCATAACACCTCTTTGAAGATTCGATTCTACACAATGACTTAATTGAACAACGCCGCCGTAGGGCCAATCTCATCGGCAATCGCCTGCAAGCGCTGGCGGTCCAGTCCGTAAAATTTGATCGCGTTCTCGCCCAAAATCTGGCGACCGTCCTGCTCCGGAAAGTCACCAAAATTATCCTTCAGGTATTGCGCCGTATTGGGCCAGCTACCCTCTGGGTGCGGAAAGTCACTGCCCCACATCACACTCTCCAGGCCCACTTCGTGGCGCATATCCAGGTCCGGTCGAAGTACGCACGACGCACCAATACCGATATTACGTTTAAAATATTCGCTCGGTTTAAGCGACAAGTGCGCGCGGAAATTGCCTAACTTTGCTGAAATCTGGCCCTCGGTGTAATGAAAGTCCATCAGGCGCAACCAGGAGGGCAGCATGAACATTGTGCCGCCCTCCACAATCATGGTTTTGAGTTTGGGAAAGCGTTCATACACACCGCCCCAGATCATGAACGTGAGCGGGCGATACAACCACCACATCACTTCGGACACATAGATCCCCATCGCACCCGGCATTGCATCGCGCTTGTCTTCGACGGGAAAACCCGCACCGAAGTATTCCGGGTGTGGGGCTGGCCCAGAGTGAAAGTGGACAATCACTTCAAGGTCCTCGCAGACAGCCCAGAAGGGGTCATACTTAGTGTGATGATAGGCATCGTGCTCTCCCCAGAGAGTAGGAATCATCACCGCGCTGAGACCGTTATCCACGCACCAGCGGACCGCTTCAACAGCCTGCTGAACATCCCACAACAGGGGGATAGAGGCCACCCCAATATGGCGTGCCGGGTCGTTTGCACACCACTCGGCTAACCAACGGTTGTGTGCCATGGCACCCGCCCACTGCAGCTCCGGCACCATATCGCGAGGGGACAGACCAAGCCCCGCGCCAAAGGGTGGCGTGTTCTTTTCGGTAATACCGTCCGGGAAAATGACCTCGGCAGCAATGCCGTCGTTCGCCAGCATGTTCAAACGTTCCTTGTAATCCCAGGCACCGGTAAGCTCTCGCTGAATGGGCGCACGCCAGGCATCATTGATTTCCTTAATCAGGAAGGTGGACTCGGCCTTCTCCAACATCTCAATAGTGATAGGCACGGCCATGTCCATCATCTCGTGGTACTTCGATTCCACATAGGGCTTGTAGTCCGCGATCGGCAAGCCGGCGTGGCAATCTGTGGAGACGACAATCATTCGTTCTGACATATAGCGACTCTCTCCCTCGTTTAAGGGGGTCTGTTTACAAAGATTATGCTTGCTCAGAGGGTATAATAGCTTCCCAAATGAGCAAACTTGCACATTTGTATACAAAATAGTTTAATGCAGGAACGAATGCAACCGTATTACGGAAAATTCATGGACATCACAGCGGCTCCTCTTGGGCGTCGGGAAAAGCGCAAACAGGAAATTCGAAGCCGTATCGAAGAGGCCGCCTACCGCCTGTTTCGCGCTCAGGGTATTGAAGACACGAGTATTGAGCAGATCTGCGTAGAAGCCGATGTCGCAAGGCGCACCTTTTATGGGCACTTCCCCAACAAACATACCTTGTTAGGGGGCCTGGGCATTTCCCGCCTGTACGACCAGTCTGAACCCATGCTGCAAATGTTGATGGACGACCATGACTCCACTCGCGCTCGGCTGGAAGCGATGATTGACTACATTGAATCCAATTTTGCCAGCTACGAAGAGATTGACCGCCAACTTATCCTGATCGCGCCTTCGACCTTCGCAGAAGATACCGAGCGACACCGCGAAATTGGCGACAGCGCACTGGCCAGTTTTGTCCGGCTCATCGCCACCGGCGTCAACATCGGCGACGTCCAAACGAAATTCTCTCCGGAAATTCTCGCGGCAATGGTGGTAGGCACACTCAACATGCTGACCATCAGTTGGGCAATGAACAGCGAATACCCCGTGTTTGCAAAGCTTGAAGAAGCGCGAGTGATGTTCGAGCACCTGATCTGCGAAGACAGCGCTTAAGACCCCCTGCGCCATCGTGGCGGCGTCATGAACGCGGCACCCTTTCTTTAATTCAACACATATCGGAGAATATTTCATGGGACCGCTTAAGGGACAGACGATTATCGAAATTGCCGGCATCGGACCCGGCCCTTTCGCAGCGATGTTACTGGCGGACATGGGCGCTAATGTTATTCGCGTGGAGCGACCCGGTGGCAGCATGTTCACCGCTACACAAAATACGAAACTGGATTTTCTCAACCGCAACAAGCGCTGTATCAGTATCAATCTGAAAAACCCCGATGGCGTCGATACGGTTTTGACACTGCTGGAGCAGGCAGATGCGCTGCTGGAGGGAAACCGACCCGGTGTTATGGAGCGGCTGGGGCTGGGCCCAGACATTTGTCTTACTCGCAATCCAGCACTGGTTTACGGGCGCATGACCGGCTGGGGGCAAGAGGGTCCGATGGCGCGCGAAGTCGGACACGACATCAACTACATCGCCCTCAGTGGCGCACTACACCCTATTGGCAGGGCCGGAGAAAAGCCCGCCATCCCACTCAATCTTGTGGGTGATTTCGGCGGTGGCGGCTTGATGCTCGCCTACGGCATGGTCTGCGCAATGCTGGAAGCTAAGGTTTCAGGCGAAGGCCAGGTGGTTGACGCGGCAATGATTGATGGGGCTGCGGCGTTGATGGCCAGCACTTTTGCGGCTAATCAGGTCGGCTTCTGGTCGGATGAGCGCGGCACCAACCTGCTGGATTCCGGTTCGCATTTTTACGAGGTTTACGAAACCGCCGATGGCAAGTACATCTCCCTAGGCTCTATTGAGCCCCAGTTTTACGCCGCCCTGCTGGAGAAACTGGGCGACGATGCGCAACATTTTGAAAACCAGTTCGATATGGAGAACTGGCCGGCAATGAAAGAGCGGATGACTGCAATCATCAAATGCAAAACACGGGACGAGTGGGATGAGGTGTTTGCAGGCGCTGATGTTTGTTACGCACCCGTACTGTCTATGGGTGAGGTTCGTCATCATCCGCATCATCAGGCTCGCGGCACTTTTGTCGACGACGGAGAAGTGTGGCAGCCGGCACCGGCACCGCGCTTTAGCCGAACGCCGGGCGAGATCCGCAGCAGCGCAGCTGAAATTGGTGAACACTCTCTAGAAATTCTTCGCGAGTTCGGCTTTGATGATAAACAGATCACCGCGCACGTGAACAGTGGCGCGGTGCACACTAATACCAACTAGGCTATCGTTTGGCACCTGTGCGTGTAGAATGCCTGCCCGTGCCTTATTGGCCCTCCCTACATTTGCACCAGGACAGCACAACCATGAGTGATGCAGGACAAAAACCCCAGCAATGCCGACATGTGGCAGTGAACGCGGAAAGTCATCACCTCACAATAGAATCAGGTTCTGTTCCGGTCCCCAAAACGGGTGAAGTCTTGATTAAGGTTCACTCGGCGGGCATTAACCGCGCCGATCTCCTGCAGCGCAGCGGCAACTACCCACCCCCCGAAGATGCCTCCCCGATCCTTGGCCTGGAAGTTGCTGGTACGGTGCAAGCTCTTGGTCCGGACGCCGGACATTGGCAGTTGGGTGACAAGCTCTGCGCGCTAACCCATGGTGGCGGGTACGCCGAATACGCTGTCGCACCTGTCAGCCAATGCCTGCCTATTCCCGATGGCTTTAGCAAAGCCGAAGCGGCCGCGCTGCCAGAAGCGCTGCTTACTATCTGGCATAACCTGTTTCAGCGGGCAGCTTTAAAGCCCGGCGAAAAAGTATTAATTCACGGCGGCGCCAGCGGCATGGGCAGCATGGGTGTAATGATCTGCTCTACACTGGGCGCCGAGGTGTATACCACCGCAGGCTCAGATGAGAAGTGCAAGGCCCTGGAAGGCCGTGGTGCAACTCGCGCAATCAATTACAAGACCGAGGACTTTGAGCAGGTCATCACTGAGCTGGGATTGAATAATCGTATCAATGTCATCCTCGATATGATCGGTGGAGAATATATTCAGAAGAACCTCAGCATCGCCGCACCTGAGGGCCGTATCGTCAATATTGCTTACATGCGGGGCTTTAAAGCGGAGGTCAATTTCGCACCACTACTACTGAAAAGAATTACCATGACCGGCTCAACACTGCGCGCGCAGACGTTTGAGCAAAAAGCCAAGATGGTCGAGGAAATTATGACGCAGATCTACCCGCACCTGGGAACTGGAAAGATCAAACCGCTCATCGATAGTATCTATCCATTGGAGGAGGTAGAGCAGGCTCACGGCCACATGCTAAGCGGCACACACATGGGCAAGATTATTTTAAAAATATAAGATTCTTTAAGCCTTCCTGGTATATTAAGACGCTCGCCTTGTAACAATAAAGTCTTAAAAACCCCCGTTTCGATCGTTTCAGATCATCATCTTTCTAAAAAATCTCCGTTTATACTCACTTTTAATTTCCTTTAGAGCTAATAAGCCCTCATCTATATTACCAAAAAGAATTAAAAAACGGGTGTTTTTGACGCGAACTGGCGCTACCGCTAGCTTCGGAGTGCGTCAGTGCTATACTCAAAATGAATGCCGAGGCAGAACTGCGAGCGTCACCAGCATATTAGTTCTGACGCAGCCATCAGCAACATTCACTCAGTCGTGCGCATGCCGCCGCTGCGTTATGAAGTCGCTGAATAACGGGCGCGACACTCCCAACCCTCGCTTATAAAACTAATAAGGGACTGCACAATGAAACGCCATTTCTACATCAGCGACGACCTTGACGACCTGGAATTGGTTGAGGAGCAATTGGAGGCTGCGGGTGTCACCACGCCGCAAATACACGTGCTCAGCGAAGACGACGCCGGTGTGAAAGCGCACCGCCTGAACGACGTGGAAGCGGTCCTGCGCAAAGACGTTGTCCACGGAACAGAACGGGGTGCTGTAGTAGGCATCATTGCTGCTGCCATAATTTTGTTAGCCACCTCTGCTACTGGCATCGCCGACACCATTACCTGGGTACCACCCACTTTTCTCGCTGTTATTACCCTGGGTTTCTGTACCTGGGAAGGTGGCCTTATAGGAATTCAAGCGCCGCACTCTGATTTTGTTCGCTTTCAGGACACACTGCGGTCAGGCAAACATGTGTTACTTGTAGACGTTAGTCAGGATCAGGAGCACATCTTGCAGCAAGTAACCGGCACGCATTCCAAGCTGAGCGCAGCGGGCGAGGGACACTCTACCCCAGGCTGGTTCCTCGGTATCCGGGCAAAGTTCGAGCAACTGATCAAGGGCACAGCGTGGCGACCTCAGTAAGATACTTTCCGGTCTAAAATAAGAATAACTGCTTTCGTAACAAAGTATTCCTCCGGACCGCGCTGCGGACGGATAAGGAGTTGGCATGAAAATAGTGGTAGCACTCGTTCTACTGGTGATTGGTTCACTTGTATTTCACTGGCTGAGCCCTTGGTGGATGACACCCCTGGCCTCGAACTGGAGCGCTATTGATACCACTATCGACATCACTCTTTATATCACTGGGATAGTCTTTGTTGCCGTCAACCTGTTTATGGCCTGGGCCATTTTTCGCTACCGATACAATCCATCCCGCCGCTCTCACTATGAGCCGGAAAACAAAAAGCTTGAAACCTGGCTGACTGTCATTACCTCTATTGGCGTAGCCGCCATGCTGGCACCCGGACTTGTCGTGTGGGCGGACTTCGTGAATGTCCCTGAGGATGCTGACGAGATGGAAGTCGTAGGCGCTCAGTGGGCGTGGAGCTACCGCTTACCAGGTGACGACGGTGTTCTGGGCGAAGTAGACTCAACCTTCGTAGGGCCCCTAAACCCCTTTGGCATGAGCCCCAATGACCCTGCAGGCAACGACGATATACTCATCTCCAGCAATGAAGTTCACCTGCTCATTGATCGTCCGGTAAAATTCTTATTGCGCTCCAAAGATGTGTTGCACAATTTCGCTGTTCCACAGTTTCGCGTAAAGATGGACCTGGTACCGGGCATGGTTACGTACGCTTGGGCCACCCCAACCGTCAAGGGAAAGTACGATCTTTTGTGTATGGAATTGTGCGGCATTGCGCATTACACCATGCGCGGCTATGTGGTTGTCGACGAACAGGAAGATTATGACAGCTGGCTCGCAGAGCAGCAGACCTGGAGCGAGATACAATCCATACCTCCAGGTGATGCCGTCGCGGGAAAAGCCAGCTACGCCACCTGTGCAGCTTGTCACGGCCAACAGGGCGAGGGCCTTGTCGCGTTTAATTCACCGGGCCTCGCTATCCTGCCATCCTGGTATATCAAACGGCAGATCGAACACTTTAAATACGGTATTCGCGGCGCCAATGAGGGTGATACGTTCGGTCAACAAATGGTGCCCATGGCAAACATGCTGGCGGACGCCACTGCGATTAGAAACGTTACTGCGTATATCGCAACCCTGGTGCCAGAGAAGCCTGTAGATACCATTGAGGGGGATCCTCACAAAGGCGCTGCCTATTACAACACTTGTGGTGCCTGTCACGGTGCGAAGGCGCAGGGAAATTATGCTCTGCAGGCTCCGCCTTTAGCCGGGCAAGATGACTGGTATTTGAAACGACAACTGCAAAACTTCCGTCTGGGCTTGCGCGGTGCGCATAAAGGAGACACCTACGGTCACCAGATGGTGCTAATGGCTCGCTCGTTACAAAACGAGCAATCAATTAATGATTTGCTAGCGTACCTGAATACGCTGTAAGTAAACGCGCAAACAGCTTACAGGCTCAAGCAAACGAGGAAGCACAGTATGCAAAACGTGGCAATTGCCGATCAGATAGACGAACTCCACGATCCGCAGACGTTTATTACCAAATACATCTGGAGCCAGGACCACAAGGTCATCGCGATACAGTACGGCCTTACCGCCGTATTTGTGGGTCTAATAGCACTGGCCCTGTCTGGCTTAATGCGCCTGCAGCTGGGCTTTCCCGACGCATTTGATTTCATCAATCCCAGTGATTATCTGCAGTTTGTCACCATGCACGGCATGATTATGGTGATCTATCTCCTAACCGCTCTATTACTGGGTGGCTTCGGGAATTACCTGATCCCGCTCATGATCGGCGCCCGCGATATGGTGTTTCCGTTTTTGAACATGTTGAGTTACTGGTTTTACCTTGTGTCGGTCATCGTATTGCTGACCAGCTTCTTTGTACCCGGAGGTCCCACGGGGGCCGGCTGGACGCTGTATCCACCGCAAGCAATTTTACCCGGCACCCCAGGGTACGACTGGGGCATTATTTTAATGCTAGTTTCTCTGGCAATATTTATCGTCGCCTTCACCATGGGTGGCCTGAACTATGTCACTACCGTACTGCAGGCACGCACCCACGGCATGACACTGATGCGTATGCCCCTGACAATCTGGGGCATATTCACCGCCACCGTGCTGGGCTTGCTGGCTTTTCCAGCACTGTTAGTCAGCGCAATTATGATGATGCTGGATAAAACCCTCGGCACCAGTTTCTTCATGCCGGCGCTAGTGTCTCTGGGAGAAAACCTGGACTACTCAGGTGGTAGCCCGATATTGTTCCAACACCTTTT
>TARA_R110002072_G_scaffold174303_2_pt1 | contig 9961 bp, 4 predicted proteins | sample TARA_R110002072 | Tara Oceans TARA_R110002072 (sample SAMEA4397118) | marine metagenome | biome: Polar Biome; feature: [SRF] surface water layer (ENVO:00010504); material: water (ENVO:00002006), including particulate matter (ENVO:01000060) such as... | depth 5 m | reverse complement strand
GGCTCCGTCGGTCTGCTCGACGGGTCTACAGACCCGCCTGCGCGGCCCTCGGTCGTCTTCCTAGTCTGCGGACCATTCTGACGCACTTGCCTGCGCCGCTGGTGAGATATGCGGGCAGCCCACATACCTCACCAGCAACTTGGCAAGCACGCCCGAATGGCCCGCGGCCTTCGTCAGACGGCAGGCGTTGCCTGCCGCCCTTGACGGGCGGCGACGATGCGGCAACCTAGTCGTCATGCGTCTCGCCCTCGCCCTCAAGATTTGCCGTTGGAGCCTGTTGTCGTTGTTTGTCAGTGCTTCCGTGGCGCAGACGCCGGTTGTTTCTTGGGGTGGCGAGAACATGCGTCTCGCCGCTTCGAATGTGGCGCCCGTGTCCGGCGGTTGGCGACTGACGTTGACGATGAGCAACGACAATGGCGCCAGTGGCCTGCCGACTTCGTGGCGGCGGTGGTGGCATTGCGAAGTCAGTAACCTGGTTGCCGGCTCGACGTTGAACTTCCGTATTGCGAGTCCTGGTTACAGCGATGCGATCCTGCCGGTGTGGGCGCTGTCGACGGATGGCGTCAACTTTGCGGACTACGTGCGCATGCCGACGAGTGCTGTGCCAGTGACGCAAAGCGGCCAAGAACGGTTTGCAGTGCAGGTGCCTGCCGGCGTCGTCGCGATGCGCGTGGCGAAGTACTTTCCGTACACCGTGACCCGCAAGAACCAGTTGCTCGCCAGTCTCGCAGGCGAGCCGCGGGTGAACAGCATCGTGTCGCTAGGCAATTCGCAGCAGGGGCGACCGATCGAGAAGATCCAGCTGACGGACAGCAGTGTTCTGGATGCCAACAAGGAGCGCATCTGGATTCACGCGGGCGTGCACCCGGCGGAGACGACCAGCTACTTCGTGGTCGAAGGTTTGCTCGATTGGCTGACGTCCGGCGATCCCTATGCCGAGGTGCTGCTCGACCACGCGCTGATCGAGATCGTGCCGATGGCCAACCCCGACGGCGTCGTGCTTGGCAACTATCGAACCAATGCCAATTCGGTCGAGATCGAGTCGCAGTGGAGCGCTCCCTACAACTCGTCGCAGCCCGAGGTCATCGCCTTGCGCACGGCGATCGAAGGCTACATGGGCACGGTTGCATCGCCGGGCAGCAACCCGATCCGCATCCTGCTCAACCTGCACAGCACGCACAACACTTCGTATCCGTTCCACTTCCAGCACGTCGCCAACAGCAACTGGTCGCCGGGGTGCACGAGCTGTGGCGTATTGCCGATCGTCAATCAGGTCGAGGGGCAGTGGGTCAGCAACTTCGAGGCGCGCAGCCCGTTTGTGGCGATCGGTTCGACGGCGTCGAGCAGTCTTGGCTCGCGTCCGTTTGTGGAGTCGATGTGCCACGACCGCTGGACGTCGGTCAACGGTTGGCTCAATGCTCCGAACTTCGAGCAGCCGGTGATGGCGATCACGTTCGAAGGCACCTACGGCCGTGGCCCGGATGGCGTGACCTGGAATACGGAAGCGGACTACCGGCAGTGCGGCGCGGACATGGGGAGGGCGTTGGTGGATCAGCTGGGCTTGGGGTTGACCGCCAGCTCGATGACCTACGGCGCATCGTGCGGCACGGCGCTGCTCACCGGCTTGTTGGTGCCGCAGGCTGACGGCAGCCACGTTGCGAACCTGGCGGTTACTGGGGGCGCACCGGGGGGGCTCGCAGTCCTGGCGGTTGGCAGCACCCAAGTGTTGGTGCCTTTCCCCCAACCCTGGGCGAACTGCACGCTGTTGACGGCACCCGCTGCCACCGCGGTCTTGCTGCTGAATGCCGGCGGGCTGGCGGTCATACAGGTGCCGGTTCCGGCGATCCCTGGTTTGGCTGCCTATCTGCAGGCGGTGTCGATCGACGCCTCGCTCAACCTCGAGTCGAGCAACGGCCTGGCGATCGAGAACAACTACTAGTCACCTGCCAGCGGCTTGAGTTGTCGGATCGCTGCTTCGCAACGGGCGGGCGGGCCGCTATCCTGCACGCGGTGAGCTATCGCGTCGAATTGCCGGTCTTCTCAGGGCCGATGGACCTTCTGTTGCATCTGGTGAAGCAATCGGAGGTCGACATCCATGAGGTCTCGATCGCGCCGATCCTCGCCGACTTCTTGTCGCACTTGAAGGTGCTCCAGGAGTTGGACCTGCACGACATCGGCGACTTCGTGGTCATGTCGAGCACCTTGATGGAGATCAAGTCGCGCGAGTTGTTGCCCAACGAGTCGGTCGAGATCGAGGAAGAACTCGATCCGCGCGATGACCTGATCCGCCGGTTGCTCGAGTACAAGCGCTACCGCGACCTTGCCCGCGAATTGGATGCGCGTTCGGGCCGTCGTCAACGCCAGAGCAACCTGGTGATGCCGCAGCCGCCTGAGTTGAAGTCGTCCGAGGATGAAGACTTGCTGGATCTCGGCGAGCTCGGCGTCTGGGACCTGACGGCCGCGTTTGCCAAGCTGCTCGAAGAGGTTGGCCACAACCAGTCGATGGAAGTCGAAGTCGAAATGCGCGACGTTGGCTACTACACGCACGTGCTGCTCGACACGTTCAAGAAGACGCGTCAAGTGAAGTTCTCGGAGGTCTTCGACAAGAAGGAAGGCCGCTACGGGATGATAGGCACGCTGATCGCGCTGCTCGAAATGATGAAGCAGGGCTACCTGCGCGCGCTGCAGGAGAACTGCTTCGATGAAATCAGCCTCGCCTACATTGGTGAAGATGACGTCACGGCGGATCTGATTCTCGCCGGCATCACCGCTGAGGAGATGCGCGAGGATCAAGAGAAGGCTGCCAAGGCAGCTGCTGCGGCGGCAGGCAGTGATGACGAAGACCCAGACGAAGACCCAGAAGAAGACCTAGACGAAGACCTAGATACTGGTGACGAAGACGCCGACGCCGAAGACTCCGCCGAAGATTCCGCCGAAGACGCCGAGAACGCTGGTGACGAAGGTGCTGACGGCGAGGATCTGGCGGTCCACGACTTGGCCGACGAAGCCACCGAGAGGGAAGGCCTCGATAAACCAGCCGCTGCCCAGGATCACGACGGCGAACCCGCCGACGACGCGAGCGCAGAACTCGACGTCATCGCGGGTGTCGACGAGCTAGCCAAGCCAGCGGACTCAGAGCCCACTGCCATGGGTGATCAGGCCGCGACGATGGGCGGCGAAGCCTGAGCCTGAGAGCGTCTCGCTGTGATGCATAGGGCCGACGCTCGCCGCTCCCCTGACAAGGGCAGTTCGGGGTGTGCTTCTTGCCCGGGTTGAGCCGATAACACCCGTCTCGACCGCTGCCAGTTACTTTTGATTTGGCTCCGCCTGCCGGACTGCCACAATCCTTCGGCCGTGTTTCACGCGGCCACGCCTCCACCATGCCTGTATCGCCAAGATCCCTACTCGCTGGCATCTTCTGCCTCGGCCTGTCCATCATCATGTTCGAGATCGCGTTGACGCGCGTGTTCGCGATCATGATGTGGCACCACTTCACCTACATGGTGATCTCGATCGGCTTGCTCGGCTTTGGTGCTTCCGGCAGTCTGCTGACCGTAACGCGGTTGGGTGAAAAGAAGGGCACTGCGGAGCGCGCCCTGGTGTGGACCAGTATCGGCTACGGCATCAGTGTCGTGTTGGCGTTCTGCTTTGCGACATTTGTGCGCATCGACAGCTTGTCTGTCTGGCAGAAGCCCGAGAACCTGCTCGCGCTGTTCTTGATCTACCTGATCATCTTCGTGCCGTTCTTGTTGGGCGGGCTCGGCATCGGTCTGGCGCTGACGCGCTTCGTCAAGTCGGTCAACAAGCTGTACTTCTCCGACTTGGTAGGGTCGGCTGTCGGTGCTGGCTTGAGTGTGTTGTTGCTCAAGTGGTTCGGCGGCTCCGCAACCGTTGTCTTCGCCGGCGCGTTCGGATTGATCGCGGCGTTTTGCTTCAGCTTCACCACGCCCAAGCGCTACCTGGTGCTGAGCGTACCTGGCGTGCTACTGGCGCTGTTGCTGGTGCTCGGGTTTACCGGCGCCTTCGGGTTCCCCAAGATCAACTGGCGGGTTCCCTACGCGGTAGGCAAGGAAGCGGCGATCGCTGAGGTCCTGCTGCAGGAAGCGAAGCAGAAGGGGTTGCTGGGCGATCAGAGCGCGGAGCTCGTCAAGTTGCATAGCGCGACTGCGGAGGTTGAGGTCGGGGCGAGCCTGCTCGGCGCACCTATGATCGGCGGCGACATGGGCCTGATCGACAGCATGCAGATCGTGGCGCGCTCGGTCGGGCAAGATGGCGCGGCGCCGACGATGCTCTACGAGGGCGCTGCGAACCTCGAGAAGTTCCCGTTCCTCGATGACACGCAGGCAGCATCGGCATACGTCGCGCACAAGGCGTCTGGTCGCAAGGATCAAGACGTCATGGTCATCGGAGTCGGTGGCGGCGTCGACGTGCTCGTCGCGCTGGCGAACGGCGCCAAGCACGTGACGGCCGTCGAACTGAACACGGCGATGATCGAGATGGCCACCGTGCGATACGACGAGTATCTCGGCGGGCTGTTTACGACCAGCCCGCTGGCGAAGCAGATCAACCTGGTCAACAGCGAGGGGCGCGCGTGGTTGCGGTCGCACGATGACAAGTACGACGTCATCCAGATGAGCGGTGTCGACTCCTACACGGCATTGAGTGGTGGCGCGTACACGCTGTCTGAGAGCTACCTCTACACCGTTGAGGCGGTGCAGGACTTCTACGAGCACCTGAACCCTGACGGGATCATTTGCTATTCGCGCTTCATGCAGCGTTCGCCCAAGGCTGCGCGCGAAACGCTGCGCCTGGCCAATATCGCCTGTGAAGGCCTGCGCGCCGCTGGTGTGCCCAATCCTGAGAAGCACATCTGCGTGATGCGCGGTGGTGGCGATTGGGCGTCGACGATGATCAAGCAGAGCCCCTTCACTGAGGTGGAGATCGAAGCGCTGCGTGAGTTCGGCCGCGTCGAGGCGTTCGTCGGCCTGATGTACAACCCGCTGCTGGCTCGCGATGCGGAGATCGTGCCGGAGGCATCGCACTACGCGACGTTCCTCGGCAAGATCGAGCGCGGCATCCGTCGCGCGGCGCCGGCCGAACCCGACTACCAAGAAGCGGTATTGGCTTGGTTCGCGGCAGCCGCTGAAGTTGCCAAGGGCAAGGCTGTTGGTTCGGAGTTGCTGCCCGAAGGGCTGCGCGACAAGCCGGTCGCCAAGGTCATGCTCGCTGGCTTGACGGCGCAGGAGCCGGCGATCCGGTCGCAGACGAGCTATGTGAAGCGCACGATCGAGGACTTCCGAACGCTGCTGCACAGCAAGGGGGCCGAACGTGAGAAGTTCTACGACGACTACCTGTTCGACGTGCGTCCGTCGACCGACGACGCGCCGTTCTTCTTCAACTACTACAAGTGGTCGAGCCTGTTCTCGGGCAGCAAGGATCGGGTGAAGGACGCCGATGCGTTCAACTACCACACGGACTTCCCGATCGGCCACTACGTGTTGTTGGCGTCGATGCTGCAGATATTGCTGCTCGCCGTCGCGATGATCTTCTTGCCGTTGCGCAAGCTGGCGAGCGACGGCCTGCGGACTCCGGGCGCTGTGCGGATCTTCGGTTACTTCGCGGCGCTTGGCCTTGGCTTCATGCTGGTCGAGATCGCCTTGATGCAGAAGCTGGTGATCTTCTTGGGTCACCCGACCTACGCGTTGTCGATCGTGCTGACGAGTTTGTTGGCATCCGCTGGCCTGGGCTCGCTGTTGGCTGGTCGTATTCAGCTGGTCCGCAAGAAGCACCTGTTGTTGATCTTGTTGGGGATCCTGGCGGTGATCGGGTTAGACGTTGCTGCCGTCAACTATCTGTTGCCCGCCATGCTCGGCATGGAGATCTGGGTTCGCATGCTAACCGTCATCGTGCTGCTCGTGCCGACCGGCGTCGTGCTCGGCATGCCGTTCCCGTCAGGTATTCGACTCGTCGAGGAGCAGTGCCCGCACCTGATCCCTTGGGGCTGGGCGATCAACGCGTTCTTCAGCGTGTTCGGTTCGATCTTTTGTATCGTGCTGAGCATGGCGATCGGGTTCTCGAACGTGTTCTACGTCGCTGGAGGTATCTACGTGCTTGGGCTCGTCTTCATGAAGACTCCGCGCGGCAAGGCCCGAAGCGCCGGTTCCCACAGTGGTGACTCCCAAGGTGGTGACTCCCAAGGTGGCGACCCCCAGAGTGGTGGCGCTGATGGTTCGGAAAGTCCAGACGGCGTTACTCCTGCGGAAGGCGCGACGGTCGCCTCGGGTCTCTAGCCGGTGACCAACGTAGATCGTGTCGCGGACGCAGTGGTCGATGCTGCACTGCAGAGCTTGCCGGGCTGGGGACGCGTCGGCGACGAACTGCGTTGTCGCTATCGGCTGCCGTCGTTTCCGGATGCGGTGACGTTCACGAACCGCATCGCAGTTGCGGCCGAAGAACAGCAGCATCATCCGGAGTGGACCGTCGCCTACACGATGGTCACCCTGTCGATGACGACGCATGACGCCGCTGGGCTGTCGCAGCGCGACCTGGATCTGGCTGCGTGCATCGTGTCGATCGCCGCGGAACTGTCGGCGGAACCCATGGCTGGCGATCGCGTGCCATCGCGCGACCATACTTGGGTGCCGCCGGGCCACTTCTATTCGCCGATCGTGGATGTGCGGGAAGTGCAGGCCGACGCCGACAAGTTGTTCGCGCCGGGTCAGCACGAAATGCCCGAGATGGACTTGCGCGTTACGGCGCAGGTCGCGTTGGTTCGGCAGTTGGCGCGATTCTATGGCGAAGAGGACTTTCCAGCCGTGAAGCGCAGCGGCCGTCGCTATTGCCTCGACAATGAATACTTCCCCTACGGCGATGCCTTTGCGTACTACTCCCTGCTGCGGCATCTGAAACCGAAGCGGGTGATCGAGGTCGGTGCTGGTTGGTCGTCGGCGGTTCTGCTGGATACCGACGAGCGATTCCTCGGCGAGAGCATCGATTGCACGTTCATCGATCCGTACCCGGATCGGTTGCAGTCGTTGATGACGGAGTCGGACACGGCGCGCACGCGCATCTTGCGGCGGCGTCTCCAGGACGTCGACATGGCTGAGTTCGAACGCCTTGAGTCAGGCGACTTCTTGTTCATCGATTCGAGCCACATCGCAAAGACCGGCTCGGATGTGCTGCATGCAGTTTTCAAGATCCTGCCGGCGTTGGCAGACGGAGTGTGGGTTCATTTTCACGACATCCATGCCAACTTCGAATACCCGCGCGAGTGGGTGGAGGAAGGTCGTTCGTGGAATGAAAACTACCTGCTGCGTGCGTTCCTGATGCACAACCGCGAGTGGTCAATCCAGTTGCACGCGGCGACGTTGGCCGAGTGCGCTGCTGAGCAGTTGCTGCCGTTGATTCCGGCGGTCGCAGAGGCTGTTGGTGGCAGCCTGTGGTTGCGCAAGGTTGGCGGCATGTCGTGAGTTCTTCTTCGGACAGCGAATGGGATTTGGTCGAGGAGCTGGTGTTCCAGTGCCTCGAACTGCGTTCGGAACACGAAGCCGATCCCGAACAAGTTGACGGCAAGGTTGCGGCGTTGCTCGCTGCGCATGACGCCAGCACCGTCGACGAGGTGCACAAGGTGCTCGCAGGCATTACCGATTGGCCTAGCTCGAACAGCGAAGAGCAACTGGTCGCGCACGCGATGCCTGAGTGCATGGGGCCATACCGTCTTGGTCGCATGTTGGGCCAAGGGGGCATGGGTGCCGTCTACGAAGGGGTCGACGAGTCGTTGGGGCAACGGGTTGCCGTCAAGGTGATCCGGCCGGACTTGCTGGCGTTGACCGGTGCTCGAGAGCGCTTTCGCCGCGAAGTGGAAGCCGTCGCCCGGCTGTCGCATGCGGGCATCGTGCCGGTCTACCAAGTCGGTGAAGAGAATGGCATTCCGTGGTTCGCGATGGAGTTGGTCGAAGGCCAGTCGCTTGCGGAAATCGTTGTGCGGCTGCGCGGCAGCGTGCCGGCATCGTTGCGGGATACGGATCTGCTGGGCCGTTCGCCGGACCCGTCAGGTTCGGGTTCGCATGCGGGTCGCACTTGGGAACACGTTTGCGTGCGCGTGGTTCGTGGTTTGGCGGAGGCGCTTGCGCATGCGCACAGCCGCTCGGTCTTGCACCGCGATGTCAAGCCGTCCAACGCGATCCTCGATAGCGCGGGCAACGTGCGACTGCTCGACTTCGGGCTTTCGCAACATGAAGGTGCCAGTGACCTCACCAAGAGCGGGGCGTTGTTGGGCTCGCTGCCGTATGCGCCACCCGAGCAAGTCAGCGGCGAGGCAAGTGAGCACGATGCGCGCGCCGACGTCTACTCGCTGGGTGTCACCCTCTACGAATTGCTGACGCTGCGGTCGCCGTTCTTCGATCGCAACGAAGCCCTCACGCGCAAGAACGTGTTGGCGGCGAATGCGACGCCCGCGCGGCAACTGCATCCGGGCCTGTCTTGGGAGACGGCCACGGTGGTGTCGGTGGCGATGGATCGAGATCCCGCGCGCCGCTACCAAAACATGGTCGAGTTCGCTGCAGACTTGCAGCGCATTTTGGATCACCGCCCGATCCAGGCCCGTCCGCCAGGCACCTGGTTGCGGTTGTGGCGAACGGTGCAACGTCACCCGGCCGTCGCGACCGGATTGGTTGCTTCGTTGTTGGCAGTGGTTGCGCTCGTGCTGGTCTATACGGTTGGGTTGAGGGACGAGCGCGATCTCGCCTTGCAGGCGCAGCAAGAAGCCGAAGGGCTCCGTGCTGTGGACCAGCAACGCAGCTATCGCTCGAGCATGGTTGCCGCGCACTACGCGGTGCAGGCTGGGCAAGTATCGGAAGCGAAGCGGCTGCTGGCGGCATGCCCCGAGGAGTTGCGCGAGTTTGAGTGGCGCTACGTCCAGGCGAGTGTGGATGAGAGTCTGGCGACTGTGCCGTTGGCGGCTGGGAGTTTGCCAAGGCTTTCAGTGCACGCCAATGGTGTCGTGGTTGGGTCCGGTCAAGGCATCCCCTATGACCTCGCGGCAGCCACGTTGCAGCCGGTGCCATTCGATGCACCACACCCCGTGCGGCTCTTGTCGTTGGCTGCCTCGCTGGACGGCAAGCACGTGATTACTGGTCACGACGAGCACATGGCCGTGCTTTGGCACGGCGGCGAGCGCAAGCAGCGCGCCGAGATTTCGTTTGATGGCCTCTATGGCGACCGGCGCCTTGCGAGTCGGTACGCGCGGTGCTTCGCCGTCGCGATCACCAAAGATGGCAGCAAAGCGTTCGCGTGCAGTGCCGGTGCAGCGGTTGCCATCGTCGATGTTGCGACGGCAACTCGCAGTGGCGGCTTCTTGCTACCGCCGGTGCGCGGCGCGGCGTTTTCGATGGCTGTCAATCCCGAAGGCGACTTGCTTGCCGTGGGCCACGATCGCGACGTGCTGTTGGTAAGGCTAGATGGAACGGTTGTCGCCAAGCTAGGCGGCCATCTCGACTTCGTCATGTCGGTCAAGTTCTCTCCCGACGGCAAACTGGTGTTGTCGACCAGTCGGGATCGAACGGCGCGCTTGTGGCGAGTCGAGCAAACAGACTGCGTCAGCTTGCTGCTGGGGCACACGGATGCGGTGCATGGCGGGGAGTTTGCTGGCGACGGAACGATCTGGACCACGAGTGGGGATGGATCGCTTCGCAACTGGGATCCTTCGACCAGCACCGAACGGCAATGCCGTCGCGGTCACGCTGGTGCCGTCTACGGCATCGCCGCAATGCGTGATGGCGACCGCGAATACCTGTTTACGTCGGGCGTCGATGGCTCGGTGCGCAAGTGGGATGCGAAGGTCGGTCGAGCGCGGTTCCGCATTGGCGCTCGCGGCCGGACCGTTCGTCAGCAGCTGTTGGTGCACGGCGATGGCCAGCAGTGCACGTTGGTCGATGCCGATGAACGTGTTCGTACGTTCTCG
>TARA_R110002072_G_scaffold68888_1_pt1 | contig 9979 bp, 9 predicted proteins | sample TARA_R110002072 | Tara Oceans TARA_R110002072 (sample SAMEA4397118) | marine metagenome | biome: Polar Biome; feature: [SRF] surface water layer (ENVO:00010504); material: water (ENVO:00002006), including particulate matter (ENVO:01000060) such as... | depth 5 m | reverse complement strand
AGGCAAAATAAATAAGGAAGTAGACAAAGCTGCAAAACGTTTTGGCGATGCTTTTGATAAAGAAGAGTTTTTAGCAACTAATGGAAGAGTTGTTGGCTATCAAGAAAAAATAAAATCGATTTTAGCAAGAATGGGTAAATCTTTAGCCAATGAAGATTTAGCCGATGTTAAATTATTGATTGAAGAATTAGAAATTGCAGATCCTTTAACAGGTTCTAAAAACTGGACAGAAGTGAAGCAATTCAACTTAATGTTCGGAACCAAAATTGGAGCATCAGCAGAAAACTCTACACAAGTTTATTTACGACCAGAAACTGCACAAGGTATTTTTGTAAATTTCTTAAATGTGCAAAAAACGGGACGAATGAAAATTCCTTTCGGAATTGCACAAACTGGTAAAGCGTTTAGAAATGAGATTGTTGCAAGACAGTTTATTTTTAGAATGCGTGAGTTTGAACAAATGGAAATGCAATATTTTGTAAAACCTGGCACGCAAAAAGAATGGTATGAAAGCTGGAAAGAAACGCGTTTAAAATGGCATTTAAGTTTAGGAATGGGCGCAGAAAATTATCGTTTTCATGACCATGATAAGCTAGCACATTATGCAGATGCAGCTTCAGATATTGAGTTTAATTTTCCTTTTGGCTTTAAAGAATTAGAAGGAATTCACTCAAGAACCGACTTTGATTTAAAAGCGCACGAAGAACATTCAGGAAAAAAATTACAATATTTTGACCATGAAGAAAATAAAAGTTATACACCTTATGTTGTAGAAACTTCGATTGGTTTGGATAGAATGTTTTTGGCAGTTTTCTCGAATTCTTTGGTTGATGAAGAATTAGAAAATGGAAGTACAAGAACGGTTTTAAAATTACCAGCAGTTTTAGCACCTTTTAAAGCAGCTATTTTTCCTTTGGTTAAAAAAGATGGTTTGCCAGAAGTTGCTAAAGAAATTATGGAAGATTTAAAATGGGATTTTAATGTTTTTTATGATGAAAAAGATGCAGTTGGTAAACGTTATAGAAGACAAGATGCTGCAGGAACGCCTTTTTGTATTACTGTAGATCACGATTCTTTAAATGATAAATGCGTAACTATAAGACATAGAGATTCTATGGAACAAAAACGTGTTGCTATTGCAGATTTAAAAGAAATAATCAAAGCAGAAGTTTCTGTAAAAACTTGGTTACAGAGAATGTAAACACACAGTTTTTTAAAACAAAAAATCCGTTGGAAAAATATTTTCTAACGGATTTTTTGTTTCTAAAATTTTAAAGTCGATTTTTATAAACATAAATGCACTAAATTGTAGTTCAAAAAATTAAGTGTTATTTTTTGAATATCATTAGTCATAAAAAAGTAAAAAATGCGCATTTCAAGATATATTTTGGTTTTTCTAGTTGGTTTTTTAATTGCCAAATTTTGGTATCAAAAAAAGGATAATCATCAGCAAAAAGAAGAAGTTAGAGTGGTTGTAAACTCCATTAAAAACATGAGTAAATTGGTGATTTCAAGTGGTAATTTTTCTGAAGTTTACAATTTTACGGATTCAAAAAAATATTTTTACGAAACTATTTCTTTTGATAAAAAAGCCATTGTTACTGTAAATGCAAAAGTTGAGGTTGGCTACGATTTATCGAAATTGGAAATTGAGGTAGATTCTTTGGCGAAGAAAATTTACATCCATAAAATTCCGAAAGCAGCAATTACAATTATACCAGATGTTAAATATTTCGATTTGCAACAAAGTCAATTTAATTCTTTTTCAAAAAACGATTTAAATAAAATTAACGAAAAAAGCATCGAAAAAATTAAACAAACTGTTGAGTTGACGAACTTAAAAAAAGAGGCAAAGACTCGTTTTTTTGAGGAAATTTCAAAAATTTATCAATTATCAGCCATTTATGGTTGGGAAGTTGTAGATAAAACAAATTCACATTTTTTAAGTGATTTTCAGGAAGTTAATTTATTAAAATAAAAAGACCATCAAAAATTAATTTGATAGCCTTTTTGTAAATTTTAATAAAATCCCCCGATTTTTATTAAAACTTTTTTTGTCTATTTCGAATTACTTTATATTCTAGTAAATGAATTAAGTATTTTTTTAATTTTCATAGCAATTTTTTTTGTAATTAACAATTTTAAATTTATTAGTTGCTAAATTACACTGTAAAATTAAAGATTATAATTGAATAAAAACCACGTAGTTTTACGTGTTTTTTATAATTAGGAAACTTTTTAATGTCTAAGTTTATACATGTAAAACCTGTAAGATTGTTATTAATTATAAATGAAAAACTATCAAATATTAATTTAACTGACTTTTAATAAGTGGTTTACGACAGTCTAAATTTTGTTAGAAACCTGTTCCTGGTGTTTCTGGGCTTGATGCTTGTGCTTTTTGTGGATTTAGAATAAGGTATGTACCTAAAGCTGTTAAAGCTGCATATTTACCATAATTACCTATTTTTTTAATTGCTTCTTTTCTTGAAATATCTTGTTTGTTTTCTATATTTTTTTTCATGATGTTTTGTCTTATAAAAGTTAGATTATTCTAAAATTATTTTTTTAGTCAAGTTACCAGAGTTGGTTTTTACTTGAACTAGATAAACACCTTTAGAGAAATTTGGCAAATTAATATCTTTAACACCATTCGTAGTAAAAGAAGTATTTAATACTTGTTTTCCTAATATATTAAATATAGAAACAGTTGTTTTTTGTTCTAATAAACCAGCAATTCTTAAAGTAGACTTGTCTAATTTATAAATATTCACATTGTCTAAAACTACATTTTCATCAACATTTAATGCACTGTTAGTTGTATGTAAATAGAATCTTCCAATTCCGCTTAATTTTTCAGTTGTAGTTATTGTATAAACACTATTTGCTTCGTCTAAACGCGTAAATGTGTTTGCAATTCTGTCTTCTAAAAAGATTTTAATGCCAGTTGGTAAGTTTAAACCTTCAGCAGTAAAAGTAATTTCTTTACCAGCATTAGCAGAAACACCAACAGATATAATCATGTTTTCGTAATTATTATCTGGTAACGCTTGTATTGCAAAATCTATACCTTGACTATCGTTTATTAAATGAGTAGATATTTTTAAATTAGATGAAGTTCCTGTAAATGTTCCTATGTCAGAACCAATATCTAAACCTGTAGTTTTGTGTTTAATATATCTTAATTTGGTTAAAGAATTATTTGTTCCATCAGAAAGGTTTAGAATTATTTCTGGATAGCTAGTACCACTTTTCAAAAAGATATTTCCTGTTTGATGTGTTTGCATTGCTTCTGTAAAACTAACAGAAGTTCCTCCTGCATCAGGTGCATGTACAAAGAAACCTTGTCCAGGAGCAATATAAAAAGCAGCGTCATCTACAGATTTTTCTACATAAGCAGCACCATCCCAGAAATATAGACCTGCTCTAGAAGGGTCTAAGTTACCTGCATCAATATTTACTTTTAAGAAGTTGTTAGTTGCATCAGCAGCATTACTAGCATGTAGAGCTGCAGTATAAGGATTTGCTACCAAGTTCCATCTGTTTCCTGCAGGATTGTCACCACCATCAGTAATTGGGTAATTTATATTGGTTGTATTTAAGGTTCCTGAAAAATTTAAAGTCCCACTTGTACTTTTTTGAATAGAATATCCTTTTCCAGGAGCAAAAGTTTCTGCACTTGCAATATTATTTGAGCCTGCAGCAGTTGTGTAATAATTCCAACGTGAATCACTTACAACGTTATTTACATAAGGAGCAATTGCGTAATTATTTTCATTTGTATTTACATTTCCAGAAAAATCAGTAATATTTTTTCCAGAAATTGGAGCGCCAATTAAATGCCAATTAGTAGACAAATATCTATGATAATCTACAGTACTAATACCTGTATGATTCCCTTTAACAATTAAAGAAGCATTATTAGATGCATTCGATAACATATTTAAAGTACCATTTTGGTTCAAATTACCATTTACTGTAATAGATTGACCAAACAATATATTTAAAGCTCCTCCTATACTAATGCTTAAATCGTTAACAGTAACATTACTAATATTTAAATTAATAGTATTAGTACCAATATTAACATTGTCTGTACTAATAGGTAATCTATTTAAAGACCAATTGCTCGAAACAGACCAGATACCACTTGCTACAGTATATGAATTTGTTTGATTTGCTTCAGTAGTAAAACTTAAGGAAGTTGTACTAGAAATACCAGCATAATTTTTATCTCCAGCATCTTTAAAAGCTGTATTGTCTATTAAAATATAGTATTCTGTGTTTAAATCTAAATCTGATGTTGGGTTTATAGTTGCTTGATTTGTAGTTACAGTAACTAAACCAGAAGTAACAGCTATGGTTTCTACAGTACTATCATCCAAAGTTTTTTTAATAGTAATATTACCCGATGTTCCTTTACTAATATTTTCATTAAATGTTAATACAATATTAGAACTAATAACAATATTAGAAGTATTATCTGCAGGAGAACTAGAAGATAATGTTGGTGCTACAGCACTTGAAATTACAGTAGTTGTATTATCTGTATCAGTATCTGTACCATCATTAATTTCAACTGTAAGCGTGGTTGTTTCTGAGGTGCTTGTTCTGTTATCTGTTGGGTTAAAAGATAAAGCTTTTAATTTAGCTTGCAAATCAGCTGGTGTTGTACTTGCAATAGCGTAAGGACCTGTACCAGTTAAACCTGTACCAGTTAAAATTCCTTTAGCATTATTATCTAAAGTGATAGTTGCAGATAAGTTATTACCATCTGCATCTGTTGCTGTTATTGAAGAAAAAGGAGATAAAGTACTATTGTCATTTACTGCTTGATTTGCTAAAGTACCGGCTATTACTGGAGCTGTGTTATTTACAAAAGTACTTCCAGAAAAACTATTTGGAACTGATCCTGGAAATGTAAAACTCCCTGAAGTCCAATTTGAACTTGAATTAATTGTAGCTGCTACTGTAGACAAGCTTCCAGAAAAATTAGTTGTACCAGTATAGTAACCTTCAGAATAACTTGCCATACCAGAACTAAACTCGTGAGCAGTTGTGCCATTAATTAAACCTGTTCCAGTTAAAGTAGAAGTTCCTGCTCTACCTACAAATGCTAGAAAAGTAGATGAAATATTACTTCTTCTTCCTGCAATGGCATATATTTCATCAGAATTACTAGAGCTTGTATTAAATCCTGAATAGTTAGGAGTATCTTCATCGTCATTTTCATATATAGATCCTGCTGTAGCAGATATCCCATCACCACGATCATCTGCATTTGTTACATCTATTACTGTACCTTTTGTAATTACACCACCTGAATTATTTTGCCAAACAAGTTCTCCCTCAGAAATACCAGCCCAATCAGATCCCAGCCACTCATCATCTATAAAACTTATTATAGTATTAGCTGGACAATCGTCTAAAAAAATAAAAGAAAAGCCGTCTAAATCGTCATGATAAGCTACAAAAGCTATATCACCAGCAACATCTATACTGCCATTATCGTTTTGTGTAAAACCTGTTTGAAAGGTGAAAATTAAGAGTAATAATATTAGATATTTACTTTTTAAGAAAATAATTTTATTCATAATTGTAGTTTTTAGCTTAAAAACAAATATATTTTTTATTATTAAATATTTTATACGGATTTATACGTGTTTTTTTGATTTAAATTTGTAGAACAAAGAAAAATTCTGAAGATTTCATCAGAGTTTTTATAATTTGATTTATATTTAATTTAACTTCTAGAAGGGTAAATACCATATAAACAAATAATATAATTTACACCTAAAGAAGGAGGAATGTTATTAAAAGGATAATTATTTCCTGTCATTGAAGCTGTTGCAGTTGAGTTAATTCTAACTGGTAAACTTTGTCCACCGTACTTTTGTATAGTAGCTCCAGCAAATTCACTAGAATAATTATCTGCTCCAGTGTTTGCTAATATACCTGCTCCTGGGTTGGTTTCATCTGCGCTACCATCTTCAGAATTAACCGGTATGTCAATTGTACCAGCAGTTTCACTTACAGTAATAAAATGATTGTGAGAAGGTAAATTATTTGTAGTTAAAACTGTAGATTCAGTTCCAAAACGAGCTCCTAAAGGGATATTACTTAATCCTTGGTTAGACCCATTTCCTGCTCCTACAATTGCTCTACCACAAAGGTTTGGTAAACCAAAAGTGGTTCTACCATCTCCACCATAAGTGGTTCCTAAAATTGAAAATAAAGCTGAATTTGATGAAATTGCGATTAATTGTCCGTTACAAAAAGACCAGCCTCTTGGTGCAAAATTTCCTGCGAATATTGATATTTCTCCTATATATGCATCTTGTGCCATAATAATGTTTTTTAAAGTTACTAATTAGTTTATAATAAGTTCTGGTAATCTAATAGCTATCATTGTACCATTTGTTGTGGTAAGAGTTAGTGTTCCATAACCATCTAGAGTTGCAGTTAATTCTCCACCACCTTCATATCTATAATACGCTTCTGTAGAATGAGTTCTTATTAAAACCCCCCAAGTTTCTTTAGGAATAGGGTAGCCTTCAATTTTTTTATCACCTAAGTCTATAAAGTTAATTTCTCCAATACCAGGAACTGTAAAATAGATAGAGCCTCGTTTATTAAAGATATGATTTCCCGCTTTTGCTATGGTTACGCCATTTGAAGCGCCAATGTCATAGACATAGTTATTTTTTACTGTAAGTGTGTACATAGATTTTAGTTTTAGTTAAACTTGTTTCAAATGTATACCTAACAATTAATGTTTTTTAGCGCAAAATTTCTTGATAATAAAAAAGGGTGTAAATACCTGGTTGTAAAATATTTATATACTTAAAGTAGTGATAGCGTTTTTTATAAATTAAAATTTGGTGTAATCTCTATTAATTTTTTTTGAATTCCGTAAATAACCAAACCTGCTACATTTTTAGATTGTGTTTTTAATAGGAGATTATTTCTGTGACCTTCAACCGTTCTTGGACTTATAAATAGTTGTTCTGCAATTTCTGATGTGGTACATTGGTTGCAAATAAGTTCTAAAACATCAATTTCTCTTTTAGAAAGTAGGTTTTTATCTAAATCGCTTTTAATACGTTTTCCACTAGAAGATATTATGTTTTCGTGAATTATTTTTAGCACCTTTTCATCATAATAAAAACCTTTTTGATAGACTTCATTTATGGTATGAACTACAGCTTTAGGGCTTGTATTTTTAAGTAAATAAGAAGATGCACCAACATCAATCATATTTGTAATAAAAGATTTACCATCAAAACTTGTTAGTGCAATTATTTTTATGTCTGAATGAGTTTTGTGAATAGCTTTAGTGGCTTCAATTCCATTCATTTGCGGCATTTTTAAATCCATTAAAATAACATCAGGAAACTCTTCTGTATTGCTTAAAAAATCGATTAACTCTAAACCGTTTTCTGCTTCAAAAATAACATTAAAGTTTACTTCTCTATCTAATAAAAAACGAATACCGCTTCTAAAAAGTTGTTCATCATCAGCAATTACTATATTAATAATATTCATTTTTAAAGTAATTTTATAGTGTTATCGAAATTTTAAAACCGTTATTTTTTGCTGTTGTTATTGTGTAATTCCCTTGTAATAAGGCAACTCTACTTTCAATATTTTTAATACCTAATCCTTTTTTGTGCTTTTTATTTTTCATATTAAAGCCAACACCATTATCTGTATAATTAAAAAGGAGTTTGTTGTTTTTTAAACAAATATCTATGCTGCTATTTTTTGCTTTTCCATGTCTTACTGAGTTGTTTATTAATTCTTGCACAATTCTAAAAAGATGTAATTCTTGTTCTGAAATTAAATAACCTTTTGGGTATGCTAAATTATAATCGATGATTATTTTTTTACTATTATTAAATGAATCTGCCAATTCTTCTACAGCATCTTTTAGTCCAAATTCTTCTAAAATTGGTGGCAATAAATTGTGTGCAATATTTCTGGCACTTTCTAAAGTTTTATCTGTTACCTCTAAAATAGTATCATTAACAATTACGTATTCTTCAGAACTTAAATCTCCTCCTTTTAAAAGGTTTGCATTTAAGTTAATTACATTTAGTTTAGCACTAATATCATCATGTAGATCTTGTGCAATACGTTTGCGTTCTTCTTCTTGAGTAATAATAATTGATTGTATTATTTCTTTTTGATGATCTATTTCTAAGTTTTTTTTCTCCAACTGTTTTTCTACTATTTTTTTTCTTGAGAAAAAGAAAAATAGTAAGAGTGCTACACCCATTATAAGAAGTAAAACAACACCAGTAAGTACAATTGCTATCACTTGATTTTCTTTAGCAAACAATTCTTCCATTAGAGATTTTTAAAAATATAAACGAAGTTATGGAAAAATAATTTTATTGTGAATATAGCTGTTTATTTTCAGTATTTAAAGAGTGTGTTTAAAATCAGGTGTTTATACGTGTATTTTTGCTTCTTAGAGTAAGCGTTTTATATTAGCTTTCTTTTGTGGCAATTGATATCGGTTTTCTAAAGTTTTTATGCCATTCTATAAAAATAAAAATTTGATATATTAAATATAAATAGATGTTAAAACTCCAGATAAGACGAATAATTTCTGATTTTATATTGCCAGCAGAAAAAAGTAATGTGCTGCAAAGTGTATAAATAAAAAAACTGGCATTAAAGTAGATAAATTTTTTATCTACTTTATCAATCCTCTCAATTAAGAAATAGAAACTATAAATTAATAGAGGAATGTAGCATATTAATATCTCAATAATATTAAATTTAAAAATATAATCAGGATTAAAAACATAAAAAATTATGATAGAAAAAGGGATGATACGAATACCCCAAAACACACTTTTTTTTAGCAACTTGTTTTTTGTTTGCTTACTATAAAATAAACTTAAAAAAATGTATTGACCAACGTTAAATAAATGAAATAGATAAAGGTTATTATCGCCCAATTTTGCAAGATAATCGCTTGAAAGTTGAATAATAAGAGAAAAAAGTAGATAAAAGGAAAAAAGTTTAACGCTAAAAGTATTCTTTTTAAAATTCATCAAAAAAAGTAGGCTATTTATTGCTAGAATAAAATAGCCTAAATAAATTATTATTTTAATAATGCTCAATTTTATCCATTTAAAGGGCTGTCAGGATCGCAAAAACTAGGGCAAGGTCTAGAAAAGTCATAAATAAAACCACTTTCTGAGTCTAATGTTTCTCCGTCTTTAGAAGAAATCATGTCCTTGCCATTTTCATCCACACCAACAATCATTAATTTTTCTATATATACATTTTCTCCTTCAATAATAACTTTTTCAACACCAATATATGCTCTAACGCTTGTTGCGCCTTCTGCAATTACTTCTTGCAAATCTAATAAAGGAATATTAAATGCTCTACAATCTTGATGAGAATTATAAGTAGACTCCATTTTACGCCATCTATTTGCCCAATTTTTAGCAATTTTTAAACTAATTGTGTTTTTTTTATTTGGTTTTGGAACATCGTTTGGTTGGTTTTTCATCTTTAAAAAGTATTAAGTTAGTAATTTGGTTTTGGTTAAGTTATAAATCTAAATAAAAATAAATAAAGACATTGTATAACTATTTGTTTTTTAATTAAAATAGGTGTTTATACCTACAAAATAGACTTATTTTTTAGATGGTTTCATTTATTAAGTTTTTAAAAAAAGGTGTATTTTCGTTACATGCCAACATCCTTAGAACTTCAATTACAAACCTTACCTAAAGAACCAGGAGTTTATCAATATTTTGATAGAGATGATAAAATAATCTACGTAGGTAAAGCCAAAAATTTAAAGAAAAGAGTAACCTCTTATTTTACCAAAAAACACAATAATGGTAAAACTAGAGTGTTGGTTAAAAATATTGTACGTATAAAACATATTGTTGTAAACACAGAAACTGATGCCCTTTTATTAGAAAATAATCTGATAAAAAAGTACAAACCA
>TARA_R110002072_G_scaffold127969_7_pt1 | contig 9983 bp, 6 predicted proteins | sample TARA_R110002072 | Tara Oceans TARA_R110002072 (sample SAMEA4397118) | marine metagenome | biome: Polar Biome; feature: [SRF] surface water layer (ENVO:00010504); material: water (ENVO:00002006), including particulate matter (ENVO:01000060) such as... | depth 5 m | reverse complement strand
TCCAGTACCGGCTGAAGGAACTGCGTGCCGCTGCGGGTAAACCCGCCGACAACATCGATTTTCACCTGTTCAACAACGCCCCCGAGATTCTGCCGACCCATAATGCGACCGTGCGGCGGACGTTCATGGACGTGCTGCGTCGGCGGGACGTAAACCTTCATCTCGGCGAACCGGTCACCGAGGTCTCGGCTGGGCTGCTGAAGACCGGTGGCGGTGAACAGGTCGCCGCCGACGAAATTCTCTGGGTAACCGCGGCGGGTGCGCCTTCCTGGCCGGGCGAGGCGGGGCTCGACGTGGATGACGGCGGGTTCATCAAAGTCGGCGATACGCTGCAATCGACGTCGCATGCGGATGTGTATGCCGCGGGCGATGTCGCGGCGATGGTCAACCATCCGCGTCCGAAATCCGGTGTATTCGCCGTGCGCCAGGGAAAGCCGCTGGAGCGTAATCTGCGCCGCGCGCTCCTGGGGCGGACGCAACGTCCGTATCGGCCGCAGAAAAATTTCCTCGGGCTGATCTCGACCGGCGACAAATTTGCCGTGGCGTCGCGCGGTGGCTGGTCGGTCAAGGGCGAGGCGTTGTGGCGGTGGAAGGACTGGATCGACCGCCGCTTCATGGACAAGTTCAACGATCTGCCCGACATGGACGAGGACGAAACAACCGACCTGCCCGCCGGGCTGGCAAGCGCCGACGTGGTCAGGGAAATCTCCGCTATTGCCATGCGCTGCGGCGGATGCGGCGCCAAGGTTGGGGCTACCGTGCTCTCCCGTGCGCTCAATACGCTGACACCTGCGCCGCGCGACGATGTGCTGATCGGCCTGCACGAGCCGGATGACGCCGCCGTGGTCGAAGTTCCGCCGGGCAAGGTGATGGTGCACACCGTCGACTATTTCCGCGCGATGGTCGACGATCCCTATATTTTCGGCAAGATCGCTGCCAATCACAGTCTCGGCGATATTTTTGCGATGGGCGGCGACCCGCAGACCGCCCTTGCCGTGGCGACCGTACCGTTCGGTATCGAATCCAAGGTCGAGGATACGCTTACCCAGATGATGTCGGGCGCGATGGAAATCCTGAACGACACGAATTGCAGCCTCGTCGGCGGACATACCAGCGAGGGTCCCGAACTCAGCCTTGGCTTTGCGGTAAACGGCCTGATCGACAGGGACAAGATCATGCGCAAGGGCGGCATGAAGCCGGGCGACAAGCTGATCGTCACCAAGCCGATCGGCACCGGTACGCTTTTTGCCGCCGATATGCGCCACAAGGCAAAGGGAAGGTGGATCGCCGCGGCTCTCGATCACATGGTGATGTCGAACCGGCTGGGCGCGCAATGCCTCGTCGAGCACGGTAGCCGGGCGGCGACCGACATCACCGGGTTCGGCCTGCTTGGCCATCTCGTGGAAATGGTGCGCGCGTCCGAAGTCGACGTCGAACTGGTTCTCGATGCCGTACCGATCATGGAGGGCGCCGAAGATACCGTGCGCGCCGGCATTGTCTCGTCGCTACAGCCGCAGAACGTGCGCCTGCGCCGGGCAGTGGCCAACCTGGAAGAAGCGGGCAGGGACCCCCGCTACCCGCTGATTTTCGATCCGCAAACGGCGGGTGGTCTGCTCGCCAGTGTGCCGTCGGATCGGGCGGATGCCTGCGTTGCCCGGCTGATCGAACTCGGTTACGCACGTACCATGATCGTCGGCGAGGTGCTGAAACAGTCGGACCGGCTGGAACCGATCACGGTGCGGGTCTAGTCAGACCGTTGCGCCTGCTTTGGGCAGCAAGGCGGCATAGACGGTCTGGCAGACCGGTGTCTCGATACCTGCTTTGCGCCCCAACCGCACGACCGTGCCCGCGAGCCAGGGCAGTTCCAGCTTGTTGCCCGCTTCGAAATCGTGATGCATCGACGATGTCATATCGACTGGCAGGCCATCGGCAAAATCGAGGCGGGTTTCGCCGAAATCTTCCGGCAGGTCCACGCCGATGGCGCGGCCGACGGCAGTCGCTTCCCGCATCACGCCGAGCAGGAATTCACGGCTTTCCGGGTTTTCGCGGATCGGGCCAAGGGTCGTGCGCATCAAGGTGGTCGTGGAGCTCAGCCCGACGAGAAACACGAATTTCTCCCACAGGGTGCGTTGAATGTCGTTGCTGGTTTCGGCGGTGATTCCGGCCGTCGTCATCATGTCCTGCAGTGCGGCCAGGCGGGCGGAAACGCTGCCGTCGGGTTCGCCCATCACAATACGCTGCATGGTGCCGATATGCCGGATCACGCCCGGATCCGAAATGGAGCTGGCGATAAACGCGACGCCGCTGATCAACCGTTCGCGGCCGACAATCGGGGCGAGGATATCGTCGCAATCGACGCCGTTCTGCAGCGAAAGGATCGTTGTATCGGGTCCCAGCATAGGCAGGATCGCCCTGCCGACGGCCTCCGTGTCCCATAATTTGACGCCGATAATCACGTAGTCGACCGGTGCCACATTTGCCGGGTCGTCGGTGACGTTGACCGGGTCGATGGTCGCATTGCCCATATCCCGGCTGTCCAGCCGCAGGCCGTTCTTGCGCATTGCCGCCAGGTGACGTCCGCGGGCGATAAAGGTGACCTCGGCCCCGGCTGCCGCCATCCGGCCGCCGAAATAGCCGCCGATGCCGCCGCTGCCCATCATTGCAATCCGCATGGTCAGATCCCCATTTCTTTCAACAATGCTCTCCACGCGGCCTTTTCCTTTGCAGGCGCGAACAGGTTCTTTTTCGCCCGGCACTGGCGCGCCAGGGATGGCAGGAAGGCCGGGTCGGTCTCGGCGCGCTGCAGAAGCGCTGCCAGAGCGACTTCGTCCGTCGCCGGGAAATAGCCTTGGTAATCCGGACCCAACAGTCCGATATTGCCATCGATATTTGAGGCGATCACCGGCACGCCGCAGACAATGGCTTCGGATACGATATTCGCGCCGCCTTCCATGATCGACGAAATGACCATGGCGTGGCTGCGGGCGAACTGACGGCGGACCTGCCAGCCCGGCACCTCGCCGCGCCAGACGAAACGTGAATTCCCTGCCATTTCGGCGCGGGCATCCCTTGCCCAGGACTCTCCGATGGCCTTGCCCAGATGAACAATGCGCAGTTTTGAGTCTGCGGATACGAGCCGGGCGGCATAGGCGGCGCGCAGCGAATCCTTCTCTTCACGCAAGTGACCCGCGATGCAGACTTCGAACCACCGCGTCGACGGCCGGCGGGGCGTTTTGAGCGGCGGCGAGGACTGATGAATGACACGAAGTTTTCTGCCGAATCTTTCGGGAATGGCCTGGTGCACCAGGTCGTGCAGGCAGACAAGCCTCGACGCCCGGTCCATTGATCGTAACGTGTCTTCCGGATGGCTATGCTGGAAGCGGTAGACATCCGTGCCCGCCAGCAGGACGACCAGCGGTTTGTCAGGATAATGTTCAGAGAACGCCCGAATCGATTTCGCCGACCGCCAGGCATGGACGGCGACCATCATGTCCGCGCCCGCGCCGTCGCTGTCTTCCGATATTTTCACCCGGTGACCGAGGTCCCGCAGAATCCGTGCCCATCGGACGGCTGTCGTGCGATTTCCGGCGCGCGACTGTTTCCCTGCCGGGGTGACGAGGCTAATCTCCATGGGCCCAAGGTAACGAAGAATCATGACCGCACAAGTTTCCTCAGACGACCTGATTTCGATTTTGCGGAGTGCGCGACAGCGGACGCTGGAGCTGCTGGACGGTCTTACCGACGAACAGCTTGTCGGCCCGCAATTGCCGATTCTCAACCCGACGATCTGGGAAATCGGGCATGTGGCCTGGTTTTATGAATATTTCATCCTGCGGCAGGAAGACGGCCGGCAACCACTGCTTGAGCGTGGCGATATGCTCTACGATTCGATCGCTGTCGCCCACGACACCCGCTGGGAGCTGCCGGTCTACCCGCTGGATGAGATGAAAGACTATATGGCGACGGTGCTGGACACGCTTGTGGACCGTCTCGATAGCGGCCTTGCCAGCGAACGTGACAGCTATCTGTATCAGTTCACGGCTTTCCACGAGGACATGCATGACGAGGCATTCACCTGGGCGCGTCAGACGCTTGCCTATCCGACACCCGTCTTTCAACCGGATCGTCTGACAGTGGCCCAACGGCGTGCCGTTACCGGCGCGCTGGATGGCGATGCGGATATCCCCGGCGGTTCTTTCCGGCTCGGTTCCCGGCCCGATGACGGCTTTGTCTTCGACAATGAAAAATGGGCACATGACGTTGTCGTCGCGCCGTTCCGCATGGCGCGCGCTCCCGTCACCTGCCGTGCGTTTGCCGAATTTGTCGAGGATGGCGGATATACACGCGATGCACTGTGGTCCGCAGACGGGCTTGCCTGGCGCCGGGAGACAGGGGCCGAGCACCCGGTTTACTGGAGAAGCGATGCTTCCGGCGGATGGCACGTGCGGCTGTTCGACAAATGGTCGGACTTAGCCCCGGATGCGCCCGTTGTTCACGTGAACTGGCATGAAGCGAATGCTTATTGCCAATGGGCCGGCCGTCGCCTGCCGAGCGAGGCCGAGTGGGAGTTCGCAGCGACAATGCGACCCGATGGCAACCGCGGACTGGCAAAGTTCGACTATCCCTGGGGCAATGATCCGGTCACGCCGGACCGCGCCAACATGGACGGGTTCGGTATGGGATGCGCCGATACGGCGGACTACGCGGCGGGCGACAATGCGTGGGGCTGCCGTCAGTTGATCGGCAATGTCTGGGAATGGACGGCGGATACGTTCAACCCGTTCGACGGCTTCGCACCCGATGATTACAAGGAATACTCCCAACCGCTTTTCGGGGAGACCAAAGTGCTGCGCGGCGGGTCGTGGGTAACGCGCAGCCGCTATATCAATGCGAAATACCGGAACTACTTTCCGCCGGACCGTCTGGATATTTTTGCCGGCTTCAGGACCTGCGCGGAGCTTTGAGTTTTATATGAAACGTTTTCATATTGAAATGTTAGACGCGCCTGTCTAGAACTAGGCTCGACAAATTCCGCCTGAGCGGCGGGAATAACCAGATACGAAGGGGAGACCGACATGCAAGGCAAGATCGCGCTTGAGGAACACTACGCTATCGAGGACACGCTACAGGATTCGAACGGTTACCTGCCGCCGGAAACCTGGGAGGAACTCTCCGGCCGCCTGATGGATATCGAGGGCCGCCGTATCGATGAGATGGATCAGAATGGCGTCGAAATGATGATCCTGTCGCTCAATGCGCCTGCGGTCCAGGCCATCCATGATCGCCGGAAGGCGAATGAGATCGCGAAAAAATCGAACGATATGCTGGCCGAATGGGTCCAGCGCAATCCGGGCCGGTTTCGCGGTTTCGCGGCATTGCCCCTGCAGGATGTCGATATGGCCTGCGCCGAAATGGAACGCTGCGTGAACGAACTCGGATTCGTCGGTGCGCTGGTCAATGGTTTCTCGCAGGTGGATGTCGAGGAATCGGCACTGTATTACGACCTGCCGCAATACCGCCCGTTCTGGGATGTGGTGGCAAAACTCGACGTGCCGTTCTATCTGCATCCGCGCAACCCGCTGCCCAGCATGGCGCAGATTTACGAAGGTCATCCCTGGCTGTTGGGGCCGACCTGGGCCTTCGGTCAGGAAACCGCGGTGCATGCGCTGCGTCTGATGGCGTCGGGGCTGTTCGACGAACATCCGAACCTTCAGATCGTGCTCGGTCACATGGGTGAAGGTCTGCCCTACAGCATGTGGCGGATCGACAATCGCAATAAGTGGGTGGGCGATGAACGCGGTTATCCGGCACAGAAGATGCTGGGCGAGTATTTTCAGAACAATTTCTACATCACCACGTCGGGTAATTTCCGCACCCAGACCCTGATCGACGCCATGTTGGAGATTGGTGCAGACCGGGTTCTGTTCTCGGCCGACTGGCCCTTCGAAAACGTCGATCACGCGGCGAACTGGTTCGATACCTGCACGATCAGCGAAGCCGATCGCATCAAGATCGGCCGGACCAATTCGATGGACCTGTTCCGGATCAATCTCTGACCAAAGCGCCGGCGGCCTGGCGCCCCTGCTGTCAGGCGATCAGGCCGCCCTCGCTTTCATAGGCATCGAGCTTTTTACGAAGTTCCGCCACGAGCGGCCGGATTTCGGTATTCGCCGCCTTGTCCGCTTCGTCCAGCGCACAGGCCATCGCGGCTGCCGTGTAGCGTTTCCGGACGGCCTGCATCGCAGGTGACTGAGGGTCTTTTGCCGCCGTGTTTACGATCAGGTCTACCATGCGTTCGATTCCGTTCAGGCGACCGTAGAGCAGGTCGACTTCCCGGAGGCGGCGGCTCAAAAAGCCTTTGAACGCACCCATTCCAGCGGATTCGAGCGGCGTGGTCCGATCGCCCACGATCCGTGCGTCATAGGGTGAAATACGCAGCGTTTCGACCGTGATCGGATCGGTGACACCCGCCGTTTCCATCAGCGGATAGATCATCACGTCGTTATACGGGAACGCAATCAGTTCGCGGGCGACATCACGGCGTACCGCCTCCGGCAATTGCATGATGGCATCGGCAATGTTGCGGTTCTCATCGACACCGATGGCCCGGAACCGGCCGGAAACCGCCTCGAATATATCCGACAGCATCTCTCCGTATTGCGTGACGACACTTTCCGGCCTGCCGGCAAGGACCTCAAGCAGGGCGTCGATATCATCGCCGATTATATCTTCAATCCGGCTGAGGTCGTTGCCGGTATCTGTTATGGCGACCTCATAGCGGCAAACCACGTCGGCAAGGCTGCGCTTGCAGGCATCAAGACCGGCACGGTCGGTCTCCTCATCGTACGCCGCATTCACCACTTTAACGATTGCCCGTATGCGACGGAGCCGGAAAGGTATGTCGAAAGCCTGCAACAAGGCGATCTGGTTCTCTGTCAAAGCCGATGACATGCCGCTTTTTTTTGCCGCTAGCGGGTCGAGAACATTCTCGGGACGGTTGGTCATCCATAGCCGCACGATGCGACGCACCGCAAATGCGTGGCGTGATTCATAAGGCAGGTTAAGCGCCCGGCAGGCGATGTCCGCATAGACGTTGGACGCGCTGCGCAGTTTCAGCCCGACATAGCCGAGATAGCCGGACATCGGGTCGGCCCGCAGGCGGGCATTCGCCTCGCGACGCCAGCCTTCCAGCCGGTCTTCGGTGATCGGTCCGTCGAGATCGCCGGCAACGGTTTCCACAAAGGCGTCCGTCGCCGGACGGTTCGCCGCCTGAAATTCAAGAATTCGGCCGACGGTCTCGTTGCGCTGCTGAAGCGCGCGCAGGTCGCCCAGGATCGGTTCGTTCCGGAAGAGCCGGAACATATTGCCCAGCATATCCTTGGTCAGTGGGCCGTTATCGGGAGCCGCATCGATTTCGCGTTCGGGGTCGGGTTCGATATAGGCGACGACCCGGCGGACTTCGAAGTCAGCCGGTTTGGCTTCGATGGCCCGGGTCACGTGCGTGAACGGGCGGTTGTCGAGCACGCCGCCATCGACCATGCGGGCTTTTCTGGCGTCGAAACCGCTCAGGCGATGTTCCCGCAAATGCGTATCGGTGAATTCGTCTTCGGAGGGGGTCGTAGCGCCTGGCTGTCCTTCGAGAAAATTCCGGCGGATTTCCTTGTAGGTCGCGGGCGCGAAGGCGAGGGGGAACCCCGCAGTCGTTCTGGCTCCATAGGTGAGATCGAAATCGGTAACCCCGTGTGCCGCCGGGTCATCGGCGCGCACGCGGTATGTCATCACGTGGGCATGGGTCCGTTCGTACAGATCCGCGGGGTGATACCGGCGGCTGACGGGAAGATGGCGGGGCCACCCATGCAGGTCCGTTCTGGTCAGGAACAGGTCGAACGTTCCGCGCGTCGGCAGCAATGGCTCGCTTTTCGTATTCTCGGACATCCGGCGCAGCGACGCGGCAATGATCGTCGTGAAAAAATCGCCCTTTAGCGGCGACTTCTGTGGATCTTTGGTCGAGACCAGCGTGTAGACGGTATCGCGTATCCACGTCCATTCGAGCGTCGTCTGTTCCCGAAGACCCTTACGGATGCCCTTCAATGTCGGGAAAATGCGCAGCACGTTCTCGGCCGTCCGCAGGTACCAGGGCATCCGGTCGGGCTCGCCCCGCAGGTTTTCGATATCTGCATCGTCGAGCCAGACATCGTTCAGCACCGACGCATCGGCGCCCTGTACGATTGCCTTGAACATGGCGGCACCGTTTACACCCCCCGCAGACGTGCCCGCGACGGCATCCACGACGACCCGAAGCTCGTCTCCGTTTTCCGACTCTTTCAGCTCGGTCAAAAGATCGCGATAAACCACCGACGTGCTGTCGAGGCTTGCGCCGTCGCTGTCCTGCATCGCGCGGGAGGCCCGCAGCGCCTGCCAGATTTCCGTAACGACACCATTGATATAGACGGCAAGCGCAACCCCGCCATACAGCACCAAACCTATCCGTAATTCTTTCATCCGGCCCACCTCTCGTGATTATTCTACCGGTGCGAACGCCACCGCACCGGCTTCTACCCGCACTTATTGTTCGGTGGAATTATTCGAATAGCAACTCGGAAATTGAGCCCTGGCCGTTCGGTCAGGCGGTTCGCCTGGCAGGCAGCGCGATCGAGGCGACATAAATCAGCGCGGATGCGACGACGATCCCCGGACCCGACGGCAGGTCCCACAACAGCGACCCCTGCAGCCCCAACGCAACGGCGAGAGAACCTGCGACGGCGGCAAGGACCGCCATTTGTTCCGGTGTGCGCGAAAATCGCCTTGCCGTCGCCGCCGGGATGATGAGGAGTGCGGTAACCAGCAGGATGCCGACAATTTTCATTGCCATCGCAATCACGAGGGCAAACAACGTCATAAAGGCGATCTGGGTGCGCAGGACGTTGACGCCCTCCGTACGTGCGAGATCTTCGTGCACGGTGATGGCGACAAGATCTTTCCATAACCATGCCAGAACGCCGAGCGCGATGGTGCCGCCGCCATACACCCACCCGATATCGGTGGGGGTGACGGACAGAATGTCGCCAAACAGATAGGTCATCAGGTCGATTCGCAGCGCCGAGACGAAAGAAACCGAGATCAGGCCCAGGGCAAGCGACGAATGCGCCAGAATGCCGAGCAGGGTGTCTTCGGCCAGATGCCGCTGACTCCGCAGATACACCATGCCGATCGCGATGGTCAGGCAGACGCCGACAATGCCGATATTGACGTTAATTCCCGCCAGAAATCCGATTGCCACCCCGAGCAGGGCGGAATGGGCAAGGGTATCGCCAAAATAGGCCATGCGCCGCCAGACGACGAACACGCCGGTCGCCCCCATAACGATCGCGACGCCGATCCCGGCGACAAGTGCATACAGAACGAAATCAGGCATGATGATGGTCGTGGTCGTGCGCATAGACGGCGACGGTCGATGCGGCTTCGCCGAACAGCTCAAGATACGCGGGGTCGGTCGAGACGTCTCCCGGCAGGCCCGAGCAGCAGACGTGTCCGTTCAGGCAGATCACACGGTCGGTTGCCGACATGACAAGATGCAGGTCGTGCGATATCAGAAGGATGCCGCATTGCCGGTCGTCCCGGATTCGGCGGATGAGTTCGTAGAATTCAACCTGGCCGTGGATATCGACATTGGCTGTCGGTTCGTCCAGCACCAGCAGATCCGGTTCGCGCAGCAGCGCGCGGGCCAGAAGAACGCGTTTCAGCTCACCGCCCGACAGCATTCGAATCTCCTGTCCGAGTATGTCGTTGGCGCCCACGTCGGCCAGAATGTCCGCAAGCATTTCCGGGTCGGTTTCGCCGGACATTTCAAGAAACCGGCGCACATCGAGGGGCAGCGTGCGGTCGACGGTCAATTGCTGCGGCGTATATCCGACCGTAATTCCCGCCATCCGTTCAACATGGCCGTTCTCTGTTTTTTCCAGCTCCAGCAGCGCGCGAACCAG
>TARA_R110002072_G_scaffold62199_2_pt1 | contig 9997 bp, 12 predicted proteins | sample TARA_R110002072 | Tara Oceans TARA_R110002072 (sample SAMEA4397118) | marine metagenome | biome: Polar Biome; feature: [SRF] surface water layer (ENVO:00010504); material: water (ENVO:00002006), including particulate matter (ENVO:01000060) such as... | depth 5 m | reverse complement strand
TTTAAAATTTTTTAAATCTTTCTTTTTTAAAGGTGATGTTGTTGCATCTTTAAAACTTGCATTTAATGTTTGCTGATATTCAGTTTCGCCCATTAAAGGACGTTTATCATTTGAATTACAAGAAATTAAGAGTCCTAAAATAAATGTAAATGCAATATTTCTCATAATTAATTCGTGTTGAAACGTACTCCAGAAAAATTATACTTTTTTATAAAGTTGCGTAAATAAAAAAGCAATAACCAAGCAGTAAAATTATACCATGTTTCCAATTTAAATTGAATTTTTTAGGGATAAAAACCATTGGTAACAAGATAAATGAAATGCCTAACATCCAGTAAATATCGCTTGTTAATAGTCTTTCATCTGAAAGAGAAATTGGCGTTATTATAGATGTTATACCAATAACAGCCAAAATATTAAATATATTGGAACCGATTAAATTTCCTAAAGAAATCGCTTTTTCTTTTTTGATAATTGCAATAATTGACGCTGCTAATTCTGGTACGCTTGTACCAATTGAAACCACTGTAACTCCAATTACACGTTCTGTAACTCCAAATTCTAAAGCTAAAGAAGTTGCGCCTCTTATCAACAATTCTGAACCTCCATAAAGACCTATTGCTCCAAGGATTAAAAAGAACGCAGTTTTATAATTAGGTAATAAAATTTCTTCTTCTAAAATTTCATCAACATCTATATTTTTTTGAGTTCGCAAAAGATAAATTAAGAAAAGAATTAAAAAAGCAAATAGAAAAATACCTTCATAGAGTTCAATTACTTTATCGTTTGCTAAAAAGAAGAAAAGCAAACCAGAGGCAATCATCATTACTGGCCAATCTGTTTTAAAAAAACCTTTTTGAACAGTCATAGAGCCTAAAAGCAACGTAATTCCTAAAACCAAGCCTAAATTAGCAATATTAGAACCAATTACGTTTCCTAAAGATAAATCTGACGAGCCATTTAAAGCTGCGTTAATACTCACAATAAGTTCTGGTGCAGAAGTTGCAAAAGAAACAACTGTCATACCAATAATAACTTTAGAAATATTTAATTTTAAAGATAAAGCGACTGCTGATTTTAATAACCAGTTTCCACCTAAAATCAATAAAATTAAACCGCCAACAATTAGTAAAAAATTCATATAATTTCTTTTGCGCGAAGATACATTTTTATCACTTTATGATGAAATCAAAAAAATGAAAATGCTATTTTTTAGTTTGAAAATAATCGTTTTTCCTTTACTTTTTAAAAACTTATAAAAAACCTCCTTTACTTGATAATAATATGAAATCAAATAATATATTATAGATTACATATATTAACTTATTTTAAGTAAATAATGTTTTATATTAAAACAATAATAGCTTTTTTAGTTCTAAATATAAAACCAATCTGAAAAATTGTTTTAAATCTGTTTGGTTACTAGCTTTTGATAGCACTATATTCGAAAAACAGTTGCGCAACTCACTTAATTTTACTAACTTATAAACTTAAACTATTATGATTATTATCGCTTTAAAAATTATCAAAATTATTTCAGAAATTATTATGCTTGTTATTTTCTAATCTTTTAAACATTACAACTTTACTTAAAATTGCAATGTTATTTTTTAGTAAATTTGACGACTAACTAAACCGAAATGAAAAAGAAAGTATTTAAAACCTTGGCAAAAATTAATAAAGCAATATTACCTTCTTTTACAAAAAAAGAATTAGATATTTCTAAAGCCTCTAAACTGCAATTGGCAATTATTGGTTGGAGAGCTTATGTAACTATGAAAGCATTAGATTAACATTTAAAAAACACTATTATGAAAAATGAACATGTTAAAATATTCTCAGGATCTTCAATTATAGTAAATAGATTAAAATCTTTATTAGAAGAAGAAAATATTAGTTCTATTATTAAAGATAATATTAATATGAGTAAAGTAAGTGGATTTGGACCTTTAGGACAATCTATAGAGTTATTTATTTTAAATTCTGATGTAGAAAAAGCTAAACCAATTCTAGATAAATATAAAGAGCAAATTAATTCGTAAAAAAACGTTTTAGATTTCTTAATTTAAAAAAATGCTACTATATTTGCACCCGCAAAAAGGCCATGTGGCGCAACTGAATAGCGCACTTGATTACGGCTCAAGAGGTTCTAGGTTTGAATCCTAGCATGGTCACTACTAAAATCAGCACTTTCCTAACAATTTGGAATTTGCTGATTTTTTTTTCACACTATTTATTGATTTAAATAAAATATATACCTGTTTCATTATAAAGAAATTATCATAAACTTCTTTTTATAAACTAGAAAAAGCCCTTAACAATTGTCAAGGACTTTTTCGTCTAACCAAACTTAGTTAAAAACTAACTACTACTATCTTTACTCTTTTTCAAAATATTTAAAAAAAGATATTTAGGGAATATCTATTTTCTAATTTTGTTTTCTATTTATAAGACACAACAATATTTAAGAAGTCACATTTTATTATTTAAAAATAAAAAAACCGAGAAATTTCTCGGTTTTAGTTTAAATATTGTTTGATGGCTAACCTGTGTTCAGGAATACTTTTGTCGTAATTTTCTACGAGTAATTCTAATATTTCTGGAGGCTTAACACCAATTTCTTTGCTGTTCGCATATTTTGAAACATATAAATTATAAACTTCTTTATTTTTTTCGAAAATTAAAAAATGTGTTTCATTTAATTCTGTAAAAGAAATATCGTTGCCAGAAAATGCGTTTGATTCATCTTTTAAAAAATCAGAAAATTCATAATACTTTAAAACATTTTCCATAATTATATCAATTCTGCAGATAAACCTAATTGTAATAATTTAGAGCATCTTGGTTCTAAATCTTTAAGTTCGCCAGATTTTACAGTACATTTTCCTTTATAATGTACCAAAGTTGCACATTGTTCTGCTTGTTCTAAAGTATGATCACAAACATCAATTAAAGAATCAATTACGTGATCAAAAGTGTTTACATCATCATTATGTAAAACAATTTCATGTTGAAAAACTTCTTGCTCTAAGACATCAACATCTTCCTGTATTTTTTCTTTTGTACTCATATTTGTAAAATTACAACTTATTGTATTTTAATGCAACCCAATTATTTCTTTCTATAAAAGTATCTAATTTTAAATTGTATCGAGAAACTTCTGCATCAATTACAGGAATATCTTCTTGATAAAACCCACTTAATAAAAGCACGCCTTTATCATTTAAACAATTTGCATATACTTTTATATCCATTAACAAAATATTTCTGTTGATGTTGGCAATAATAACATCATATTTTTTATTGACTAAAAGTGCTGAATCTCCTTCATAAACAGCAATATTGCTACAATTATTGCGTGCAACATTTTCTATAGAATTTTCATAACACCAGTTATCAATATCTATAGCATCTAATGGTTTTGCGCCTTTCATTTCAGCAAAAATTGCTAAAATTCCTGTTCCACAACCCATATCTAATACTTTCTTGTTTTCTAAATCTAATTTAAGTAAATGCTGCACCATCATGTGTGTAGTTTCATGATGACCTGTTCCAAAACTCATTTTTGGTTCTATGATAATATCATATTTCAAATTTGGATTTTCATGAAAAGGAGCTCTTATACTCACTAAATCATCTACTTGAATTGGTGAAAAATTCTTTTCCCATTCTGCATTCCAATTCGTTTGCTCAACCTCTTTTTGGTTGTATTCAATGGAAAATTCATCTGAATTTATTACAAAAATATCTTCTAAAATAGTTTGTGTCCATTCACTTTTTTGAATGTAAGCTGTTACTCCGTTTTCGTTTTCCACGAAACTTTCAAAACCAACATTGCCTAATTCTGCAATTAAAATTTCTGTTGCAGGTTCTTTTGGCGAAACTGTAAAATTGTATTCTATATAAATATTATCCATCATAAAAAAAAATGCGTCAAGATTTAAATCTTGACGCAAATTTATTAGTTTTTAAAAGAAATTTAGTTAATAAACTCCTATAAAATTATTTTTATATTGCTTTTATAATTGCAGCGAAATCTTCAGCTTTTAAAGATGCACCTCCAATTAAACCACCATCTACATCTGGTTTAGAAAAAATTTCTTCTGCATTTGCAGGTTTTACACTTCCTCCATATAAGATTGATACATTATCAGCAACTTCTTTTCCGAACTTTTTGCTAATAGTTTCTCTCACAAAAGCGTGCATTTCTTGCGCTTGTTCTGGACTTGCAGTTTCTCCTGTACCAATTGCCCAAACAGGTTCGTAAGCCAAAACAATGTTTTTAAAATTAGCTGCTTCTAAATGAAATAGCGCATTTTTTAACTGACTTTCTACAACTGCAAAATGATTTTCGCTTTTTCTTTCCTCTAATTTTTCACCAAAACAAAAAATTGCTTCTAAACCATTAGCTAAAACAGCATCCATTTTTTCTGCTAAAATTGAGTCTGTTTCATTAAAATATTCTCTTCTTTCAGAATGCCCAATAATTACAGTTTCAATATTTATAGATTTTAACATATCTGCAGAAATTTCTCCTGTATAAGCACCACTTTTTGCTTGGTGCATATTTTGTGCAGCTACTTCTATTTTAGAATTATCGGCTTTTTTAATAGCAGCAGATAAATTAACATAAGAAGGACTTATAATAACTCTTGTATTTTTTAAAGATAGTTTTTTAATCGCTTTTTTTATCCCTTTAATAAGTGCTTTTGTTTCAGCCCTATCGTTATTCATTTTCCAATTTCCAGCTACTATTTTTTGTCTCATGATTTTATACTTTTTTATAAGTTGTAAATTTAATAAAATGAAAAACAACTATCGTTCTTTAAAATAAATACTTACTATAACGATTTATTTAGCGTGTTTTAAAGCTTTTATAATTTTTTTATCTGATGGATCTGTGGCTTTAAAAAGTTGAATTTGTCCTTTTTCATCAATAACCATATATCTAGAAATCCAATTTAAGTTTACAAAATCTACAAAATCTCCTTCATTCATTCCTTTTGGCAAATTGTAATGTTCACCAACTAAATTGTATCTTTCAATGGCTCTTTTCCAAGAAGGATTGCTAATATCTACTGATAAAAATAAAAATACAACATCAGGAAATTCTTTCTGCAATTTCTTTACTTTCGGAAAACCTGCAATACAATCTTTACACCAAGAGGCCCAAACATCAATAAATATTTTTTTGCCTTTTTGTTGATATAAAACTTCTCTCAACGTAATTTTAGAATCGTCCAAACCAATTAACATCTCTAGGTTTGCTTCTTCTGAAAATTCTTTAGGATCTTCTGAACAACTCACAAAAACAATAATTAATAAAAAAAATATTTTTTTCATAATGAAATATGCTAATTAAAATGAATAACTAACGAATCTTAAAAGTTAAAAATAGTATGTTTGTAAAACTTTAAGTAAAAGTAATGACAACACAACAATTAGTATCACAAATAAATCAAAAAAAATCGTTTTTATGTATTGGTTTAGATGTAGATTTAGATAAAATTCCAACGCATTTACTAGCTTTAGAAGATCCTATTTTCGAGTTTAACAAAGCCATTATTGATGCTACTCATCATTTATGTGTGGCCTACAAACCAAATACAGCTTTTTACGAAGCGTATGGAATAAAAGGTTGGCAATCTTTAGAAAAAACGATTCAATACATTAACAAAAATCATCCAGAAATTTTTACAATTGCTGATGCAAAACGTGGTGATATTGGAAACACCTCAACCATGTATGCCAAAGCATTTTTTAACGATTTAGCATTCGATTCTGTAACTGTTGCTCCTTATATGGGTAAAGATTCAGTAGAACCTTTTTTAGCTTTTAAAGATAAACACACTATTTTATTAGCCTTAACATCTAATAACGGTGCTTTTGATTATCAAACTAAAAAAATTGACGAAAAAGAATTGTATAAACATGTTTTAGAAACTTCTAAAACCTACAAAAATTCTGAAAACTTAATGTATGTTGTAGGTGCAACCAAAGCCGAATACTTTAAAGAAATCAGAAAAATTGTGCCAAACTCTTTTTTATTAGTTCCTGGAGTTGGCGCTCAAGGTGGTAATTTACAAGATGTTTGTAAATATGGTTTATCAGAAAATATTGGCTTGCTAATTAATTCTTCCAGAGGAATTATTTATGCTTCGAAAGAACATGATTTTGCTGAAATAGCAGCCCAAAAAGCGAAAGAGTTACAAACTGAAATGGAACTTATTTTAAGCTAGTTTTATGAAGTTCAAAGACCAATTAAATACCGTTTTTGAATTAAAAAATACTCCCCAAAGAATTATCTGTTTAGTACCAAGTATTACAGAGTTATTGGTAGATTTAGGATTACAAAAACAAATTGTTGGTATTACTAAATTTTGCGTACACCCCAGTTTTTTAATTGAAGAAAAAATGATTATTGGGGGTACAAAAAACATCAAAATTGATACAATAAAAGTCCTTCAACCAGATATTATTCTTTGTAACAAAGAAGAAAATACTAAAGAAATTGTTGAGAATTGTAGAAAAATTTCAGCAACACATGTTTCTGATATTTATACAATTGCAGATACTTTAGAGTTGATTCATCAATATGGAAAAATATTTTCTTGTGAAGGAAAAGCCAAAGAGATTATTTTAAATATCCTTAAAAAACACAATGATTTTTTAGGTTTTATTGAAAGTAAAAACATTAAAAAAGTTGCTTACTTTATTTGGAGAAAACCTTGGATGATTGCTGCAAATAACACGTTTATAGATTATTTATTAGACACTAATAAATTCGAAAACGTTTTTAGAACACAAGAAAGATATCCTGAAATCGAACTAAAAGAACTCCATCATTTAGAAACAATAGATTGTATTTTTTTATCTTCAGAACCTTATCCTTTTAAAGCAAAACATATTACTGAACTCCAAAAACAGTTTCCATCTACTAAAATAGTTTTAGTAAACGGAGAATATTTTTCTTGGTATGGCTCAAGATTGCTAAAAGCTTTTGATTATTTTAAAGAATTACACTATCAACTTTAAAGTTAATTACTGTATTGTATCTCTTGATCTAAATAATAAACTTGGTTTAATTTTTCTAAAAGTTTCATAGCTTTAAAAGCTGCTACATCACTAATCGATTCATCTAAAAATCGATAATTATTAGATTTTTCCACTAAACTTACATAGCTTTTTTGTAGGTGATTTTTGTATTTTTCTAATTGTAGTAAACGAGACATATTTTTGGAGGATTAAAAAATAAATATACATATATTTTTTTAAACACCTAACAAGTAACTCATTAAATATTAATTCTTTATAATTTTATGTAAAGACGTTCCTTTTTCTGAAGCTAATCTTAGAAAATAAATACCTTTAGTTAAGTTGGAAACATCAATTTTTTTACTCTTTGATTTTTGATAAAACTCTTGAATTTTCTGACCAGTTATTGTATAAATAGTTCCTTTTATTGCATTTAAATCAGATGAAAATTGAATATTTAATTCGTTATTTACAGGATTTGGAAATAGCGTTACTTCTAATAAATTATCATTTTTAGACACAGAAGCTGTAGATTCTTGATATATTCTAACATAATCAACTTCCATAGCACTTTCTGTAAATCCAGCAGTTATATTTGGCAAAATAGCAACATTAAATAATAAATATTGAGGAGCAGAATAAGGCCAATTCTCTATATTTTTGATTGATGGATTATAAGTATAATGCACATTTCCGTCGACGCTAAAAATCATTTTATCTTCACTCCATTCTAAAGTATAAATATGAAATTCTGTGGATGCATTTGTGATTTTCTGACCTCCTTTATTTACGGTTCCACCAAAACTAGACCTGTTATGAAGTGCACTTTGCACGAAATCTTGATTATCTCCCCAATGTTCAATAATATCTACTTCTCCACAATCTGGCCAAGCTGTTGTTCCATGAGTTGCTGCCCAATAACCACCAGTTTCTGTAATATTTTGACCTAACATCCAAAGTGCAGGAAACGTACCAACACCAAAAGGCATTTTTGCTTTTATTTCTACTTTACCATACGTAAATGCGTATTTAGAATTTAATCTTGCAGATGTATAATTTTTAGTTACGTTGTTACTATTTGTATACGTTTCTTTCTTAGCTACTATTTTTAGAGTTCCATTACTTATATACGAGTTATCGATTCTATCAGTATAATGTTGAACTTCTCCATTTGCCCAAGATTGTCCACCCAGAATTGGATATGTTTGTTTAAACCATTTTGTGTTATCTAAATCTACAGAAACTCCAGATTGTCCATCAAATTCATCTGACCAAACTAACTGGTCGAAAACTGGATCTTGGTTAACATAAGTAGATTCGTAATAAGCAATATCATCGATATAAGCAGTTACAAGATCTTTGTTATTTTCTCCATTAATTTGAATTAAAACTCTATTAAAATCGGCTCTAGAAACTGGTGCACCTGAAGTAGCATTTAAGTTGATGTAACCATCATTTTTAAAATCAAACTCTATAGTTTGCCAGCTATTTAAAACAATTGGCTTTATAATTTCGGTTTGCGTTGTCCAAGGTTCTGCAATTTTGTTATTCTGTAATTTAAGTGAAACTTTATTTTCTTGACTTCCTGTAACATCAGAAGCTGAAACATAAATTTTTATGGAAAACGTATTTTTTACTGATAAATCTAAATTTGAAGAAGTATCAAAACGAATATTTGCATACGAACCACCAATATCATCATATTGTAGAACTTTATCAGATGTATTAATTCCTGTTTTAAATGGGTTTGAATAATTAGTATTTATATCACAATCATCACCTGACCAAGTAGTAATTGTTCCATTACCTTCAAAATCATCTTGAATGTTTTGTTGAGAAAATATATTGATGCTTAAAAATAAAAATCCTAAAATATAAAAATTCTTCATGCTTGTAAATTAAGTAACAAAAATACAAACAGCTTTAAGAAAAGTATGTTAAGGGTACCTATACATAAACAATACACAGAGAAATAAAAAGTAATTAAGAACATAATGATGAAAATTGCAATGATTCTAAAATTAAAAAAAGCCAAAACTTTTTAAATTTTGGCTTTTAAATTATTCTATTAACTTTAATTTTAAATTAATTTTGATCGTCTGGAGTAATATCTGGATTTGCATCAATTTCAGCTTGAGGAATTTTAAAAATCCAATCATCATTTACAGATGGTCTAGCTTGTTTGAAAGCACTTTGATAAAGTGTTAAAGATGCTCCAGAACCACCATTTGCTTCGTGGTCTATTTCTTCATCCCATCTAATTTTATCAGTATAACCAAATCCTTCTCCCCATAATTCTACTCTTCTTTGGAATTTAATTTCTTCCATTAAACTTGCTTGAGTGTTAAAAGAAGCTACATTAAATGCGCTATTTCTTTGAGTAGCTAAAGGAGCTAAAGCTGCTTGCGCACCAGAAATATCAGACAACATTGCTTTTGCTTCAGCTTCAATTAAATACATTTCTGAAGAACGCATAATAATAACGTCATCTGGATCTATACTTCCTGGATTTTTTTGCTTCAATTTGAAATGCATATATGGATGCAAATTATGTCCACTTACTAAACCATATTCACTTTTTATTTCGGCTATTCTTGCATCATAAACATCTCTATCAGTATAATTTGGGTCATTTGCAAAACCTCCTTCACCATTTGATGCAGAAGTATTTGTATTTGGTGCATCTTTTATAAATACATCTCCCCTATAATCTGTTGCTGGTATAGCATCAATTAATCTTCTATCAGCAATTTTAGGATTATTTCTAATTTGACTTCCATTAAAAGTATTACTAGCAAGATAAAAATAAGCACGGAAAAAAGTAGTTTCTGCTCCAATAACATTGCTTCCCCAAATTACTTCAGATAAATCATTCGTATTAAACCCAGATTTCCAAGCTGCTTCGTTCATTAAAGGAAACCCCTGTCTTGCAGCAACAGCAGAAGTAGCTGCAGTTTGCCAA
>TARA_R110002072_G_scaffold239322_1_pt1 | contig 9997 bp, 9 predicted proteins | sample TARA_R110002072 | Tara Oceans TARA_R110002072 (sample SAMEA4397118) | marine metagenome | biome: Polar Biome; feature: [SRF] surface water layer (ENVO:00010504); material: water (ENVO:00002006), including particulate matter (ENVO:01000060) such as... | depth 5 m | reverse complement strand
TATTAAAGAATATACTTGAAATTTAACGGTACAACTTGGAGGATTGATTATTTATTTTATGGAGAACAACAAACATATTACAGGAACAGAAGTAGCCTACTACTTTATATGCGCTCGTAAACTTTGGTTGTTTGCACATAATATCCAATGCGAGCAGGAAAGCGATGCCGTGCGCATGGGCAAACACATCCACAAAACCAGTTACAAGCGAGAACAAAAAGAGATTTCCATAGACGGTGTAATTGTGGTGGATTGGATGGATCATGACAAAAAAATAATCCACGAAGTGAAGAAATCGGCTAGTATGGACATAGCACACACTTGGCAGCTCAAATACTATATGTGGTATTTGGAACGAAAAGGGATACGCATTGCAGATGAGGAATCTGTAGAAATGAACAAGAACGAGCCTGAAAAACGGGGTTATATAGGAGAACTCAATTATCCCAAGCTAAAACAAACCAAACAGATCATCCTTTCAAAAGCAGATAGGAAGGAAATTGAGGAGAAAATCCTGCCAAACATTCGTAAGATTATTAATCGAGAGAAACCACCACGCACCGTTGAGTGGAAAATCTGTAAAAGTTGCTCCTACAACGAACTCTGCTACAGCTAAGAAAAGCCATGAAAAGACCATACTATATATTCAGTTCAGGCAAGTTGATGAAAAAGCAAAATACCTTATTCTTTTTGCCTTACAAAGAAGAAGAAAAGCTATTAGAAGAACTAGGACAACCCGAAGACGAATCTCTAGATTGGGAATTGATTACTGAAGCCGGAAAGTTCAAAAAAGATTTTGATTCACTAAATAAAAGAGTGATTCCCATTGATGATGTGGACTCGCTGATGATTTTTGGGGAAATCAATTTTAATGCGAGGATGCTCCAATTTTTATCCAAGAATAACATTCCGGCGCATCTCTTTAATTATTATGGATTTTACACCGGCAGTTATTATCCGAGAGAGTATTTACTAAGCGGCTTTCTGTTGGTGAACCAGGTCGATCACTACAAAAGCTCAAAAAAGCGGATGCGTTTAGCGCTTCAGTTTGTACTTGGCTCGGCGTATAACATGCTTCGCAATTTGAAATATTATGATGGCCGGACAGGTGATGTTTCAGAATCCATCAGCCGAATAGAAAAACACATAGAAAGCGTACCCTTAGCGAAAGACATTCACGAACTAATGGGGCTGGAAGGGAATATCCGTCAGGCATATTATGCGGCTTTCCCTACCATTTTAGGGGATAAATACGACTTTGAGAAACGGGTTCGGAATCCACCGGACAATGCGGTAAATGCTTTAATTTCGTTCGGAAACTCTATGGTTTATACTGCCTGTTTAACTGAAATTTATCGGACTCAACTTTCACCCCTTATTTCTTTTCTGCATGAACCAGGAGATCGACGCTACTCTTTGGCACTTGACCTTGCCGAAATATTTAAACCATTATTGGCAGATAGAGTAATTTTCACTTGCCTGAATCAAGGGCGTATTAAACATTCTGATTTTGATCGGGCGTTGAACTTTTGCCATTTAAGTAAATCAGGGCGCAAAACGTTTGTAAAAGCTTTTGAAGAAAAACTCCAAACCACCATTATGCATCGAAAGCTGAAACGCAAAGTTTCATATCGCCGATTAATCCGCTTAGAATGTTACAAACTGGTAAAACATATTACCAATGCGGAGCCGTACAAACCGTTTAAAGCATGGTGGTAACTATAAAGGGAAAAAGGCATGTATTATATTTTAGTGTATGACATAAACGTGAAACGCGTTGCCAAAATGCTGAAATTGGTGCGTGAGTATCTAAACCATGTGCAAAACTCGGTGTTTGAAGGAGAGCTAACCAAAGCCCAACTGGAAGAGTTAAAATATAAAATTCGCTCGCTTATGAATGAAAAAGAAGATTCCGTGATTATTTATTGCGTGGGAAGTAAAAGATGGAGTGATAGAGAGGTTATTGGTATCGAGAAAAATGAGATTGATAACTTTGTGTAGAAATAGGTTGTCGTCAAAGGTGATAAAAATCTGGCAAAAAAAAGTAGCCGGAATATAATCCTATCTCCAAAACTTCTTTAACGCAGGTTTAAAGTGAGATTTTTTAGATCGTCAAACCCACAGGTTTTTTACGCAATTAAAGGGAGACGATAAAATCCTAGCTTTTTTGAGCCAAAAAGTGTATTTACTTCCAGTAGGCGTTGTTTATACAACGCCTTTTAATCGAACCTTAGAGGAATTGAAATTAATGGAATATAAGCATATTATATTTAAACGGCAACTTTTAATCGAACCTTAGAGGAATTGAAATGAGTTATATGTAGACTTGACTAATGCGCTCATTTCCTTTTAATCGAACCTTAGAGGAATTGAAATGGTTCAAAAGTTCAAAGGCAATCAGCAAGTCAGGGCCTTTTAATCGAACCTTAGAGGAATTGAAATTGAGGATCTCTTATGTATTGAATGTTAGTTTTCATCTTTTAATCGAACCTTAGAGGAATTGAAATAAGAGAAAAGAACAACCTTAAAAAACAATGTTCGACTTTTAATCGAACCTTAGAGGAATTGAAATACGGTTAGTCCTCTCCTTAATGAAGAAACAAGCACCTTTTAATCGAACCTTAGAGGAATTGAAATTTGATGTAATACCCTTGCTCGGCCGGTTGCACCAGACTTTTAATCGAACCTTAGAGGAATTGAAATATTCAAGGTGCAAGAGGTATAAGAAGTAGTAAGGAACTTTTAATCGAACCTTAGAGGAATTGAAATATCTTCTTTGTTATTATTATCAATTATAGCATCATCTTTTAATCGAACCTTAGAGGAATTGAAATGAAGAGATTAACGAGCTTATAAACATGAGGGGCGGTCTTTTAATCGAACCTTAGAGGAATTGAAATTCAGTATCGAGATGGATCCCTTTCGATATTAATACGCTTTTAATCGAACCTTAGAGGAATTGAAATTACCACCTTTCCCGCTTTTTTGCTAGCTTTTTCAAGCTTTTAATCGAACCTTAGAGGAATTGAAATGTATCATTAAAAAAACGGATTGTTATTTCTGGTATAACTTTTAATCGAACCTTAGAGGAATTGAAATTATCAAGGCAGAATATTCTCTATAAGTGGCAATAGCTTTTAATCGAACCTTAGAGGAATTGAAATAATTATTTGATTTACATCTGCTTTCATATCATTTTCTTTTAATCGAACCTTAGAGGAATTGAAATGTCTTCTTTGTTGTTATTATCAATTATACCATCATTACTTTTAATCGAACCTTAGAGGAATTGAAATTATATTCAACAGCCAACCCGTATTCTTTTCTTAATACTTTTAATCGAACCTTAGAGGAATTGAAATTATATTCAACAGCCAACCCGTATTCTTTTCTTAATACTTTTAATCGAACCTTAGAGGAATTGAAATAATATAAGCGAGCATATCAACCACCTTTTCTGAATTCTTTTAATCGAACCTTAGAGGAATTGAAATACATACTTCTTTTATGGATAAGCTTTTTGAGTCTTCCTTTTAATCGAACCTTAGAGGAATTGAAATCCGTTATATTTATGCCTTTCTTCATATCCGCTTAGGCTTTTAATCGAACCTTAGAGGAATTGAAATAAGAAGATAATGAAGTTATGGGATTCGAGACTATTACTTTTAATCGAACCTTAGAGGAATTGAAATAAGAAGATAATGAAGTTATGGGATTCGAGACTATTACTTTTAATCGAACCTTAGAGGAATTGAAATCTGCACTAGCTTTTTCTTGTCGCTCTTTCAGAATGCCTTTTAATCGAACCTTAGAGGAATTGAAATTTTCCTCAGACATTTCAGTCTATACTGAACTCACGGCTTTTAATCGAACCTTAGAGGAATTGAAATATCTATTACTAACATCGAGATATAACCGCTTTCATACTTTTAATCGAACCTTAGAGGAATTGAAATTATCATACCATTACCCAATACAGTACACTACATACTTCTTTTAATCGAACCTTAGAGGAATTGAAATTATAGCTAGAGAATCGGGAATGAGTGTAAGTCAATTCTTTTAATCGAACCTTAGAGGAATTGAAATTAATATTGTTCGTAACCTTCACCAGTTGAAAATTGCTTTTAATCGAACCTTAGAGGAATTGAAATGCCAATACGTCCGCCAAGCTTGTTAATGTGAGCACGGTTTTAATCGAACCTTAGAGAAATTATTAATTTGGAAGTATAATTTTAAATCCCTTTCTAAAAAACTGTTTTACCCACAAAACAAATTTTATACAAATTGTTTTTCACACCAAAACATTATCTGTCCAAAATCCATCCACAAAAAAAAGTCTCACCCTGTAAACAGAGTGAGACTTTTATATTTGCGTGGAAGTAGTACTTCCTAAAATTCCTTTCTTAAAGTCAGGAACTGCATAATGGGTGGCTTATAAACCAACAACATTATTTGCGCATGGTCCTTTTTGACCTTCGCCTACTTCATATTCTACCTTTTGGCCATCCTTTAATTCTGCATAGCCGTCGGTTTGAATCTCAGAGTGGTGTACGAATAGATCTTTCCCTCCTTCATCCGGAGTTATAAAACCATATCCTTTATCTGAATTAAACCACTTAACTGTTCCTGTACTCATATTGTATACTTATGTAATTAATTGTGTAAGTATGCAATATATGGTTTTTAATTGTAACTATCACTAATTACTATTTTATCTTTTTTTCTTCTGTTTAAGATGAACTAACTCTTTTCATTTCTTTACTTAAGTGTAGCTATCCATTCTATTCTTCTTCAAAATTTGGTACAATAATTGCGTAATTTCAGATGCTGTATGTAAATGACGTACACATCCTATTTTATTATTAAAAAGTATTGCAGAGTTTATGTTAGACAAGATCGGAAAGGTTATCACCAAAATTTTCGGCTCAAAAAGCGAAAAAGACATAAAAGCCATTCAGCCAATTGTAGATGAAATTAAAGCATTGGGACCTGAAATGGAGAAATTGAGCGATGAACAGCTCAAAGCCAAAACGGAAGAGTTCAAACAGAAAATTAAAGATGCCACAGCGGAAACTTCTAAAAAAATAGAAGAAGTGAAAGCAAAAATGGATGACATCGAGAGCCTATCGCAAGGAGAAAGCAGATCCTTGGCTGATGAACTTGAACTGTTAGAACAACAATGGCTTGATATACTCGAAGATACCTTAGATGACATTTTGCCCGAAGCGTATGCCGTGCTTAAAGATACTTGCCGTCGATTTGTCGGTAAAACCTGGAAAGTAGCCGGAGATGAGATTGAATGGAATATGATTCCTTACGACGTGCAGTTAGTTGGCGCCATCACGCTTCACCAAGGTAAAATTGCTGAGATGAAAACCGGTGAAGGTAAAACGCTTGTTGCTATTTTCCCTGCATATTTGAATGCGCTCGCTGGTCGTGGGGTTCACGTAATTACCGTTAACAACTATCTTGCAAAACGTGATGCCGAATGGAATGAGCCCCTCTTTAACTTTCACGGGCTAGAAGTGGCGTGTGTTGATAACTACGATCCGAACTCTGAAGGTAGAAGAAAAGCATACAGAAAGGATATTACGTACGGTACAAACAATGAATTTGGGTTCGATTACCTCCGTGATAACATGGTGATCGAAAAAGAACAACTGGTTCAACGTGAGCATCACTATACCATTATTGATGAGGTAGATTCTATTCTTATTGATGAAGCGAGAACTCCTTTAATAATTTCCGGTCCGGTACCAAACGATAATAAATCGGACAAGTATGAAGAAATAAAACCGAGAATGGCCTCTTTGGTTGATGCGCAGAAGAAATTAGTTTCGGAGTTAGTGAAAGAAGGTCAACAGTGGCTGGAGAAAGGCAATGAAGAAAAAGCCGGTCTGGCTTTATTCAGAGCTCAGCGCGGATTCCCGAAAAACTCCCGATTTCGAAAATTGCTCCAGGAGCCAAATATTCAAAAAATGATCCAGAAAACGGAAGCATTTTACCTTCAGGATAACGCAAAGAACATGCCTGAAGTGGATGAATATTTGTACTACGCTGTTGACATGAAAATGAACTCTATTGAAATGACAGAAAAAGGTCGCGAGTTTATCACTAAAAAAGGGGAAGATCCTGACTTTTTCATAATCCCTGACCTTGGAGCTGAAACTTCTGATATAGAACAAGAAATTAAAGAGCTCGAAAAAGAAAAAATTGCTGAGATCAAGGAAAAAGATCTAAGTGACGAATATCAAAAGAAGAAAATTGAGGAAGCGAAACAAGAAGTTCGTCAGATCAGAGAAGAGAAATTTAACGAGCTTTACCGCCTGTTCGCTGAGCGTGGAGATCGCATTCATACTGTAAACCAATTACTGAAAGCTTATACGCTTTTTGAGAAAGAGGAAGAGTATATCGTTCAGGATGGAAAAGTAAATATTGTAGATGAGCATACAGGCCGTGTGCTTTCCGGGCGGCGTTATTCTGATGGATTGCACCAAGCGATTGAAGCGAAAGAACAAGTTAAAGTAGAAGCTTCTACACAGACTTATGCCACTATTACTCTTCAGAATTATTTCAGAATGTACCACAAACTTTCAGGAATGACCGGTACGGCTGAAACAGAAGAAGGCGAGTTTAATGAGATTTATAATCTTGATGTAATTGTTATTCCAACAAACCGCCCAATTCAACGGGATGATAAAGAAGATTTGATCTTTAAAACCAAACGTGAAAAGTTCAATGCTTCTATTGAAAAAGTGCGTGAATATCACGAGAAGGGACAACCTGTTTTGGTTGGTACAACCAGCGTAGATGTTTCTGAAACTATGAGCAGAATGCTTCAAAGAGCAGGAATTCCTCATAATGTATTGAATGCCAAGCAACATGCGAGTGAGAGTGATATCGTAAAATCTGCCGGACAAGTTGGTGCCGTTACCGTAGCCACTAACATGGCTGGACGTGGTACTGATATTAAACTGGCACCCGGAATTAAGGAAAAAGGCGGATTAGCAATTTTAGGTACTGAACGCCATGAATCTCGCCGTATCGATTTACAGCTTCGTGGCCGTGCCGGTCGCCAAGGTGACCCGGGCGAATCTCAGTTTTATGTTTCTCTGGAAGATAACCTGATGTCGATGTTCGGATCAGATCGTGTAGCTAATGTTATGGATCGCCTGAATTTTGAAGAAGGTGAAGTTATTACTCATCCGTGGATGACTAAATCTTTAGAGCGGGCACAGTCTAAAGTCGAGCAAAATAACTTCAGCATAAGAAAGAAGCAGCTGGAGTATGATGATGTATTGAATAATCAACGTAACGTGATTTATGCTCGTCGCCTTCATGCATTATCCGGAGATCAGTTGATTTCTGATATCATGGATATGCTGGAAGATTTTGTGGAGAATTTAGTAGAGAAATATTATGCTGCCGGAGATTATGAAGGTCTTCATCAGGAAATCCTGATTAGCTTAGCTGTTGATACTGAATTTGATGAAGACGCTTGGAGAGAAATGAGCACCGATGAGTTGATCGATATGATCATTGACAAAGCGTTAGAGGTTTACCGCAAAAAGGAAGAGCGGATGGCAAGGCCTCTTTATGAAGTAATGAAGAGAATTGCTGAGTCTGATGCTGAAACGAAGCCGGAACGTGTTCAGGTTATTTTCTCTGATGGAATTAAAAGGATGCGTGTAGTTGTAGATGTTGATGCCGCTTTAGAAAACGAAGGAAAAGAAATTGCTCGTGCTTTAGAACGTACAACAGTTCTTGCAACCATCGATGAGAAGTGGATGCAACATTTACGTGAACTCGATTCTGTGAAAGAAGGTATCGGACTTCGCGCTTACGGACAAAAAGATCCGCTTTTAGAATACAAACGTGAAGCATTTGATATGTTCAAGCAATTAATTGATATGATTAATACAGAAGTTATTACAACTATCTGGAAATCAATGCCTGAAGCGCAAATGAATAATGATGCTGTTCAACAGGCACAGAAACAAAAATCTCGTTTCGATACAAGTAGAATGCAGGCGAGCCAGGCAGATTCAACTAATATGGGTATGCAAGGCGGTGGACAGCCTCAAAATGGAAATCAACAAAAGCCAATGGGACCTAACGTTAAACGTAAACCTGTTGTAGTTGAAGACGAGCCCGGCAGAAATGATCGCGTTACCATTCAAAATATGAGCACCGGTGAAGTTAAAGAGATAAAATGGAAATACGGCAAAGATATGGTTGAGAATAAAGGTTGGGTAATGGTTGAGAAGTAACCTTGGGATAACCACAAAGCTCACAGAGTTTTCTATTTAGAAAATAATAACTTGCTTTGTGTTCTCCGTGGTTAAAAATATTGTTTTTAAAAGCTTAATTGATAAAAATATAACATCACTGCAAATTTAACTCTTGGAAGTACTTGGCATTGACATCGGTAGTTATGGAATTAAAGGAGCGATCGTAGATACCGTTCTTGGCGAGATCATATCAAAGAAAAAAACTACGGGTGAATTGGAAGATACTCGTCCACATAAGATTATTTCCAAAATGCACGATATCGTTAAGCAATTTGATTGGAAAGGACCAATTGGTTGTGCATTTCCTGCTGCTATGAATCGTGGAATTGTCATCTCAGCAAACCGAGTGGATGAAGCTTGGATAGATGCAGATGCCGCTCATCTTTTTTCAGAAATAACCGGTTGTAACGTTAGTGTGATCAACGATACAGATGCGGCCGGGCTTGCAGAAATGACTTTTGGAGCCGGGAAAAACCAACGGGGAACGGTAATCGTGCTGACAGTGGGAACAGGAGTAGGTTCGTCTATTTTTAATAATGGGATTTTACTTCCGAATACTGAACTTGGGCAAATTCGTATCAAAGGTGTTCCTATTGAAGATCGTGCTTCTAACAAAGCTAGAAAAGAAGAGGGCATGAAGCGAAAAACCTGGGCAAAAAGATTACAACTTACCTTAGAACATTACGAACATGTGTTTCACCCAAACTTATTTATTCTGGGTGGACAAGTAAGTAAAAACCCCGAGAAAACATTTCCCTTTATAAAGCTAATTACTAAGTTGAAACCTGCAGCCCTGAAAAACGAAGCCAGTATTATTGGAGCAGGATATTATGCACATTTACAGCAAAACCTTAAATAAATAGATTGCTATTATAGGTAGTTTTTAGCTTCCATCATTATCTTTTTTTCTTGAAACCCATCTATATACCAAGCGAACACCTAATCTCGCAAACAAGATAATTGCAATCACCATTACTATATTAAAGGTTTCCATAGCGGAATTATTTACTTTCTGAGATTCAGCGATCTATTTTTTGCTCAAGTATTTCTAAAGGCAAACTGCCTGAGTTTAAAACCTGATTATGAAATTCTCGGATGTCGAACTTTTCACCCAACTTTTCTTTGGATCTTTCTCTGAGCTCAAGGATTTTAAGCTGTCCGATTTTATACGATAAAGCCTGACCCGGAGCTACCATATAGCGCTCTATTTCTGAAGTTATGGACGCTTCTGATTCCGCTTCATGCTCTAACGAGAATTGAATTGCCTGTTCTCGTGTCCAGCCTTTGGCATGCATTCCGGTATCAACCACGAGCCGGATTGCACGATGCATTTCTGCAACTATTTTTTTCTGGATACTGGAGGCTATTTTCTTAATCGCAAGCTTTCTGATTTCCTTTCTTGTGCTTGAGTCCACCGACCTAAAATCTTTATTTTCAATACCACAAAGACGTAAAATTTTGTTGTTATATTACCGCTTTGTTAATAACAGTATTATCTATGAAGGAAGTTTAAACTGGCGTCGTGCTTTTGGAGGTGATGGGTTATGGACCGCATTGAATCAGAATGATAATAATAATGCTTACTTATCTGCTCAATACGGGATTCCATCTATTTCTTATGACCTATTTAACAATGACCAATATGGTAACAATTTCTACCTAGTGTAAAGGCAATGTTCAGATGTCGTAAAACACCTGTCAGA
>TARA_R110002072_G_scaffold51389_4_pt1 | contig 10007 bp, 9 predicted proteins | sample TARA_R110002072 | Tara Oceans TARA_R110002072 (sample SAMEA4397118) | marine metagenome | biome: Polar Biome; feature: [SRF] surface water layer (ENVO:00010504); material: water (ENVO:00002006), including particulate matter (ENVO:01000060) such as... | depth 5 m | reverse complement strand
CGCGCCTCGGATCCATCCTGCAACAACCACCGACACGGTGGCAGGCACCAGAACCACTGAACTTAATAGCTTCCATGCGGAACTCACAAACAGAGATGGTTGGCAGGAAGCGGATCTTGCCGCGTGGCAATCGGCGGGATTTACGGCCAAGCCTAACACCCGCTATGGTGCCTTTTCGCGGGTGCATGCCCTCGGTCGAGAGGGCGGCATTTGGCGTGGCGCTGCGGATTTAGATTGGGAAGGGTCAGCGTTAACGCCCCTGATCTCAAGTTGCTTACTGGAATAAAAACCATGCGACGTTAGACCGCTTTATTACAAGGGTATAAGCAATTGTGCGCCGCGTAACTAACGGTTAGTATTCAGGCGCAAAAAGTCCGTTCTTAAAATTAATATCTAAGACAATAACTATTCCTTGGGGGGAAATCTTATATGTCTAAATTACACCTATTTGGCTTAGGTGCTGGTTTGCTATTGCAAGCCAGCGTCGCGGTTGCCGCCGACGAACTTGAAGAAGTTGTGGTGGTGGGTACACAAATCAAAGGCGCTCAAATTTCCGATGCGCTACCTGTCACAGTAATCACCGAAGCAGATATTGAGGCCCTGGGCGTCAACTCCGGTGATGAACTGCTGGAATATATGGCTGAACAAGGCCAGAACTTTTTTAGTGAATCAGAAAATATCAGCGGCGGTGTGAACTCAGCCCGTGGTGATATTGGCGCATTTAACCTGCGTAATCTCGGTACCGGTAACACCCTGGTGTTACTGAATGGTCGGCGCATGGTCAACTCTGCGGCTTACCAAACGGAAGCCGTTGGCGGCAGTTTTGTGCCGGTCAACACGGTTAACGTCCAGTCTCTGCCGGTCACAGGTTTACGTCGAGCTGAAGTTTTAAAAGACGGCGCCTCTGCGATCTACGGTGCCGACGCGGTAGCGGGTGTTGTGAACTATGTCTTGAAGGATGACTTCGAAGGTCTACGAGTGTCTGTCCGCTATGACGACTACGATAATATTCCACGTAATGACGAACGCTTTACGATTGAGTGGGGCACCACCTTTAACGAGGGGCGGACGAATGTCGGCGCCTTCCTGAATTATTTTAGTCGTGATCGTGTCAACTCCCAGGATGATCCTCGCTGGGCAAACAGTGATTTTCGTTCGAGAGCGCCGGTTGCGTACCAGAACAACACAACCTTCCGAAATGATTCCGCTAACTCTTCTTTTGGACAGTTTGATCTGCGCTCAAGTGTTTCTGGTACCGGTCTGAGTGGTACCGTGACTGACAGTGCGGGAGAGTTTGAAACTTTTCCAACGGGTCATCCTAACTGTGAGTTCACGATCAATTCGGAAACCTGTGGTTCTGTTGATGGTAACGGCACGTTTCGCTATAACCTAAATGAAAATCGCGATCTCTATTCAGATCTTGAACGAATCAATATGTTCTCTTACGTTACCCATGAGATCAGTGATTCTCTGGAAGCGTTTGGTGAGCTGTCCTGGTATTACTCCGATACCAATACCATTCGACACGCATCGACGCCTCTAAGTGCTGTTGCAAAATTGCGTGTTGCCGCTGATGCGTTCTACAACCCATTTGGTCCCTGTGGTTCACCGAACCGTCTGGATGCATTGTTTACAGCCCAGGGCGCAACCGTACCCTGTACGGGCCTAGAATTTGAACTCGATAACTACCGCTTCGATCAGGTACCAAGATCCGTTGATGTTGATGGTAATACCTTCCGTGTGGTTGGTGGTTTACGCGGTACCTGGGCTGAGTGGGATTGGGAAGGTGCGTTTACCTGGTCACGAGCTGATCGTAAAGACGTTACCCATAACCGGATCTCAAACTCTCTGCTTCAAGCGGCGTTGAACGATACAACCGCAGCTGGCTTTAATCCGTTCTCCCATACCGTGGCAGGCAGCAATCTTTCCCAGGCGCTGATTGATGTCACCCGGGAAAATGAACAAGAGCTCCAGATGATCGACTTCAAAATATCGAACGGTAATATCTATGAACTACCTGCTGGTCCCCTTGGTGTGGTTATGGGTATTGAGTACCGTGATGAGTCTTTCGAAGATGATCGCGATCCACGCCTGGACGGCACAATTCAGTTTACTGATAACAGCGGTAATGGTTTTCCGTTTATCTCTGACGTCTTGAACTCAAGCCCAACTTCAGACAGCAGCGGTGATCGTCAGGTGACGTCTCTGTTCGGTGAACTGCAGGTACCTGTCTTTGAGAATCTCGATGTGCAGCTTGCGCTTCGCTACGAGGATTTTTCCGATGTGGGCAGCACGACTGTAGGCAAGGTTGCCTTTGGATATCGTTTTGTTGATCAGATACTGTTTCGCGGTTCCTGGTCTGAAGCCTATCGTGCACCTAATCTGGTGACAATTAACGAATCAGCCGTGGCGCGTTCAAACACCCGGGATGATCTTATCTGTCTGTTCGCTGACCCCACTGAGTCAGTACTTAACTGTACTTATGGTATTCAGCGTACGGCTCAGGGTAGTCGTGATCTTGAGCCAGAAAAATCCGACAACCAGTCGTTTGGTATCGTTCTTGATCCCATCGAAGGTTTGACGATCACCGTTGATGTCTGGGAAATTGAAAAAGAAGACACCATCGGATTATTTGGTGAAGATAACCATATCGCTCTGGAATTGCTTGGTCTGATTCAAGCCGGTAACGGTAGCTGCGCAACCACGGTTGGCAATAGTGCTGTTGTGCGGGATGCCTCTACCATTGATCCTAGTGCCCAGGCTCTATTTGATACGGCGGGTATTTGTTACCAGGGCCGTGTCGGTCGAGTGGATGATAACTATACCAATCTGGACACTCGAACCATCAAGGGACATGACATTGGTGTCTACTATGACTTTGAAACCAAATGGGGCAAATTTGACATTAAATATGTCGGCGCATTCCTCGATGAGTACGAGCAAAAAGCTGGTGCCTCGGCCTCCGCTTTGGTTGCGGCAAAAGCAGCCGGCACCTTGCCAGCATCTGTCCCAGTTGTGGGGTTCGCGAGTTTGAAAGGTATCGATGGCAATCCAGAACGTAAGGATACGGTTCGAGTTGACTGGACCTATGGTGATTGGAAAGTTGCAGCAACGAGCCTGCATTACGATGACTTCACTCAGATTTTGAGTGACGGTCGTGAATTCACAATTGATTCAATGACCACCTATAACATGAACGTTTCCTACAAGTTCACGATGTTTAAGGACATAGCAAGTCGCGCAAGACTGGGTATCAACAATTTGACGGATGAGCGTGCGCCTTTGGCGGACGATTCTTTCGGTTACTTTGCTGACCAGCATCGCGATCTAGGTCGTTACTACTACGTTGACTTCCAGTTTGATCTGTCGGGATTCACGCAGTAAATTAGCATTAGAACCTGGCAAGACATAAGGGAGCTTCGGCTCCCTTTTTTGTGTCTCCTGTACTGAAATAAAGAGTTAAGGTAAAGAGTTAAGGTAGAAAATTGGGAGAAAGAGTTGTGATAAATCGTTGTGGTAAATGATATTGATAGTCGATTTTGGTTATTGAAATAAGCTGACACGGGGCGGTCCATGAAATCCATATCCTTATTCCTCCCGCTTGTGTTTCTGGTTGCCTGTACGCCAACGGACCCATCCACCTCCGGTTCGATCATCCGTTACGACAGGATTCACCACCCGGTGGTTGCAAATGCGGGAATGGTGGTATCCCAAAGTGCCCTGGCATCTGATGTGGGCCGAGAGGTATTGGCGAAGGGTGGCAACGCGGTTGATGCTGCAATAGCCACAGGATTTGCCCTTGCGGTGACGCTACCCCGGGCAGGAAATATCGGCGGTAGCGGTTTTATGCTGGTGCATCTTGCAGATACGGATAAAACCCTGGCCTTTGATTTTCGTAGCGCAGCGCCCTTAGGTTTTGATCTTGAGCAATATCGAAATGCCGAGGGAAAGATTGATACAAAAGCTCTGACCTACGGCCCCCATGTGTCCGGAGTGCCCGGTACCGTTGCGGGTTTCTACCATGTCTGGCAACGCTACGGATCGTTGCCCTGGGAGAATCTGCTGGCGCCAGCGGTGACTCTGGCCAACGAAGGATTTGTCGTGAGTGACGACCTCGCCTTTGCACTTGAAAATTCAAGTCCGACATTTCGGCGATTCCCCTCCAGTGCAAAATCGTTTTTAAAGCGGGATGGCAGTGTCTACCTGCCGGGTGATGTGATTCGGCAACAGGACCTCGCCCGCTCACTGGCTCAAATCTCTACCGGAGGTGCTGATGCCTTTTACAGGGGGAGGCTCGGCCAGCGCATTGTTGAGGGTGTTCAAGCCGAGGGCGGTTACTTTTCCCTTGAAGACTTTGAAGCTTACCAACCGAAACAGAGAGAGGTGATCAAGACGCAGTACCGGGGTTACCAGGTGTTGAGTATGCCGCCGGTTAGTGGTGGTGGGCTGGCGTTACTGCAAATGTTGAACGTATTAGCTGAGTTTGATGTCAGCCGCTATCCGCAAGGAAGTGCCGACAGTGTGCACTTGTTGGCGGAGGTGATGAAGCGCGGTGCCGCAAATCGGCGGGTGGGTATTGGAGATCCGGATTTTGTCAATGTACCGGTAAAAGGGTTTTTGAGTTCGCGCCTGGCGAAACAAATCGCTGCGGAGATCAGTATGGAGCAAGCGCGCCCGACATCGGAGATAGAGAGTTTTAAAGCTGAACAATATGAAAGCCGTGATACGACACATTTTTCAGTGGTGGATCAGTTTGGCAATGCCGTATCAACCACCTACACCCTGGGTTATTCCTTCGGTTCAGGGTTTGTGCCGCCGGGTACCGGTATCCTCCTCGATAATCAGATTCGTAACTTCAGCTTAAACAGGCCGGACCAGGCCAATGCCATTGCGCCGGGCAAACGAATGGCATCGAGCATGACGCCGACAATTGTCCTGGATTCGAGGGGTGATGTGAAACTGGTCACAGGCAGCCCCGGTGGCAGCAGGATTATTAATGTTGTGTTGCAGATTTTAGTGAATGTTTTGGACTACGACATGAATATAGCAGAGGCATCAGCTGCTCCCAGGGTCTATCAGAGTTGGCGAGGTGCACCGCTGTATCTTGAACCGGGTTTCTCTGTAGACACTCAAGAGATCCTTTTAGGCCGTGGTCACAAGCTTATCTCGCAACAGACTATGGGAAGTACTCAATCCATTTCAGTTGAAGCGGGGCTCTTCTTTGGCGCTGCTGATTCCCGGCGTCCTGGTGCCGGTGCATCGGGATTACAGTTGCTAGCGGATGAGCAGTGAGGATGAGACTTTTGCTGGCTCCAGCACTGTACAATTTTAATATTCCAGGTGTTTTAATATTTACGGGCAAGCATAATCTAGGGCCAAATTACGCCGGGTAGGTTTTTCCTGACCGCTACACACCTTGCTCCGCGTGGCTTACGCCGATTGCACCATGACCGTGGTAGCGGCCCAATATCTATTTCAAGGCGCTCCATAAACCTTGTCAATCTTGCACATTCACAAGCCCTGTGGCACTTTGATTGGCTTGCGAACCGAAGCGGAATTCCTGTGCTACTAGACCTTCATACCCATTCTATTAAGTCCGATGACGGCCGGGCAAAAGTGGAAAACTACTGCCAATGGATCAAGGCTAAATCGATTCCAATTGATGGTTTTATTCTCACTGAACATCGTCAATTTGACGATGAATCTGACTACTCTGAACTGGCACAAAAATTTGGTCTGACCATCCTTAAAGCAAGTGAAGTTGAAACAGAATACGGCCATGTGCTGGTGTACGGCGTTACGCCGGAACTGCAGACACGATTTGATTTTTCCAATACACACCTGAAGTTGGCCGACGTGATTCGAGAAAGTAATGCCTGTGGTGCGATTGCAGTACCCTGTCATCCAGGTCGACCCAAAGTTGGTATGTTTGCTCACACGGAAGCCCTTGGTGTCCCGGAAGGCGTGACCATTGTCGAGATTTACAACGGTGGTAGCCGTGATCAGGAAGATCAAATTGCAATCGATAACGCCGGGTCACTTGGATACAAAGGTATAGGCGGCAGCGACTCCCATATTGTTAGCCACATTGGTCGTTGCGCTACACGTTTTGAGAAAAACATCGAGCATATGGACGACCTGGTCGCCGCTCTAAAGGCCGGAGAATTTGAAGCGGTGAGTCTTAAGACCGCAAACTCCGTTTCTTAACCCAATTTAGTCATTATTAGAGAGTAACCGTGGATCAGGATATAGAAGCGATACGAGAGAAATTTCTCAACCAGGACTTTGACGAAAAGGCCCATGAGGTCAAGGCAGAAGTAACCACAGAATATGCAAGATTGTGCGGCGAAACGGCGTCCCGATTTTTGGATCCCCAGGATCCAGACTTTCAGGCATCACCAACTTTTGTTGCTAGCTTAAGTGGGCGACGAGCTTTACCGTCGGACTTTCCGCGTTTTGGTCTCGGGATGGATGCGGGTAAAGGCGTTGAGTGTTTTTTGCCGATTCGGCCAGGTACAACGATTACAGGTCGCACCCATTTACATGATATCTATACCAAGACAGGTCGTTCCGGGCGCATGGTTTTTGCGGTGTCCCGAATCGAATTTTACGACGAGGAGGGCAACCACCTTGCTAACTCCGATAGTCGCGTTGTGATGCGGGAGAAAAGTTAATGGCCATTGCAAACTTATCGGACGTTGAGTTTGGTGAAGACTTACCTGCTTTCACTCCTGACACATCTTTAGAAACTGTCAAAACATTTGCCAGCCTTGTTGGTTGGGGCGGCGCGCGTTTTTCTGACCATGAAGCTGCTAAAAAAGAAGGTCTGCCCGGCGCCATGGTGCCCGGCATATTAAGCCAGGGGTACCTCGTGGCGATGATCCACAACTGGGCGCCAGATGCCGAAATCCGAGCAATTGATACGGTTTTTCGTGCACCGGTTATTGCTGACGACGAGCATAAGATCACCGGTGTTGTGACGGACATCAACGAAGACGACCACCTGGTTGAAATTGATATTACTGTGACCAATGCCAAGGGAGAAACCCGGGTGTTTGGCACGGCGACAGTCAGGATCTAAGCGCGGTGCCGCTGGATTCGTTCGGCGCGTTTTTTTATGCCTTGATGGTGGTCACCCTCTATACCTCGCCGATTGTGCTCGGGGTGTTGGTGGTGAGTTACCGGCAAGGCTACTTCAAAAAGGGATTGCTAGGTGTGATCCTCTCCCTACCCATCGCAGCGCTCATTGCGATAGGCCTGTTTCGTCTCGATATGGCAACCGAGGGTGCAAAATATAATGCACAGTCCTCCCGCCTTGAGAATCTCTTCGACCTAGAAACCGCCTTTACTCGATATTACGGTGAGGAAATTGGCACCGTTGTTCGCGGTGGCTATACCTACACTCAGTATCGATTTCAGTTTCAAGATCATGGCCTTGAACTCACGCTTCCCCCCGGCAATGTGACATCTGTTGCCACCTTGGATCAGGTGGAGGAAACCGCACAGGCTAGAGGCGTCGAACTGTGGTTGCTGGGTCGTAATGCCCGCTATGATCCGGTTGTTGGAGATCGGGATAGCTATTTTATCGATCACCTGGGGGTTCCGGCACCGGCAGCAGACGTTATATTTATGCGACTTTATGCGGGTAGCAACAGTAGCGTTAAATATTGGGTGCCTGATCAGGGTGGATCTGATGATAAAACTAACGGCCAATGGCGTCATCAAATGTTAATCATAGATTTTTGAGGTGCCGATGATTGAAATAAGAAGATTAGAAGCGTCCGATGCGGAACTCTGGGTTGAGGCAGTTTCAGAAATTATCTCACCCGGGGCACGAGAAGAGCGTTTGATCTCCCTGACGGAAACAGAAGCGGTTCTGAAGGATGACCGCTGCTATTTAATGGTAGCCCTCGAGTCAGGTGATCCAGTCGGATTACTGAATGCCTACCGATTCCCCGATGCATCGGCCGGTGGGTTTTTAGTTTATCTCTATGACATTGAGGTATCCCCAGAGTCCCGGCGTTGCGGTATCGGCAAGGGGTTACTGGAATTACTCATTGCCCAGTGTGAATCGGACAAGGTGAAGCTGATTTGGGCCGGTACCGAATCTACCAACTTCGCTGCCCGGGAAACTTTTGAATCCACCGCTGCCGAATTGGAAGGGGATAGCTATGTGGAGTACGAGTGGGATCTGGAAGATTAAGGCGGATGGGTTGATTGTATCCACGCCTGAATCTTCTAGAGATTCTCCGGGTTCCTTCACATACGGCTGTGTTTAGACAGGGCCGCCTGAAAGGGATAGCGCATATGGGCCAGCCAGTTCTCATCAATATCCTCACTGATGCCATAGGCCGTTGGCCACTCGTCTTTAGGGCAATAGTAGGTTCCAAATAACAGATCCCAGATCGGAAAGAGCCCACTGAAGTTTTTATTCCTGGGTTCCAGGGCATGGTGCCAGTGGTGCCAATGGGTGGATGCAATTAATACATTGAAGGACCCGAGACTCCAGCGCACGTTTGCGTGGTAGAGCAATGCCAATATACCCGCTAGAGCGAGATAGGGAATAATCGCCTCGATATGGATGCCAATAAATAGCGGCGGGGCAAATTGAATCAAGCGATGAATAGCCTGGTCTATGGGATGCAGTCTCGGCGACACCAACCAATCCATTTCCGTTGCGGAATGATGAATCGCGTGAAATTTCCAGCGCCATTGCCAGCGGTGGGAAAGCCGGTGATCCCAGTAGCTGACGAAAGACCAATACAGCATAAACACGATGACATGAATGAACATTGGCCAGGACTCAACCGTTGCACGGCCCTGGGCAAAAAACCCAGCCTCCATCGATTTGACGACAAAGCCAAATACCACCGCGCCCACAATTAGGTTAACCAGCAATCGTGTCACAAACAGATGGGTTAGATCTGTGGCCAGGGCTGGTCTGATTTTTCGCACCCGTCGATGCAAAGGAAATAATCGCTCAAGGGAAAAGAACGTGCTGCCATAAATGGCAAAGGCGATAAGCCCTCGGATGGCGGGGGATAGCTCATGTTCCATGGCTATAAGCTATCCCCTGGCTGCTAGCTTAGCAAGTACATTGACTGGGATTGCTGCGAGTAACGATCACAAATTGTGGTTTTGCCTAACTTAACAGGCGGCCTCTAAGTTCAGCTGTCGCAGATGGGCCCAGCCCAATTTCCTCAAGATATCCCTGCATGTTGCCAAAGTGCTGGTGGATGGTTTGAATGGCGGCCTCCAAATATTCTCGCTGGACACCGGCAACCGCTTGCAGGTCGCCATCGGTGACCGTGCCACCATAGTTTTCTTCAAAGCGAGGTTTCATGGCCTCGAACAATTCAGTTGCGCTATTGGTTAACAGATAGTCATCAAACACATGTTCTTCGGCAACGCCCAGGGCTGAGAGAATCACAGCGGCACCAAAGCCCGTGCGATCTTTGCCCGCTGTACAGTGCAGCAAGAAGCCGTTTTCCGTATTGAGTAGTTGCTCGACCAGTAGCTTGTATTCCGCCACATGGTCCCTGGCGATTTCCCGGGTGATTTCCCGCATATAGTCGATGCGATGCTGGGTGTTCATATCGGGGTTTGAAAAGCTGGCCCGTAAATCCATTGAACTACCCGGTGCAATTGGAATATGCACTCGAACATCAAACGGGGCATCGATAGGCGTTGGCGAACCTTCAACCTCGTCTTCTCTACGCAAATCGCAAATCACACCGATATCCAGGGCGGCAAAATCCTCTCGCCCGGTTTTTGCGATACCCGTTAACATCCCACAGCGGAACAACTTACCTTTCTTCACGGTACCGCCATCTGCGGTGAGATAGCCGCCAAAGTCTCTAAAATTTAAAGAGCCGGGGATGGGGATAAAGCGTGGATCGCGGATCATATTGGAGCCTCTAAGAGGAATTCCCGAAGGAAGAAGGGCAATCTTAACCTGCTGACGTGATCAGCAGATTAAGATTGTTCAAACTTTGTTGTCGTTTTTC
>TARA_R110002072_G_scaffold192107_2_pt1 | contig 10008 bp, 11 predicted proteins | sample TARA_R110002072 | Tara Oceans TARA_R110002072 (sample SAMEA4397118) | marine metagenome | biome: Polar Biome; feature: [SRF] surface water layer (ENVO:00010504); material: water (ENVO:00002006), including particulate matter (ENVO:01000060) such as... | depth 5 m | reverse complement strand
CACAAAACCATCGCTAAGTCCAAGTATTCCTTATCTCAAGTCTTTGTTTGTTTCATTTCACTAACCAATAGATTTTAGTCCACTTTCCCCACCACCCTTTCAAAGGTGTAGGTTCCAGCAATTAGTAATGTTTGCCATGTGTCTGCGGTAGTTTCACTCCATTCTATCAATTCACCTCAATGCTTCCTTTCATCCAGCAACTTCGGTTTCCTTTCTCTCATTCCATTCAACCACCTCAACACTGCGCATAAAAAAAGAACGTTTTGAAAAAAAAACGTTCTTTCTTTATTTTTCCAATACGACAACATCACTAATTACCTCTACCTACGCGCTTTTCCCCTGAAAGTTAGTTTGAATTATTCAATGCGTTGGTATCTAATTTCTAAAACAGTTTTGTAAGCTGTTTTCATTTCATTCGATAAAAAAGAAGTATTGATCAGTTGTATTGCTTTCAGTTTATTTTTTAATATACGTTTAAAAACGCCTTTAATTTGTTTGTCTGTTAAATCCAAGTCAATGCCTAATTGTTCAAAATGTTCTTTTTTTAGATTACTTTTTTTTCCTGCTAAGGTCAAAGCAAGTTCTTCTGTGTCCTCTGGCAATACAATAGTCACATTCAATAAATCATAGGCTGGGGCCAATGTCCAACCAGAAATTCCTTCAATCATAGAAAAATTCTTCAAATGCATATCATTATTACCTGTTAAAAAACTAAACAAGGCCAATTCAAAAAAGAAAATTTTATCCAATTGTGTATTACTCGAATACTGCCCAATGGCTTTACCTATTTTTTCCATAGAACTTTTATACTTGTCAAAAGCTTCTGTAATTTGAAAAAAATCAATCATATGTATTTTATCTCCTTCAAGGGTTCTATCAATACGTTTGGTGATATACGATAACTCTCCTGATGTCAATCGTATCAAACTAGAAGGCACTACGTTAATACCAAATGCTTCTGCAATACGCATGGTCAAATGCTCGTTTTCTGGCATTTCTTTAAATTCTAAGGAAGGTGGTTTAAAGATGTAATTACCTCCCAAAGCTCCAACTACAGTAAGTCTTGGTGTTTCTTTTGTAGTATTGTTGGTATCCAAAGACATCGATAGTTTCGGTTGCACTCCTGGTACAGCAATACTTCTAGAGATTACATCTTTAGCCAAAGCATCCATTTCTGTAATACCATATGGGAGTTCTGGTGGGGTAGTAGTCCCAAAGAATTCCAAAGCACATCTTTCATGAAAATCAATTTCATTTACTAAGGCTTCATAACAATACAAACAATGTTTTTTAGTTTTCATGAGGCTCTTTTATAGGTTCAACACTTACAGCGCCTATACAGTTTTGGCAACAAGCCAACAGTAAGCCCATTCTGTCATTTTGTTTAATCTTCCAGTTTTTAGTAGCTACGTTTAATAACCATCCTTCTGGGATCAATCCTTCAAAAAAAGCGAACAAGCGATTATTGATATAAGGTGCTGTTCTCACTGGCATACTAAAAGTAATAAATGCTTCTGGATGCTTTTCAACATAGACTGCACCATAAGCAAAAACATAATCTCCTTCGTCGGTTTCTGTAATCGTACCTGCCAAAATTTCTTTGTAATATACCTTACCTTGTCTCATCGTCTATATTTTTTCTTTCTACGGGTGCTAGTTCATGGCCAAACATAGCCAAAACCAAATTCACTTTTTCTAAGTTCAAATTGGTTTTACCTTGTTCTATTTTACGCACTACTGTTAAAGCAACTCCTGCGCGTTCTGCAAACTCTTCTTGGGTTAGGTTTACTTCTTTTCTGCGTTTTTTTACAAATTCTGACAATAACTTCATTATATGCTTTTAGATATAAATAATAGCAAATATACTAATTTATATGTTTTTAGATATAAATTAATAAAATAATATTATTTTATATGCTTTTAAATATAATGTAGGCTTAGAAAATCACCAATTTTATACGAACAAGAGTAATTTTTAATGAAAATTACCCTCGTTTTTAATATAAAGGTAAATACGACCCGTAAAGTATTCCTTTCAATTATAGGATAAAATAAAAAAAGATAGCAAATATAAGTGCCTTGCTCCATCCAACGCTAAAAGGCTATAAAGGTCAAGCCCTACGGGTTTTAAATAAAACTTTTTTTAATAGCCTTTTTCTTTTTAAATAAACATTTTTATAAAAAAAACTTTTATTCAAAAACCTTGACAGCCTTTCCAAAGGCACTTTTCATAGGCATATCTCTTTTTAGTTCCAAAAAAATTATGTGCGAAGCGTAGCGAAGCATAATTTTAAATTGGATACCTATGTCAACTTTTCAAATCAAGACCCACCAACCAGGGCGCATCTATCACAAACCTCATTTTTTTATATTGAACAAAGGACTAAATTCTGGAAAGCCATTTACGGCTCCAGTAAGAAATTCTTTTGTTGTATCTACAGAAAGCGTAGAACAAAAAGAGGCTCTATTTCATCTATCGTATATGCTTTTAGAGGCTAAATGCTATCGTTTCTATCTAAAAGGGTCTGTAATCCCTTTTATTTATATTGCAGATGTTAAAAATTTATTGATCAAAAATAGCAAGTATTTTGGTCAAAAAGATTTTGAAACCAAGCTAAAAGCACTTAAAAAAGTAGAAGAATTAGAGGTCGTTTTTCAAAACAAACTAAAAGCTATTCAAGAGCTCAAATCTGTTCTTCTAAGATATTGTAAATTAGAACATTAAGCACAAAAAAAGTCCGATCAGAAGATCGGACTTTTCAATCCAGTAAAGGTTACCAAATCAAAACTGGACTTATTTTTTACGCTTAGTAATTTTTTTTAAGGAATAGGAAACCATAAAACTAACAGTAGCTCCAATCACTGCTAAAATAATAGTTTTTAAAATATCTTGTGTAAATATTCCTGGACTAATACTTAACAGGGTACCAGATGCAGTTCCAACTTTTAAGTGAAGGTCTGTTCTCATGGTCCTTGATCCTTTTTAGTATTATTTTTTGATTCTATTTCTTCGGCAACTGTAACTTGACTCACAGCAGAAATGACACCTCCAGCAACCGCAACATATCCTGCAACAGTGATTACTGCAGCTGGCAATGTAATGGGGGCAGCCAAAAGACTTCCACTAACTGCTAATAAAGACAAACCAATGGTTCTTAAAACTCTAAAAAATTTAGGTGTGGGTGCTTTTGCACGTTCTTGAATGTTCATAATAAAATAGTTTAAATGAATAATTGACTTTTAAAATAGGATAGGGAAGAGGTAATTCGCAATTGCACGGGTGTATTTTTAGCAAGTACTGGTAATACCAAACTCGTTAATTTATGGAATGCTTTTCTTGACAAATTTCCTTTTCCAATCCCTGTATGATAAGATACAGGTGCAATACAGCCTTCTAATTCTTTGATGGCATCATTTGCTGGATGCAATAAAATCAAACTTCTACCAGGTACATCTTGTAAATGTATATGATGTTGAAATTTTTGACTGTAACGTTTCTGTAAATTGTACAATCCTTCAGGAACACAAGAAATATTTTGTTCATTTTGGATCCATGGTAGCTCAATCGTATAACAAATCAACTGCCCATTCCAAAGAAGTATTCCTTGTGTCCCTTCAGGAAAATAAGTTCTGTGTAAGACCAAAATCATTACACACCTCCATCAACTTTTACCAAAGAAAGCGCATTGTAAGCTCCATTTTTCAAAGGATACATTTGCCCATTTACTTCTTGATAAAATTCAATACCCAATGCTAAAAACAACGGATGTGTACTATTTGCAGTCACAGCATTACTTAAGTTGATGACAGCTGTAGCAGTAGCATCCCAAGGTAAAATGCCAGTTTCTGAAGTTGCCACCACAGAAGTTTCATTTTCAAAATCAATTTCTGCCCCTCCAGAAATGACTTTAAAATGAGTGGTTCCACCTGGAGCAGCAATCATATTACTTGGAATAAAAGTAGGGATATCAATATCCAAAGTTCCTGCGACACGATCTATAGTAGAGGTGAAGGCAGCAAACAAACTAGAACCTAGTTTCCCATTAATATTGAATTCAAATCCAGTCAATAATTCTGCTTCGCCATCAATAACATTTCTCAATCCACGAATACTTACAGTATCTGCTTGTATTACTTTCACCATAGATTGATGTAATCTACTTACCACTCTATTGTCAGATGCATTTAATAGAAGCAAACGCAATGCAACTCGCAACACTTTACCAGCTTTTCCTGCTCTTCCAAATTCAGAACCATTTTCTCGGGTTCTTTGAAACGCAGGATCATTTGCAATTCTTTGAGCGTCTACGCCTCCTTTTTCTCTGGCCAAATGACCATCTTTTGTTTTGTAAAAAGTAATATCTCCAATAGTACCTTTTAGTTTAATAATTCCTTTTTGTCTTGCCATAATTTCTAATTTTTAATGATTATACACTCAAATATTAGAGGTTTTGATCAATAAAAAAAGAAGGGGTTGTTCTAGATGTCACTCAATGGTACAAATGGCAAACAGCGTCATTAATAGTGGGAATAAGTTGGCTAAAAATCAGTATATTGATGGTGTAAGACAACACCATAGTAAAAGTATAGATAGTATATGAAAAAAGAGATGCAAAGAGTATGCATCTATCCAAAAGACGTTCAGATCATTACTGGTAAAAGTTATCGTCAAAGCGTTAGATTGGTGCATAAAATTAAAATAGAGCTCAATAAAACTACCAAAGAGTTCCTAACTATTGATGAGTTTTGTGAGTACACAGGCATAAAATATGAACAAGTTTCCCACTTGATTTTAGGCTAAAACACTAAAGAGGTAAACTTCACACAATTCATTTCAAAACTCAAACTAACATTTTTAAATACCAGTTCATTTATTAGTATAGTTTCTATAAAAATTACTTTGAAATAGTTTCAATTTTTGTTATCTTTATATTATACAATTTAGTGTTTTTTAGTAGGTAAAAATAGGGGTCTAAATCGGTGTCACTTTTCAAATAAAATTTGTAAATAACTGATTATCATATATAATATAAAGAGGTTCAACACCCTCTTTCTCCGCAAAAGGAAACCCACAACGAAAGTTGTGGGTTTTGTGTTTTCAGAAACATTGAAAGCTTGCTTTCATAAGTGGATGAAAATACAAAACCCAACACGCAGCGCTTGTTGTGGTTTCTATGCTTGTCTAGGATACCTTTTTGGGATATCCAATCCCTCTTTCTCCGCAAAAGGAAACCCACAACGAAAGTTGTGGTTTTTGTGTTTTCAGAAATATTGAAAGCTTGCTTGTAATGAAATGAACTACACAAACTCATCGGTTGCATAGACTTCCGCCAACAAAAAAAGTAAAACATTCAAGAATTAGCTTCATCTAATTATTTATGTCTGTCAACACGTAGGTGTTTACATAAAAAAAATTAACTTTGTTTTAAAGCAGTAATTATGGGGGTTAAAAAAATATTTATTCTATTATTCTTTTTTTCAGTTAATCTTTTTTCTCAAGAAATTAAAAAAGACAGTATAAACTACTATTTGAAATTTCTGGACTCAGCTATATATTCAAAAGACATTCCTCTTTCTCATTTAGATTTTTACTTAAAAGTTAAGGATACAAATGTTATTGTTTTTGAAAAATTAGTAAAAAAATCATTAGAAATGAAAGCATATAGAGTAGCTGCTATTATTGCCCGCAATTCTTATAACTACACTAAGCCTAAAAGTATAAATGAAAAAAGTAAATCAACTAGGTTAATAAACGAAGTGCTAGTTTATAAAGACGAAATTCTAGACTCTTGTATTATTGGAGATTTATATAGTAATATAGCATTTCAGGCATTAAGATCAAATAAAATGGATCTTTCTAATGAAAATTATTCTTTTGCAATAAATTACTATAAAAATTGTAATACTAATAAAGATAGTAGATTAGGACTTTCTTTTTTATATAAAGCAAAAGTTAATTATTTTAAGGGAAACCTTAATAAGGCATTAGAGTTTTATAATCTTGCTATAGAAAGATATACAAAGCTTAATAATATTAAAAAGATTCTTGAGGCTAGATCTGAACTTGCTATATTATATGGGCAAATTGGATTATATGATAAATCTATAAAAGAATTCAACATTTTAATAAACAAACAAAATCAAATTGATCCAGAAGGATATAGCTTACCAGCAACATATTTAAATTTAGGAACAGCATATTTAAAAAATAATGACAACCAAAAGGCTATATCAATTTTAAATGAGGCTGTTAAATATGCTAAAAAAGGAAATTATTATAGAACATTAAGTGAGTCTTATAAAGTTCTAGCGTTAACTTATTCAGAAATAAGAGATAAAAAAAAGTCTTTGGAATACTTAAAATTGTGTGAAGAATTAATTCCAAAAATGAAAAGTTACTCAAAACTTGACAGTTCTAGATTATTTAAAGCAAAATCTTCAATCTTTATTTCATCAGAGGATCCGAACTTGGTTGATCAAGGAATAAAAATAGCATTAAGTCAACTTAATAGTTCAACTAATTCCTCTAATTTTTTTGAATCATATACATTGATTAATAATCTGTATCATGGATATCTTTTTAAAAAAGATAGCTTAAAAGCTTTTAAGTACTTAATAGAAGTAAGTAAAATAAAGGATTCACTTTCTAATCAAAAAAAATCAAAAACCCTTTTATACTATCAAACCCTATATGAAACTGAGCGTAAAGAGAAGGAAATAATTCAAAAAGAATCTGCTATTAAAGAATTAGCAATTAAAAACAAGCTAAAAGAGAAATACCTGATTTTTGGAGGTATAGGATTGATATTGTTTTTCACAATAATTATTTTGCTAAGAAGGAGTATACAGTTAAAGAAAAATAAACTCTTACAAGAACAGTATGCTCAAAATTTATTAAACTATCAAGAAATAGATAGAGAACGTATTTCTAAAGATATGCATGATGGATTAGGATATAGTCTAATGTTGATTAAAAACAAAGTATCATTAAAAAAAGATATAGAAACAAGTAAATTATTAGATAACGCTATAGAAGAAATGAGAAGTATCTCAAGAACCTTACATCCATTTCAATTAGAAGATATAGGTATTACAACAACCATTAAAAATCTTATTAACGAGTTGGATATGAATCAAGATGAAATACATATTTTTGGAGACATAGATATCATAGATCACGTGCTTCCAGTTGAAAAAGAAGTGAATGTTTTTAGAATTATTCAAGAATGTTTAACCAATGTTGTTAAGCACTCTAAAGCAGTATCAACAAAGGTTACAATTATAAAAAAAGAGAATACACTCACTATAAGTATTAAAGACAATGGTGTTGGTTTTGATTTCTCTAAAAAATACAGTGATTTTAAAAGTCTTGGATTAAAAACAATTAAGGAAAGAGTAAAAATGTTAAAGGGTAAATTAGAATTAAACTCTGTTAAAGATTCTGGAACTACTTTTTATATAACAATTCCTATTTTATGATACCAACTGTTTTTATTGCGGATGATCATCCGCTTATTGTGCAAGGAATGAGAAGCCTTTTAGAATCTAAAAAGTACAATGTTATTGGAGAGGCTAATGATGGTTTAACTGCGCTTAACTTTATTATAAAGAATGAACCTACGATTGCAATTTTAGATATTGGAATGGATAAATTAACAGGCTTAGAAGTTGCACAATCATGTAAAAGAAACAAGCTTAAAACAAAGATAATTTTAGTAACACTTCATAAAGAAGCTACCTATTTTCTTAGGGCAAAGGAGTATCAAGTTGATGGCTATTTATTAAAAGAATTGGCACTGAATGAAATTGAAAAATGCATAGAAGCAGTATTTAATGGTGCAACTTATTTTAGTGAAAAAATTAAAGATTTTGCCTATCATACTCAAGAAAGTAATGAAATTTTAAAAAAGCTAACCCTAGCAGAGATTCGTGTTATAAAATTAATTGCACAACACAAAACCAATAAACAAATTGCAGAGCACCTTTTTATTTCACATAGAACAGTAGAAAGACATCGCAGTAATATTGTGCTTAAACTAGACTTAGAACAGAAAAGTGGCACACTCTTAATATGGGTTCAAAAAAATAGACATCTCTTCGATTAATTTAGGTGTCTACACTCATATTTAAATTCAAAAAACTACTTATTTTTATGACAACATAAGCTATTATGTTAAGTGGTAGTTGGTTTTATGTTAGTTATGTCTAAAGGGGACCTTATATAGGTAACTGCCACGAACTGTCTTTTACAAATTTGTAAAAGGCAGTTTTTTTTTTAACACTTTTTGAGATTCAGAAAACATATGTTGAGTGTCAACACTTATTTGTCAATTGTTGTTTTAAGCTACTTTTACAGTGAACAATTACGAATTTTAAAAAGAGGGGGTAATATCTTCTAAATTATATGTGTCATCATCGCAATTTCATGCAGTGGTTAAAATTCTAATCATTTTATGTTATATAAGTTCTTTTTGTTTTTTTAAAATTCATTAATCAAAAATTAGAATTACAATGATTTATTTTTTTAAAAAAAAGCTTAAACTTTATAAATTTTTTATATTGTTTTTTTTAATGCCAATAAGTATTTATGCTCAAACACAACTTGGTCAAGATATTTTGGGAACAAATCCTTATGATTTGGCTGGTTTTACTACAGATATGAATTCAAACGGTAATATAATTGCTGTTGGTATACCAGGATATGACGGTGATGCAGGTATAAATACAGGCTTGGTTAGAGTCTATGAATTAGTAGGTGGGGTTTGGTCTCAGAAAGGAGATGATATTCAAGGTACTGAAGAAGGAGAGGAACTAGGTAAGGTTATTGCAATAGATGGTTTTGGAGACAGATTAGTAGTATCTGCAAATGCGTCTAATACTCAAGCAGCAATAGTTTATGTATTTGATTTTATTAGTGATTTTGGTCATAATATTTGGAATAGACAAACTACATCAATTTATAGCCAACCAGTATTTGGTGTTACAGGGGATCAAGAAGCTAAATCTTTTGGTACTTCTATAAGTGTTAGCGATGATGGAAATGTTATTGCTGTTGGTGCCCCTTTTTCAGATTATATAAATGGTACTTCAGGCAGTGTTCAGGTCTTTAAGTATAATTCTGGCTCTTGGGAATTATATGGTTCTATTATAGTTTCAGATGATAATTTTTCTAAAGTAGGATCTAGTATAAGTTTAAATGATAATGGGACACGTTTGCTAGTTGGTGTTCCAAATGATGGATTATTTACTATTGGAGGTTATTATGGTAGTGTTATGGTCTTAGATTATAATAATGTAACATCAGATTGGGAAACTATTAAAAAAATATTTGGTTCTTTTAATTCTGAATTTGGGTCTTCTGTGAGCTTGTCAAATGATGGAAATTCGTTTGTTGTGGGAGCCAAATCTGGTAATTATGCTCAAGTATATAAATGGCTAAATAATACTTGGACTCAATTAGGAAATGATATAACTGGTACAGAAATTAATGATGGAGACGAATTTGGATACAAAGTAGATATTGATGGTACTGGTAATTATATCATTATTGGTGCACCAGAAGCTGCAAATTCAAAGGGTCAGATAGAGCAGTTTGTTTACTCTACAACTACTCAAAAATGGTCCTCTTTTTTTGTGCTGAATAATAATGAACTTTTATTGAGTAATGTTGATAATCTAGGAACCTCTGTAGTATTTAATGATATTGGAAATTCCTTCATCATTGGTTTACCCTATTATGATGATAATAACAATCATATAGATAAAGGAGTTTCTAGAGTATATAAATTAAATGAAGAAGTATATATCAATACTTCTAATCCATTGTATGTTTCTAATACATCTGCAACTTTAGGTGGATTAGTTATTAATTATAATTCTACAAATCTTTCATTAGATGAAGTAGGTATACTTTATTCTCCTACTGAAGAGATTCCAGAAGTTGGTATGTCTGGAGTTATTAAAGTAATCATTGAAGAATCTTCTGTTTTAGGAATGTATAGTAAGCAT
>TARA_R110002072_G_scaffold95197_15_pt1 | contig 10011 bp, 5 predicted proteins | sample TARA_R110002072 | Tara Oceans TARA_R110002072 (sample SAMEA4397118) | marine metagenome | biome: Polar Biome; feature: [SRF] surface water layer (ENVO:00010504); material: water (ENVO:00002006), including particulate matter (ENVO:01000060) such as... | depth 5 m | reverse complement strand
TCAACAACTAAAAATTCTTTTCTTACAGTTTGAGGAATTTTATGTGAAATTTCTTCTTCATCTGTTAAAGAATAATTTTCATTAGCCAAATCATACCCTTGAAAGAAGCTTCTCCAACTTGGTTCAACGGCGTCTGGGTTTTGTAAATATTGGTCGTACAAATCGGCAATAAAGCCAGTGTGTGCTGCATTTAAGAAGGAAAACTTATCCATAAAGGTAGAATACTTTGTTTCTATGCTAATTATTAACTACAAAAATACAACTTTTACAAAAAATAGAAATTTATTTTTCTATATAAATTAACTGTTACAGCATAACTAAGGAAGTATTTAGAATACTCTTTAAAATAAAAAAATTGACGAAAAATAATATTCTTATTTTTTTATATAAAAAGCTTTTGTGATTTTTCTAAAAGATATATATTTGCAAACGCTAAACTAAAAATAGTTTATCAAATTCCTCCTTAGCTCAGTTGGTTAGAGCATCTGACTGTTAATCAGAGGGTCCTTGGTTCGAGCCCAAGAGGGGGAGCGCAGCGACAAAGAGTCAAACAAAAGTTTGGCTCTTTTTTTATGGAATAAAACCTCTTGGCGAGAAGTTTACATTGAGCTTTGTCGAAATCAGCCCAAGAGGGGGAGCAAAAGTAATCCAACTTATGAAAATAGGTTGGATTTTTTGTTTGGTTTAAAGTTTGTAAAAAGCATAAGAGCTCTTTATTCAATAAAATAACAGAAAGCTTTATTCTTTTTTCTCTAAAAGAACGATTGTATGTTCCGTTATTAGTGTCACTGTACCTTTTTTAACAATAGCTTCTTTCCCTGAATAAGCATCAAGAATAGTTTCTCCATCTTTAAAAACACTTGCAACCTCCATTGTTTTTTGTCCTTTGGGTAGTTCTAGTCCGATAACTACAGCATCAGAATACTCTTCTTTATTATACATTCTAGAAAACACATAAGGAATTTTAGTTATCATTTGATGTTTTCCTGCGCCAACTGAAGGGTGGTTGGCTCTAAATTTTCCTAATTTTTGCCAATGGCTTAGTATTTCTTTAGTTTTAGTATTATTAGCAATATCACTCCAATTCATCAAGGATCTTAAAGTAGCATCGCCAATTGTTCCTTCGATAATTAAATCCCTTGCTGATTCATCTCCATAATAAACTTGTGAAGTTCCAGGAGTTAACAATAACATGGTGGCTGTTTTAAAAGGCAACTCTCTTTTAGCATCAAAAGGCTGACCATCATCATGAGACGTCATGTAGTTTAAGACCCCATAACCTTTCATTTCTGAATTTAAAATACTGTCATACTTATTAAAAACCGCTTGAGTTTTCATTTGTTTCACATTCCATTTGAGCTCAAAATTGATTACACTACTAAAGGCTTTATCAAAATAATTGACTTTTTTATCCCCAAAATCGAATGCTTTTCCATGAGAAATGGCATAGTTATAAACCTCTCCTACAAGATAAAAATCGTTGTTATCTAATACTTTCTTAGGATTGTTTTTTTTGTATTGCTCAAAAGCATCATCACAAGCCGTTTTAAATTCTTGCCAAACAAATTCTTCAGTGTGCTTTACCGTGTCAACTCGGTATCCATCAATTCCAAATTCGGTGATATAATCGGTCAACCATTTCATGATATAAAAGCGCGGAGCTCTTGGATGACCTGTTCGTTTAAAAAAGTCATCTAATTCTTTCACTTCTTGTTCGTAACGTCCTTCTGATTTCCATTTGGCTACCAAATGTGGTGGCAATTCTACATTTTTATTACTTTCTGTTTTAATGTCTGGTAAATTCTTGACCAAAGTACAGGTTACGGTATTTTGATAATTATCATAAGTACATTGTGGTGCTGTTCTCACCCAATCTGAAGGCCAAACAGGATCTTTCTCTGTTACGGGACCCGTATGATTGATAACAGCATCTAAAAGTATTCGAATACCTTTCTTATGGGCGATGTCTACCAATTCTTTTAAATCTTCTTTAGTTCCGTAATTTGGATCTATGGCAGTCCAATCGCTTGCCCAATATCCATGAAAACCATATGAAAGTCCAGTTCCTTCATCCGTTCCATCATGAATTTGTTCCACAATGGGTGTCATCCAAATGGCGTTAATTCCTAGGTCTGTAAAATATCCTTCTTTAATCTTTTGAGTAATCCCTTTTATGTCTCCTCCTTCAAAACCACGCAACTTTCCAGTTTCTTTAGTTCTTTCAAAATTAATATCATTAGAAGTATCTCCATTATTAAATCGATCTGTCAGTAAAAAATATACATTGGCTCCTTGCCAAACGAATTTTTTTGATGGTTTATTTTCGCAATTGATAAAAGCGATTGCTATAAATAATAGGCTAACTATTTTTTTCATTTGTTGTTACTTTTTTATGATACTAATTGCCAAACCACCACCTTCTGCTAATTTCAATGTAAGTTTTGATTGGTTTGTTACTTCAATTTTTTCTATTTTTAGATCTAACGGATTGGTGTTCCAATGTGCATTTTCTCCGTCTTTATAAAGAATCGCTTCGTAATTTGTGTCTGTATCTAGAAAATCAAAATTGATATTAATGGTTCTTGAGTTTTCATCTGTAATGGCTCCTAAAAACCAGTTTCCAGTGTTTCGTTCTTTTCTTGCTATGGTGACAAAATCTCCAACTTCTCCATTTAAAACATCTGTTTTTTCCCAATCTACTCCAACATCTTTAATAAATTGAAATGGTGCTGGATTTGCTTCATAATGTTCTACCAAATCTGCCGCCATTTGTACCGGACTATAAATAACAACATACAAAGCTAGTTGATGCGCTAATGTTGTATTGACTTGATTATCTTTCTTATATTGATCAAATTTGATGTTAAAAATTCCTGGAGTAAAATCAATTGGACCCGCTAACATTCTAGTAAAAGCTACAATAGATAGATGTTCTGGAGGGTTTCCTCCATCTTGTGACCAAGCATTAAATTCTTGTCCACGTAACCCTTCTCTAGAAATAATATTTGGATAGGTTCTTCTTAATCCTGTTGCTTTTATGGGCTCATGCGCATTAACTGCAACTTGATATTTCGCTGCTTTTATAGCTGCGTTGTTATACTGATTTACCATGTATTGTCCGTGATGATATTCTCCTTTTGGTAAAATCTTACCTACATATCCAGATTTAACGGCATGCATACCGTGTTTCTGCATTAATGCATAGGCAGCATCTTGTTGTTTTTCATACGTAGCTGTTGCTGCTGATGTTTCATGATGCATTATAATTTGAACTCCTTTTTCTTTTGCATAAGCCGTTATTTCATCCAAATTGTAATCTGGATAAGGTGTTAAAAAATCAAACACACCTTCTCTTTCCTCAAAACCAATCCAACGTTCCCAGCCCGTATTCCAACCTTCTACTAAAACACCTCCAATATTATTTTTTGATGAAAAATCAATAAATTGTTTTACATTTTCTGTTGTGGCTCCATGTTTTCCATGAGCTTTTCCTGTATCTTTCCATACTCCATCTTCCATTTCCATTCCGTAATCCCAAGAAGATTTCCCTAAATGCATTTCCCACCAAACACCTGTATACTTCATAGGTGTAAACCAAGAAACATCTCCTAATTTATTAGGTTCATTTAAATTAACAATTAGATTAGATGTTATTAAATCTGGTGCGTTATCTGTAATTTGAATCGTACGCCAAGGAGTATGAAATGGAAGTGTTTTTTTTACTTTATAAACTGTATTTTTTGACCCAACTAAGCTACTCTTTAAGCCTAAATTTAAGGTATCAACTTTTAATGTCATTCCGGCATAATCTACTAAAGCCGCTTCATGAAAACTTATATGAACACCATCCTCTCCAACCATAGTAACTGGAGTATTTACGGAGTTTTCAGATATGTAGGATTGTGCTAAGTTCGTTTTAGGGATGTATGATTTTGCATCAATTTCTGACAATTTAGTGGTGCTGTATAAATGCTCATAAATATCCCAATCTCCAGGAGTCCAGAAAGTTTTATAATCTTCAGTTAGATTAAACTCTGTATTTTCTTCTGTAATTAAAACCTCTTTAAGATTGTCTTGTTTTGGAAATTCATAGCGAAAACCAACTCCATCATTATAGATTTTAAAAATGATATTTAATTTTCTTTTTAATGCTGATTTTTCTTGTAATTCGAGTTTTAATTCGTTGTAATCATTAATAACCTCCGCCTGTTCTCCCCATGGCATTTCCCACGTTTCATTAAATTTTTGTTTAGAAGATTTGATCATTTCAAAATGATCTTCAAAAGACTTTTTATCTTGAAAATCAAACCCTAATGAAGATTTTTTTAGGATTTTTTTATTCTTAAAAAAAACTTCATAGTGCGGTTTTCCAGTATTATCCAATGTAAAGCTTAGTTGAATATTACTATCTGGAGAAGCTATATTTACATCTTGTTTTACAGAACAAGAAAATAACATTAGGCATAAAAAAAATAGCCCTCCAAGAAGTTTATTGTTCATGATTTTATAGTTTTAAATTATTGTAGTTGAAGTATAAAAGACTCTAGGGGCTTCATTTTAATTGTTATGAATCCTTTTGAACCAGCTACATTCAATGTATACGAGACTTTATTATACAAAGCATCTTTTAGTTGATATTTACCATCGCTTAAACTCCATCTTTTAATGATTTTTGAAGGGATTTCTAATACAAATCTATGATGACCAACGGCATCAAAATTTGAGATAATTATCAGCTTTTCATTCTCTGACCAACGAGCAAATGATACTATTTTTGAATTATAATTGAGTGTCCTTTCTCTATTAAATTGATGAATATCTTCGTATGCTCCCATCAAAGCTTCACTGTTAATCGTGAAGTTTAACAAGCGTTTGTAAAAGTCTCTTAATTGTAATTCTTCTTTGGTTGATTGACCTCCATCAAACTGTTTGTTATTAACCCAACGTTGAAGACTAGGCACGCCAATATAATCGAAAATAGAAGTTCTTGTCGGTGTTCCAAATCCGGCATCTTCAGCTCCAGGTTCACCAAATTCTTGACCAAAATAAATCATTGTTGGAGCTGAGCTAATTGTGGTAGAAACCACCATAGCCGGTTTTCCAATTAAAGCATTTCCTGCAAAATCTGGACTCGCAATTCTTTGTTCGTCATGATTCTCTAAAAAGTGTAACATATGATGCTCTATGTCTTTTAAATCTTCTTGTATCGGGGGAATATTATCTGTTAAACCATGACCTTGCATTATATGTTTAATGGTATCATATAACTGAACTTTGTCATACAAGTAATCCATTTTACCTTTTTTAATATAATTTCTATATTCTTTTGGATTGTAAACTTCCGCCAACAAAAATGCATTTGGATTCTTCATTTTGATGGATGAATTCATAAAACTCCAAAATTCAACCGGAACCATTTCTGCCATATCATAACGAAAACCATCTACACCTTTATCTATCCAATAATGAGCAATATCTTTAAACTTTATCCAAGAGCTTGGTACAGTTTTATCTTTCCAAAAATTGTAGTGTTTTTTGTAATCTTCGTTTTCAAATCCTTCTGGTAATTCATCAAAATCTTTTCTTCCTTCAGGACTAATCCCATAATTTACTTTTACAGTTTCATACCAATCATAAAAATGAGGCTTAGAGGCACGTGAGCCATTTCCTGTCCATTTAGCTGGATTCTCATTAAATTTTTGATCTGAAATCAGATGTTTTTCACCACCTAAAGGCAAGTAACTATTTAAAAAATCTGGAACCTCAAAAGGTTTTCCTGGGTTGTAATAAAAATTATTATTAACGTCATAAACAACCTGTTTATTATCATCTGCTCCAAAATCTCGGACTCCTTTTGGATTGGTCAATCCCTCATAGTTTCTTGCAACATGATTGGGCACAATATCAATTAACAATTTCAATCCTACTTTGTGAGTTCTATCGATTAAAGCTTCAAATTCATGTAAACGATGTGCGGGATCGATGGCTAAATCAGGATTTACATTGTAATAATCTTTGACAGCATACGGTGAACCAGCTCGCCCTTTTACAACATCTGGATCGTCATTTGAAATTCCATATTTTGTATAATCACGAATCACATCATGATGTGGAACTCCAGTGTACCAAATGTGAGTGACTCCTAAGTCTTTGATTTCTATTAAAGCTTTGTCTGTAAAATCTGCAAATTTACCAACGCCATTTTCTTCAATAGTTCCCCAAGGTTTATTAGTAGTATTTGTATTTCCAAATAATCTTGTAAAAACCTGATATACTACTTTCTTTTGAATTTTTTCTTTAACTATTATTCCTTCGGTTTTTTTATCTGTCTGACAACCAAACAACACAGAAAAAACCAATAAATATAAAAGTGTATTCTTCGTGTTCATCTGACTTATTTTAATGAAATTTTAATTTTCACTTCTTTATTCGTATTCCATTGCACAGGAATAATTAACGTATTTGCTTCCTTTTTGACAACAATTTTCTTACCGTTCAATTTTACCATTTTTGGTGTCCAATTTACATTATGAACTATCAATTGAATTTGTTTGTCTGAAGATTGATAATTTTCACCTATTTCGGCTTCAAAATCAATTTCTAGCCACTTTTTATCAACTTCAGCTTCAAATTCTAGCATTTCAAAAATTCCTTTTTCAAAAGCTTTGGGTGTTTTTCCATCGTCATTATAATATTCTCTTTCACTTTCTAAAATACTAGTATCATGATAGTAATGTAATACAAACTCTGAAGCCTTATATTCTTCAGTAGTCTGCATCGGTTTTGCCATTAAAATAAAAGCTCCAGCTCTCACATAGGTTGGAATTGATATTTCATTGGTAAAAACTGTATTTGTTTGACCTCCTTCAATTCGTTCATCAGAATAAAAGTCGAACCAAATATTATTTTCAGGAAAATAAACTTCTACCTGAGTTTCTTCAGGTTTTAAAATAGGTGTAATCAAAAAGTCATGACCCCATAAATACGTTGAAGACAAAGAATTTAGTTGTTTTTTTGTCGGCTCTTCAAATAATAATGGACGCATTAATGGAGTTCCATCATGACTGTTTTGATAGGCAATATTGTAGTTGTAGGGTAATAATTTATAGCGTAATTCTATAGCTGCTTTCGCTAAAGCTTTGGCTTTTTTAGATCTAAAAACAGGCTCACTTGGAACATCTTCTTGCGCGTGTGGTCTAAAAATAGGTTGAAAAACTCCGTATTGTAACCAACGTGCATAAAGTTCATCATCTAAATTTGCTCCAGCAAATCCACCTAAATCAGAATGCATATATCCAATTCCTTGCATTCCCATTTGTAAAGAAATTTCTGGTTGAGATTGCAATCCTCCCCAACTTCTACTCACATCGCCAGACCAAGGAATGAGTCCGTATCTTTGAGACCCTGAGTAACCAGCTCTCATTAAAATAAAAGGTCGATCCTTAGGATACTCTCTTTGATAACCTTCAAAAACGAGTCTTGCCCAGTCATGCCCGTAAATATTGTGAACTTCATCGGCTGTTCCTGTTGCGTGTATTAATTTTGATGGATGTACTTCTGGCTCGCCTAGATCTCCCCACATTCCTTTAACACCTAAATCAATAATTTCTTTGTAACGATTCCAAAACCATTGTTCTCCTTTGGAATTGTAGATATCTATTAATCCTGTATTTCCAAAATAGAAATCGTATTTAAATGGATTCCCTAGAGAATCTTTTGCTAACACCTCTTTCTTAACAGCATCTTCCCAACGACTTGAAGTTGTTAAAACAAATGGTTCCGTAATTAAAACTGTTTTTACCCCTTTATCTTTTAATCTAGAAACCATTCCTTTCATGTCAGGAAAAGAATCTTTGTCAACAGCTAAATTTCCCATGGTTCCTTTAACTGTTTTTCCGAACCAGTATAAATCCAATATGATTGCATCAACTGGAATCTTATCCTCTTTAAATTTAGCAATGGTGTTTTCTGTTTCTTCTTGACTATGATATCCAAATCTGCTTGAAAAATTTCCAAATACCCAACGAGGTGGTAAAGGTTGTTTTCCTGTTAGATCGGTATAATTATCTAAAATATTGAACCAAGAATCACCTACAATTACTTGATAGGTTTTTCTTCCTGAAATAGTTTCGTATGTTAGTGTGTTGTCTTTTTTACTATCCAAGTCTAAATATCCAATGGGAGCATTATCGAAATGAATCATATACATCTCAGAAGAAGCAACAATTGGCAATGTAAAATTCATCAACTTAGAATACGTTTGATATCCGTAATCTGCCTTGTTGTAGAGTTCTAATCGATTTCCTCTTCTGTTCATTCCTAAAGCTCTCGCTCCTCCACCATACAACACTTCATCTTTGGTAAGGTTGAATTCTATTTTTTCATAAAGCGAATCTTTTTGATAGCCTAGTTTTTCGGAAGTAACAATCTCATTATTGTAGATGTAGGTGATTTGAAAAGGTGATTTTTGAATTTTTAATTCAATTCCTTTTTCTTTTTTTATTCCGCTTGTTAAATAATAAATCACATCATTCGTTTGTTCAAACTTAATCAGCGTATGTGTTGGTTTTAAAACTACGGCATGAGATTTTTCTTTATACACTGTTCCTTTAGGAATGAATGTAGTTTCAATAATTTGATGGCTATATGGAGTAATCCTATAGACCCCATCATTTACCGTTACTTCTAGATGGGTTCCTTTGTTAATCGCACTTTCAAAAATACGACTTGTGTTTTGACCAATAACAAATTGAACGCTTACCAATAGGATTAAAACAACTATTTTTTTCATATTACTTACCTAATAAAAAAATAAATGGAATATCTAATCGTTGATTCCAAGAGTTTTCTGAATGATCTGCTCCTTCAAATAACCTATTAACAAAGTTTGTTGAGTCGTATCCGTTATCAGTATAAATTTTATTTACAGTTTCTGCATATTGAGGATAGAATTGATCTAAGGTTTTAGTTCCATAATCAAAATATAATCTATGGTCTTTTGAAGAAGGTGTGTGTTCTTTCATATAGGCAAAAATAGCTTCGGGCATTGGGTTTCCTTCATAAACACCTGCACCTGGCCAATGAGTAGAAATACAGGCTGCAGCGCCAAACACATCTGGATATTCACTTATAGCATACATGGAAATTAAACCACCCATACTTGAACCAGAAACTACTGTATTGGCTTTATCTGTTTGTACAGAATAGTTTTGATCGATGTAAGGTTTTAATTCTTCTGTTAAGAATTTAAGATACTCATCAGCGTTCATTGTCATTTCAAAATTATTCTTTTTTGCCATCATTTTTAACGAATCTTGTGCCGATTTAGAAAGGTAATTAAAGGCTTTCTCTGGAAAATAATCATTCCATCTTATTTTAGAAATATTATGTGGAGCGACTATTATAAAATCTTTTGTTTTTCCTTCTTTTTGTAATTGACCTGCCCATTCATCTACCTTCCATTCTTGTTTGTTCCACGTACTTAAAGAATCGAATAGCATCTGTCCGTCATGCATGTATAAAACTGCGTATTTCTTGTCTGATGAATAATTATCAGGTAACCAAATATCTACAGATCTTGGTACTATGTTTTTAGAAGGAAAAGAATCTATTCTTTGAATGGTTCCTGATCCTAATTGAATACCGTGATCTGTTTTAACAACAATTTTTGAATCTTTCTTTTCTTGTGTTTGACAAGAAATAATAGAGATTACAAATAAAAATAGAATATATTTTTTCATCTTATTTGAGTTTAGTGGTCAATAAAGTCACTCCATTAGGATTAATTGTGATTTCGTCTTTAAAAATCATTTCTTTTCCAGTAATAATATCTTTGACTGTTTTTCCTTCTAATCCAATTTCAGAGACTATTCCTGTTTCAACTTGTGTTCTATCAGATTTGTTTAAAATAATCGTGACTATTTCGTCTTCATACATTCTAAACATTACATATAACCCTTCTCTTGGAGCAAAGTGAATCGTTTTCCCATCATGAATTGCTTTACTAGATTT
>TARA_R110002072_G_scaffold223725_3_pt1 | contig 10011 bp, 8 predicted proteins | sample TARA_R110002072 | Tara Oceans TARA_R110002072 (sample SAMEA4397118) | marine metagenome | biome: Polar Biome; feature: [SRF] surface water layer (ENVO:00010504); material: water (ENVO:00002006), including particulate matter (ENVO:01000060) such as... | depth 5 m | reverse complement strand
CGGACGTGATCGCAACGTACCGTCAACGTGCGAGAGGTCGCCTTTGGCGACCGTTTGGGTGTGCTCACGGTGCAAGCTCGTGAGCGATCCAGGCTAGACTGCTCGCCTCGATCGCCGGCGCGGACCTCCGTTCTTCCCCCAAGCGCCCGTTCGAGAGCCCGATGAGCGACGCCCGGAACTACTCGAGCCCCCTGTCCTCGCGCTACGCCAGCGAGGCGATGCGCTTCAACTTCTCGGACAGCAAGAAGTTCACGACCTGGCGCAAGCTGTGGATCGCGCTGGCCGAATCCGAGCAGGAGCTGGGGATCGACATCTCCAACGCCCAGCTCGACGAGCTGCGCTCGCATGCCGACGACGTGGATTTCGAGGCCGCCGCCAAGTACGAGGCCGAGCTGCGCCACGACGTCATGGCGCACGTCCACGCGTGGGGCGATCAATGCCCGACCGCACGTCCGATCGTGCACCTCGGCGCGACCAGCTGCTACGTCGGCGACAACACCGACCTGATCCTGTTGCGCGACGGCATCCGCCTCGTGCGCGCGCAGGTGGTCGAGGTCATCCGCCGCATGGAGGTCTTCGCCCGCGAGTGGCGCAACCTGCCGACGCTGGGCTTCACCCATTTCCAGCCGGCCCAGGCGACCACCGTCGGCAAGCGCGCGACGTTGTGGCTGCAGGACCTGGTGCACGACCTCGAGGACCTCGAGCACGCCGAGACCCAAGTGCGTTTCCGTGGCGTGAAGGGCACGACCGGCACGCAGACCTCGTTTCTGGAGCTGTTCCAGGGCGACCACGACAAGGTGCGCGAGCTCGATCGTCGCGTCACCCAGAAGATGGGCTTCGAGCGCACCTTCGCGGTCACCGGTCAGACCTATCCGCGCCAGCTCGACTTCCGCGTCGGCCAGGTGCTGTCCAGCCTGTGCCAGTCCGCGCACAAGTTCGCGACGGACCTGCGGCTGCTCGCCAACAAGCGCGAGGTCGAGGAGCCGTTCGGCAAGAAGCAGATCGGTTCCAGCGCCATGCCGTGGAAGCGCAACCCGATGCGCTCCGAGCGCATGTGCGCCCTGTCCCGCTTCGTGATGGAGACCCTGGGCAACACCGCGCACACCGCCGCGAACCAGTGGCTCGAGCGCACGCTCGACGATTCCGCCAACCGCCGCATCGCGCTGGCCGAGATGTTCCTGGCCACCGACGCGGTGTTGAACCTGTACGTCGACGTCGCCGGTGGCCTGGTCGTGAACCCCGCGATCGTCGAGCGCAACCTGATGGCCGAACTGCCGTTCCTGGCGTCCGAGACGCTGATGATGGCTGCCGTCAAGCAGGGCGGCGATCGCCAGGACCTGCACGAACGCATCCGCGTCCACAGTCACGAGGCCGCCAGCGTCATCAAGTCCGGCGGCGAGAACGACCTGGTGGCGCGCCTGAAAGCGGACCCCGCGTTCGCCTCGATCGCCGGCAACCTGGACCAGCTGCTCGACGGCAAGCTGTACGTCGGTCGCGCGCCGGAGCAGGTGTTGGAGTTCCTGGAGGCCGAGGTGAAGCCGGTGCTCGAGCGCTACGCCGACCTGACCGCCACGTCCGAAGTTCGCGTCTGACACTGCGTCCAAACCTGGATCCGGGGAAAATCATCATGGCTGGTGGAGGAGATTCGAAAGGTGCGGTCGTCATGGCCGTCGTCGGCAACGGCATCTTGACCGTGCTGAAGTTCATCGCGTTCGGGATCTCCGGGTCCGGCGCGATGTTCTCCGAGGCCATCCACTCGGCCGCCGACACCGGCAACCAGGCCCTGTTGTGGGTTGGCATCCGTCGCAGCCAGGCCGTGCCCAGCGCGGTGTTCCCGTACGGGCTGGGCGTCGAGCGGTTCTTCTTCGCGCTGCTCAGCGCGATCGGCATCTTCGTGCTCGGCTGCGGGTTCACGCTGTACCACGGCGTGCACATGCTGATGGATCCGCACCTGGCCGATCCCGGTTGGATCGACTACACGGTGCTCGGAATCTCGTTCGTGATCGATGGGGTGATCCTGAAGAAGGCCATCGGCATCGTGAATCAAAAGCGCGGCAAGCAGGGCTTCGTCGCCTATCTGAGGTCGTCGAGCGATCCGACGCTGTTGGCGGTGTTGGCCGAGGACGGCATCGCATGCCTGGGCGTGTTGATCGCTCTCGGCGGCATCCTGTTGGCGAAGGCGACCAGCAGTCACTATCCCGACGCGATCGCGACCCTCATGATCGCCGGTTTGCTGGGCGCTATCGCGGTTTGGATCGGTTGGAAGAACCGCACGCTGTTGCTGGGTCCGGGACTCGCGCCGGCGCGCCAGGCCGAGGTCGTGGCGTTCCTCGAGCAGCAACCGACCGTCGAGAGCATCAAGGTCGCGCGCAGCCGCTTGCTGGGCGCGGACCGCTACCGGCTGCACGTCGAGGTCGATTGGGACGGGCGCGTGCTGGGCGACGCGCAGGCCGAGTGGGTCGAGTCGCAGAGTGCGCTGCTCGATACGGCGGAGGGCCGCGCGACGTTCGCGCGTGAGTTCGGGGAGCGGATGACCGAGGCGGTGGGGGACGAGGTCGATCGCCTCGAGGTCCTCATGCGCGAGCGCTTCCCCGAGCTGAGCCACCTCGAGCTCGAGTCCGAGTAGGTCCGCGGGCCGGCCGTTGCACCGGGCGCCGGGCCGCAAACTGCGCCCAGCCGGCGTGGTTCGGGGGCGTGGTTCGGAGGCGCAGTTGGGAGGCTCAGTCGGGAGGCTCAGTCGGGAGGCTCAGTTGGGAGGCGCAGTCGGGAGGCGTGACCGGGGACCGCCCAGGCGTGGTCGCGCTCGGAATCCGGGCGTCCGAGCGGTGATTCGAAACGGTCCACCACGTCCGGTGGGGGCGCTGCGCGGGGAAGCCCCTATCTGTGTCTCAATTCCCGACGGGCCCCCGCGAGTCGGCCCCTGGACACCCTTCCACCCCCCCGATTCGGCGGTATTCTCGCGCTGTCTGGAAGAACCGCGCCGCACCTCTCCCGCGGGGTAGTGTTCTTCGGCAACTCTCTTGCCGACACCCAGAATCCGCAGAGTATCGATCGTGACCAAACCCGGGATCCCCAACGACATGGTGCTGTCCACCTCGTGCTACGGCCCGAGGCTGCGCGCCATCGAGGACCAAGCCTTCTCGGCCGTGGCCATGGGGTTCCGTCGACTCGAGCTAGGACTCTCGCCCACGCCGGCGGACCTGGCCGGTTGGGAGGACGCCCATCGTGAGACGGGTGTGCAGACCGACTCGGTCATCGTCGGAGCGCTCGATCCGATGCGCGAGAACATGTCGGGCAGCTTCCTCGGCTCGGCCGATTCCGAAGCGCGCGAGCGTGCGCTCAACTCGAGTCGCCGTCACATTCGGCTGGCCCAACGCTTGGGTGCGCCCATCGTCGTCGTGCGAGGTTGCGCCGTCGAGAACGGCGCGCTCGCGGGTGCCGCCGATCGCTTGACGATGGGCCTGGTCGAATCCGACGAGGACACGCTCCCGAAGGCCCAGGCCGAGGTCGCCGAGTTCGTGCACAAGGTGCAGAAGCGCGGTCAGAAACAGCTCGAGCACTTCTGCAGATCCATTCACACCCTGCGTCGTGAGTTCCCCGAGACGCAGATCGCCATCGAGCCGGGCCTGCACTTCAACGACCTCTTGAACTTCGAGGCGATGGAGTGGGCGCTCGCCGACCTGGCCGCCGAGAACGTCGGCTACTGGCACGACACCGCGCGCATCCATCGCCGCTGCAAGGCTGGACTTCCGGGTCAAGGTGCCTGGCTGGACAGTTTTGCTTCGCGCATGGCGGGCATCCATCTGTCCGATGCGTCGCCCGTCGAAGAGGGCCTGCCCCCCGGCGCCGGCGAAGTGGATTTCAAACTCGTCCACGAGTACGTCCCCAGGGGCATCCCGACCGTCGTCGAGGTCGCCGCGACCCACGGCCGAGCCGAAGTGCTCGCGTCGGTGCACTTCCTGATCGGCGCAGGGTTCTAGTCGGCCTAGCGCAACGCGTAGGTACGGAGTCAGGTAACCATAACTACGATTCCCCATTCACCGAAAAGCCCTGCAACGGCGGCGTAACCGCCGTTGCAGGGCTTTCCGGTGACTGGGGAATCGAAGTTATGGTTACCTGACTCCGTACCTACGCCTATGCCGCTTGGCGCTCGTCGCTTGCGTCGGTCTTGTCGACCATGGCTGGCATCGCGGCGTTGATCGCCGTGCACAGACTCTGCAACTCGTCGCCTTTGCGGATCCGGCAGACGCCCGGGTTCTCGCCCCGGGCGATCGCGCCGAGATGCTGCTCGAAGCGATAGATGGGACCCGCGACGCGGTGCGTGATCAGGATGCCGACGACGAGCATCAGCGGGAAGAGCACGGCGAACGTGAGGACCACGTTGCTGATCAGGACGCCGTAAAGCTCCGCGGTGTCGGGCGGGCCGTCCGAGGCGCTGATGACGGGCATCAGGGTCGAGTGCACCAGGTAGACCTGGAACATGCAGGCCATGGCGGCGACTCCACCGAAGGCTCCGATCAGGCGCAGTTGCAGGCCGGAGTTGACCAGCTTCTTGGATCGTTTGAACTTGCTTGACATGGGGATCACCAACTCACGACGTTGTCGAGAGTGACGTATTGGGGAGTGCCGGGAGGCTGGTTCTCGAGTTCGCTGAAGTCCTCGTCGAAGGACCAGTTGCGGATCGGCGGCTGGTAGTAGTCGTTGCCGACCTTGAACTGGCCCGTGGCCTTGCGGCTGTGTGCTCCGCAGACCATCGATCCGCTGATGTCACACTTCTTGTCCTTCCAGTCCTCGTGGAAGCGCACCAGGTTGTGCGGTCCGCCGTTCATGCTGTCCTTGGAGGCTTCCGTGTCGCCCGTGTAGACAGCCATGTTGTATTCCGTGTCCGAAGCCCTCGGCAGCCTTCCCTCTCGCTTGCTGTTGTCCCAACTGTTGGAGAGCAGGTTGACGGCGTCGGCCATGACGGCGGCGTTCTTGGGAGCGTTCGTGTTGTAGTCCCCTTGGACGTACACGGCGTCGGGCGACACCACCGAGAAGTCCTGTGGCAAGGTGGCTCCGTTCTTGACCTGGAAGCCCTTGAGCTTCGTGCCTTGACCCGAGTCGTAGCCCGCGACGTAGAGGATGCCGTTGGTGGGGAAGTTCCCCGATTCGACCAGCTTCTCCACGTCGACCGTGGCCATGCTGATCTTCCTGCCGTTGCCGTTCGCCTGGCGCGCGTCGTACGTGCTGCCGCTGCTGACGATGCCGGACAGGTCGGCGCTGATGTCGATGCCGAGTTCGTTGAAGGCTTGCCAGCTTCCGTTCGCCTTCTGGATGATCGAGAGACCCGCCTTGGCGTGATAGGAGCCCTTGGAATGCGTGCCCGAGCCGCCAGCAGCCAGTACGTATTCGTTGAGATGAGAGTCCCACGCGTGCGTGCCACCCGTTTCCTTGACGAACATGTCCATGCTGTCCTCGGGCGGGATCTTGACGTTCGTGATGCCGTGCTCGTGCGTCTTCAGGGTGAAGTCGTCGCCCTCGCCGGCGTAGAAGTCGGGCGAGCTGAAGCGGTCGATGGCGCCGGCGCCGAACGGCATCCAGTCGTTGCGGCCACCGTAATGACCGTCACCGTTCTGGTCGTAGCCCGTGAAGTCCGAGTCGTAACCGCTGACGTTGGCGATCCCGGCCCTGTCGAGCGTGCGCTCCGGTTGGAGGACGTTGAATTCCATCGGCGCCGAGCGGTCGTTCGGATCCTCGACCCATTTCCGGATCTTGACGTCGGTCTGGATGTCGTACAGCCAGGAAGGTTCCCATTCGGCGTACTTGGTGCGCAGGAAGACGCCGTCCTTGGCGGCCAGCGAGTTCGTGTTGAACGTCAGGTCGAGCCAGTTCGAGAAGTAGATGCCCGAGTTGCAATGCACCGGCCCGTTGATCTGCATCGGCGCAGGCCACGTGAAGTGCATGTCGTTCTCATAGAACATCGCGTACTGGAACAGCGGCACCTGGCGCGCGTTGACGACTTGGCGCGCTTCCGAACGAACCCCTTCGATGTCGCCCCAGGCGTAGATGCCGAAGACCGTGTCGAACGACTTCAGGCCGCTGCCGTCCTTGGCGACCGTCGGGCCTTCGATGGCCTCGATGGTCCAGCTGACCGGATTCCCGTCGAGGGTCATCGCGCCTTCGGTCGGGACCTCGGAGTCCGAGGACAGCGCGGCGTAGATCGAGTCGGTGGCGTGCGCGAGCGCGCCTTGGCACAGGTAGTCGCCGCGCACCTTGCGCGCACGCGTCGTGGCCTCGATGCTGGATCCCTGCGCCAGCGTGATCGCCAGGACGGTGAATCCCGAAAGAGCCGTCACGATCAAGAGCGACCAGAGCACGGCGAAGCCGGCACGCCCGTGGGCGGTTTGCGGTTGATTTCGTTTCAAGGCGCCAGTCCTCCGTTGCGCAATTGAATGACCTCTTGGGTCGTCTTCTCGAACTGCTGGCCACCGTCCTCGGAAGCCAGGGTCAGCGTCATGCGAATGGAGTCGAGGGGAATCACGAAGCCGGTGTCCTCGGGGGTCTCGACCTCGAACTGGGCGACTCCGCGGCACAGGACCTCGAGGCGCCCGTCCTGCTGTTCGCGAACCAGATCGTTGCGGCCGTTCGTCGAAGGACGCAGGTAGTAGGTGATCAAGTTGGGGGACCAAGCGGGCTGGCTGCCCACGGTGTCGGGCCAGCCGTCGCCGTCCGCGTCGTCGGGGAGGCAGAAGACCAGCTCGTGGCTGTCGCCTCTTCCCTCGTTCGCTTCGGCGTCCTGGAAGCCGAGGTCGAGGTCGAACGCGTTCACGACGTTGAGCATGTTGTCGGCCTCGCCCGTGTCGGCGATGACGGGAAACGTCTGTCCGTCGATCATCGTGAAGCCCGAACGACCCAGGTCCTTGGTCACGCGCATGGCGACGTCGGCCGAGCGACGCTCCAACGTGTATTCCTGCGTGACCGCTTGGCCCGCTTCCTGGAAGCGCACCAGCGATTCCAGCATGGTCGCGCTGATGATCGTGAGCAAGCTGACGCTCAGCATCATCTCGACCATCGTCACGCCGCTCTGCGAGTTGTGCTGGTGCTTTCTCATCGCTTGCAACACACCAGGTTCATGGATTGGGCTACGCCGTCGTTCGCTTCCCAGCGCAGTTCGTAGCGCAGGTTGAGCGGAGCGCCCTCGACGAAGTCCACCAGCGTGAACTCCAGTTCCGAGTCCTCGAGCAGCCGCGTCACGTCCTGTTCGACCTGGCCTCCGCTGTGGTGCCCCGCACCGGCTGCGATGGCGTCCGAATCGAACGACAGGGCCGCGTTCATCTCGGTGCGCAGAATTTCGAGCGCGACGCCTCTCTCGGCCGAGTGGCCCAGCAGCTTGCGCGAGGCGATCTGGCCGGTGAGAGCGCCGAGCAGAGCGATCGACAGGATGGCCGACGCGACGACCAGCTCGACGAGCGAAGCGCCCGCCTTGCGGGACGAGCGCATGCGGCGCAAGCCGGCCATGTGTTGGGGAAGGGGCTGCAAGGGGGGAGTCGGTGCGGTGGGTACGACGACGGTCTTCCTTTCGGAGCCCGCGCGGATGGACCTGAAGGACCCGTGGAAATCCCCATGGAGCGAAAGCTCCTCGCCGTGCATGCCGTGTGTGGAACCGAGTTCCTCGCGGCGTACGTCTTCCCTGAAAGTGCGGTTGTTCATTCGTTCCCGGTGTCGAGGGTGAACCCCATCGCGGCCTTCCGGCGTCGTGTGCTCGGTGTGCGAGCGGCGATGTCCCGAGTGCGGTCGGGTGGTTCTCGACTACCCCACCAGCGACGAACGCGCGGAGATCGAACGGGAAACTCTTTCGAGTCTCACCGCGGTGCGCACCAGGAAATCGCTTCCACCCCGAGCACCAGGACGCCGCGACGTTCCGAGCGACGCAGGGAAGTCGGTCGTGCGCGCGGTCTCAGCCCGAGTCCGCACCCCCGCGCACGGCGTCCAGGGCCGCATGCCGGCCGGCCGCCCGACGAAGTGCAGATTTGCGTCGCAAACCCCTGGCGAACAAGGGCTTGCGCGCTAACCTCCTCGCCTCGAACGGCCTTCACGGCCCATCAGGCGGGATTCCGGCCCCGCCCATCTCCATTTCAGGGATGCAGCGCCCGATCGTCATGTCCGATAACGGAGGCTTGGCTCCGGAGCGTTTCCGGCCTCCTCTCCCAGCGGCTACCGAGCCCAGCGAGAGGCGGACCTCCGCTCCACCACGTTATGACCGACTCGGCCTACCCGTCCGCGCTCCCTTCCACCGAAGGTGACGCCGCATCGATGCCTCCGCCCGCGCAGCATCCCAGCACCCGGCCGCTCGAGCGGCTGCGCGGTGCCCTGTCGCGCGCGTCGCAAGCCGCCGCGCCCGCCGCCCGCGGACGCTTCCTGATCCTGACCCACCGCGGCCCGGATCCCGACGCGCTGGGTGCCTGCGAAGGCCTGCGTCAACTGCTGCGCGACGAGTACGGCTACGAGCCCGTCGTCGCCACGGTCGGCACGATCCACCGCGCCGAGAACCAGGCGATGGTGCGCACGCTCGAGCTGGAGTCCGAGAACTACGCCGACGTCGACCGCACCGGTTTCGCCGGTGTGTTGCTCGTCGACACGCAGCCCGAGTTCGGCCACACCGTCGTCCCCGACGACCTGCCGATCGTCGCCGTCTTCGATCACCACGTGCCGCCCAAGACCGGTGACGACCCGCGACCCGAGGTCGACTACCGCGACGTGCGCCTCGACATGGGTGCCACCTGTTCGATCATCTGGGAGTACCTGCGTGATGCCGGCGTCGTGCTGGACATCAAGACCGCGGGCGCCCTGTTCTGTGGCGTGCGCTACGACACGGCCGACCTCTCGCGCAACGCGACCGAGCTGGACGAGGAGGCTTACACCGCCTGCTTCCGCCACGCCGACCGCGAGAAGATCGCCAGCATCGACCACCCGCCGCTGCCGCCGACCTATTTCGCCTCTCTCCATCGCGCTCTCTCCGTCTCGCGACGTCATGGTCCGCTGGTGCTGACGTTGATGGGCAAGGTCGACAACCCCGAGAGCGTCGCCGAGATGGCCGACTTCTTCCTGCGCATGACCGGTTGCTCGTGGGTCCTGGCGGGCGCCGAGTTCGAGGGCGAGTACGTGCTCTCCCTGCGCACCGACTACAACTTCGGCAAGGCCTATCCCTTGATGCGCCGCGTCCTGGACGGACTCGGTTCCTTCGGCGGCCACGGCCACATCGCCGGCGGTCGCATCAAGCTCGAGGACGACGGCGAGAGCACGGTCAAGAGCGTCGAGCGCATCCTGCGTTCCAATGCCCTGGACGTGATCGGCGCCGTGGCCGAGGACGGCATCCCCGAAGAGGGCAAGCCGCTCACCGAGTGAATGCCTGGGTCCTAGCTGTCGGAGGTGAGGACCCGAGCGGCGCCGGCCTCGACGCCGACCGAGATGCCGCGTTCGCCGCGGACGTGCGCCTGGTCACCGTCGCGACGTGTCATACGGATCAGTCCGATGCCGGCGTGCGTGATGTTGGACCCGTCGACGCGGATGCGTGGCGCTTCGATGCCCTCGCCGCCGCGTCCATCGAGAACCCGGGCGCGTTGAAGTTCGGATTGTTGCCGGGTCGCGCGCATCTGGAAGCCGCGCGCGCGGTCGTGGACCAGTTCGCGTTCGAAGCGCCGGGCATGCCGGTGGTGGTGGATCCGGTGATCGCGTCGTCCTCGGGCTTCGTGTTCGTCGAGGAGCTGGAGCCGATGCGCGCGTTGATCGCGCGTGGCGTGATCGTGACGCCGAACCTGCCGGAGCTGGCGGCGTTGGCTCGCGTCGAGCTGGCGTCGATCGAGACCGACCTGGAAGCGCGCTTGGCTGCGGCTCTGGGCTTGTGTGCCTGGGGCTCGGCCGCCGTCGTCGTGAAGGGCGGACACGGCGCGGAGGACCCGATCGTCGACCTCGTCGTCCTGGATGGGGAGGCCGTCTGGCTGGAGCGCCCGCGGCTGGCTGGAGCCTCGATCC
>TARA_R110002072_G_scaffold118073_4_pt1 | contig 10012 bp, 19 predicted proteins | sample TARA_R110002072 | Tara Oceans TARA_R110002072 (sample SAMEA4397118) | marine metagenome | biome: Polar Biome; feature: [SRF] surface water layer (ENVO:00010504); material: water (ENVO:00002006), including particulate matter (ENVO:01000060) such as... | depth 5 m | reverse complement strand
AGCCTAAAATCGCCATTGATAATCTCACATGGCGAAAACTAACGCCTCTAGAGTGTGAGCGGTGCATGATGTTACCTGATGGATACACTAAAGGCGTTTCTAACACTCAGCGTTATAAAATGCTTGGAAATGGTTTTAATTGTTTTACTATAGAACAGCTTTTAAAAGGGATAAAATGATGGATTTAACGATTACATATTCTATTTTAATTGTTACTGTTGTTGTAATTTTTTATTTAGAAATAGGAGGGAAAAACTAATGGAGGAAACAGAAAAACAACTGTTAAGGAACAAAATTTGCAGTATTTTCGAGGAGTGTTGGGAACATCATAGTTATAATATGACTATTCGAGAGTTACAACAGTTGGCTAAAAAAGGCTATTGGGCTAAATTTGTCACGGGGTTTGATGATTTGCCATCAACCTTGCAAATTTTAATTGAAGAGAAAACCAAATTGAAAATAGGAGAATAATATGAGATGCAAAATTTGCGATAAAAAACTATCTAATTCAGAATTGACAAAAAGAGATTCCACGAATCGTAGTAATTTTTTAGATGTATGTGGATATTGTTTATCTGTTAGTTATCAATCACTTACGGAGTTTTGGGATGATTCCATTGACCAATCGGAAAGTGGGATTGACAAAATAAAGAAAATATAGTAATCTCTTCTTAAGAGAAAACTTAAGAGAGAACCTTTAATTATTTTACTTTACTCTTAAATTAAAATACTTAAGTTCTCTCTTAAGAGATACTAAAGAGAGATAATAAAAATGAAAAATAAAAATAAGTTTTTTATTCCTAAACGAAGAAATTGGGTTAAGGTTAACATGAATAAATTTACTAGATGTTCAGTTTATAGGTCTAGAAAAAGAGACTTGATAGCTAAAGAACACCAAAAACAGATAAAGGATTATAAAGATGGAATATAATAAAAAGGATTTTCGTTTGCTGAAAGATGACCATTTACAACCAGAGTTTGATATAATATGGGAAGCTTTGTGGGATTATCAAGATGAAATTCTTGGTAACAAGAGTGACTATTCTAGACAAGAACGTGATGCTAAGTGGGATGATATATGTGGTGCTATGGCAACAATAACTGAATCATTGTGCGATGGAGATGGATGTGGCTATCAAGATGTTGATATAGAAAAGGGGAAGTAAATGGGTGAGTATGAGTGTTGCAATTGCAATGAAAAATTCCATCTTGAGGAACCACCTTGGGATGGGATTTCGGAGTGTGATGAGTGTAGAGGGCAGTTAGAATATATTAGTTTTTACGAACATTTAAAAATAAAAGGAGAATAAAGTAATGTCATTAGACCCTGATTACCAAGTAGCCTACGAAGAGCAACTTGAACAAGCATTAGATGAAATATATGACTTTTTTAATTCTAAAGATACGGAAAATTTACTATATAATCATATCACAGACGCTATAGATCATGGACTAGCGGTTGTAGAATTAGAATTACCTAGGTCTGAGATTGCTGATGAAGCAGAGGAAATATTTTTAGAGGTTAATGGGTGGGTGCATAAGAAAAAATATGATGATGCTCAATTGACTATCTCTTTGTTAGAGGAAAATGTTTTTGAGTTACAAAAGCAATTACAGGAAGCGTATATAAAAATTAAAAACTGGGATAAATGGCTGGCAAATGGAGGGGCCGGATAATTATTGTTGACATGGTTAATCAGTGTGGTATTATAGTATAACATTTAATAATATGGAGTTTAACATGATTACAGAAGGTGTAGTGAGTTTCTCAAATCTTACTCGTACTGAGTTATATAATGGGCAAGACACAGGGAAGTATTCCATTGTGATACTTATGGAACAAGAGGAGGCAGACAAACTAGCTGAGGAAGGTGTTGTATTAAGGGAATATAAAAACCAGCCTCAAAGAAAATTTACGACTAAGTTTGAAGGTTTCCAAGTTCTTAATGCTGAAGGTGATTCGGTTTCCAAGGACATTCCGTGGGGTTCTAAAGTTAGAATTTTATGGTCTAAAGATAAACCCCACCCTGTACATGGAACCCCTACATATTTCAAAAAGATTAAAGTTTTGGAATATGCAGATGTTGAGGGAATGGGTGGTTCCAGCGAGGACGAATCTGATTTTTAATCCTGCTAACTTATAGGGGTGGCCTAATGTGCCACCTCTTTTTTTTAATGGAGGTTAAATGTTAGCTCAACAAGAAAAATCTACAGTTTTACATAAAGCTCCCTGCCCCGAATGCCGTATAAAAGGGGAAGATAAGAAAGGGGATAATTTAGCGGTATACGATGATGGACATTCCTATTGCTACAAGTGTGGTTATTTGGAATTTAAAGATGGTTATATTTCTGAACCTATTAATAAGGAATTTGAAATGCTGGGAACATCAGGCCCTATTAAAGATAGAGGCATTAGTGAAGCCATTGTTACAAAATTTGGTGTGACTCTGGAGAAGGACGATAAAGGTGCAATTACAAAACACCATTATCCATATTGTGCTAAAGATAACGGAACGGTGATTGGTACAAAAGTTAGGAATGTAGCAACAAAACAATTTTATGCTACAGGGACATTAAACAATACAGGATTATTCGGACAGCATTTGTGGCGAGAAGGTGGTAGGTATATTACAGTTACAGAAGGCGAGGCCGATGCTTTAGCTATAGCGGAAATGTTTGATGGTAAATGGCCTGTTGTGTCCATAAAAACAGGCTCCGCTGGAGCTAAGTCCGACATTAAAGAAAATTTAGATTGGTTAGAGACTTTTGAAAATGTCAGGATTTGTTTTGATAACGATACCGCAGGTAAAAAAGCAGTCGAGGATGTATTGCCCTTATTTTCCCATAATAAAGTCAGTTATGTAACTTTGCCCAAAGATTTCAAAGACGCTGGAGATATGTTAAAAGCAGGGAAAATTAAAGATTTTGTAGACTGTTGGTGGGCTGCAAAATCATATCGCCCTGTAGGTATAGTAAGATTCGGTGACGAAGAGTGTTGGGATGCGTTTGTTAAACGTGGAACTGAAGAGATTATACCTCTTCCGGATGCCTATGGATCGCTTAACGTCATGATGAATGGGGGATTAGCTGCCGGAGAAGTCACTGTAATCGGTGCGTTGACTACGATAGGTAAAACCACAATGGTTAATAACCTTCTTTATGATATGGTCCTACAGTCCAATAAGAAGATCGGTGCGGTGTTCCTAGAGGCAGACGTAGGGGAAACTACGGAAAAAGTTTTATCGCTACACAGTGCAGAGAATATATCATTAGTACCACATGGCGAGCGTGATAACTCAGCCTATCGTATTTTTTATGATGACTTCTCTAGTAAAGGCGATGTTCATATTCTTAAACACTTAGGATTTTCCGATGTTGATGAGTTGTTTAATAAGATGCGGTGGATGGTTATAGGTGATGATTGTAATGTATTAATTATTGATCCATTACATTCGGCTGTTCACTCTAACGAGAATGGACAGATTGATGGTTTCATGGATCGGTGCTTAAAATTAGCGAAGGAAACTGGAGTGAGTATTATTCTTGTGTCACACATGAGGAAGCCATCAACTAATAATCCTCATGACGTTCACGAATACGATATGAAAGGGTCAGGTTCAATTAATCAGATTGCCTTTAACACGATCTTATTAAGCCGTGATAAAATGTCGGAAGATGAATACACTCGAAACAGTACAAAAGTGCAGTTAGTTAAGTGTAGACGTACCGGACGTACAGGCCATGCCGGATGGTTATACTACGAGGAAAAAAGTGGGCGTATGGTTGCCGGATCACCTCCGGAAGTAAAGGCGGTAGAAGATGAAGAGTTTTAAGCGTGATTTAAGTGGACCCTATAATAAGGAAAAATATATTATGAAACGTACAAAAATGGCTTGTGAAGTCTGTAGAGAAAAATTCCCTAAGGAAGTTTTGGAATTTCACCATCCTTTAAATGTCGTTAAAAATTTTGAATTAAAAGTCGATGCTTGGCGAGGAGTTAAAGGACCAAAACAAGAAACACTTGACGAGGCAGAAAAATGTGTGATATTATGTAGTAACTGCCATAGACTTGAACACGTTGCTTTAAAACACGGTAGGAGTTTAATTAATGACCCGTCAGCTTATCGTAGATATAGAAACCACAGAGTTACCCGTTACGAAAGTCTGGATGATTGGTACGATGAACGAATCGGGCGAGGTACGCAACTTTCTTTCACCCTTTAACAAACAGGAGATACAAGAATGGTTAAATCAATACGAAGAAATTATCGGTCACAACTTTATAGATTTCGATCAAGTCCACTTAGAAAATATTGTCGGTCTGTCATTCGATGGTTTAAAGGTAACCGACACTTTAGTTTTATCAAGGCTGTATAATCCACAACTGGAGGGAGGCCATTCACTCAAAGCATGGGGTGAACGGCTGAACTTCCCGAAGGGGGAGCATAATGATTGGTCCTGTCTTAGTGAGGATATGGTTAAATACTGCATCCAAGACCTTAAAGTTACTCAAAAGACTTATGAAACTCTTATTAATAAGTTGGAAAATTTTGGTGATACGAGTATTGATCTTGAACATCGAGTTCAAACAGTGGTCACAAAACAAATTCAAAACGGTTGGTTCTTGGATCAAAAGAAATGTTGGACGTTATTAGCAACTTTAAAGGAAAAGAAAATTGATATTGAATTGGAAGTACATGAGAAGTTTAAACCATTACCAGTATTTATCAAGGAGGTTACCCCACGTTATAAAAAAGATGGGTCTTTATCTACTGTCGGTCTTAAGTTTCTCAGTGATAGGATTTGTAATGTTTCTGGTCCTTTTAGTCGCATTGACTTTCCGGAGTTTAACTTAGGATCAAGACAACAGATAGGAAGATACTTAAAATATTTTGGTTGGAAGCCTGATAGTTTTACGGAAAAGGGTCATGTTATTGTAGATGAAGCTATACTGTCTAAAGTTAAAGGTATTCCCGAAGCTCAATTAATTGCGGAATATTTATTAGTGCAGAAACGTATTGCTCAAATACAATCATGGTTAGAGGCTACGGAGGAAGACGGTAGGGTTCATGGGTATGTTAATACTCTAGGTGCAGTCACAGGCAGAATGACGCATAGTAGTCCGAATATGTCTCAAGTCCCAGCTAGTTATTCTCCCTACGGAAAAGAGTGTAGAAGTTGCTGGACAGTCCCTCAAGGTAAAAAGTTAGTTGGGGCAGATGCGTCCGGAATCGAGTTAAGAATGTTGGCACATTACATGAATGATAAGGAGTACACGAATGAAGTCATCAACGGAGACATCCATGCTGCAAACCAGAAAGCTGCTGGACTTAAAACGAGAAACAGTTCAAAAGCTTTTATCTTTGCATTTTTATATGGTGCTGGAGATGCCAAAATCGGAAGCATTGTTGGAGGTTCTAAGAGAACTGGAGCCGAACTTAAACGAATATTTCTCGAAAACACACCATCTCTTAGAACTCTACGAGAAAGAGTTGAACATGCCTCTGTTCGAGGCTATCTCAAAGGACTAGATGGACGTAAACTTATAATAAGGAGTAGCCATGCTTCACTTAATACTCTTCTTCAGTCAGCTGCTTCAGTTGTTATGAAGAAATCCTTGACACTCTTAGATGAATACGCTAAGATATATAATATAGACTATAAATTTGTAGGTAATATTCATGACGAGTTTCAAGCGGAAGTTAGAGAAGATCAAGCGGAAAAATTTGGATGGTTGGCAGTCGAGTGTATTAAAGCTGCTGGAATTAAACTTAATCTCCGCTGTCCTTTGGATGGCGAGTACAAGGTAGGGAAAACATGGGCAGAAACACACTAACAAAAGAAATTAGAACGCAACAGCTTGAAGATATTGGCTGTAATTTTAGTTGGGATTATTCTAATTTTATAGTAGAGAATATTATAAGAATTGCCCCTACTAAAGATAGATGGTGTAAGTTAGGACAGGAACAAACTTGGTATGATTTTGGGAATAAAACTTTAAAGGAAATAGTAAATGAGTAAAACTTTATCAACATTAGTTGGGGATATTTATTCCTTAATGAAAAACCGAAATGTCGCTAAGGATGTTGATCCGGAAGCGGAGATAGAAAAGTTTGGGGAAGCTATGAAAACTCTAATGCGTAAAGAGTTTTTACCAAACAATAACTATCAAAACAGGAGAGGTTTACGCTTGTCCTCAATTGGTAAACCTCATAGGGTACAATGGTTTAGTTTTAATAAATGGATAGGGGAAAAGATACTTCCACATACTTATATTAAATTTATGTATGGTAATATTATTGAGGAGCTTTTATTATTCCTTACTCGTATGTCTGGACATGAAGTTACCGATGAACAGAAGTTGTGTGAAGTTCGAGGAGTTAAGGGGCATATGGATTGTAAGATTGATGGGGAGACAGTCGATATTAAATCTGTTAGTTCCTTTGGTTTTAAAAAGTTTCAAGATGGTTCCTTAGCTAAAGATGATCCGTTTGGTTATATAGACCAAGTTAAAGCTTATGCTCACTCTGAAGGTCAAAGGAAGTGGTCTTACTTAGCGATGGATAAACAAAATGGAACTTTGTGTGTCCTTACATATGACTTAGACGATACAAAAAACCCTTACTATAAATACTATAGTGAAGATATAGAGGAGCGTGTGGAAGCTGTAAAAAAGTCCGTAAAGGGCGAAGAACGTCCCTCTCAATGCTCAATGCCCATTCCGGATGGAAAATCGGGAAACTACAAGCTGGATACTATATGCTCTTATTGCCAATACAAAAATCATTGTTATCCAGATTTAAAAACTTATATTTATTCCTACGGTCCTAAGTTTTTAACTACAGTTAATAAAACACCAAGAGTAGAGGAGTTAACAAGTGAAGTTTAATTATGATACATTAGATCGACATATGGAAAAATTATTTCCTATTGATCCATTAAGGGAAAAAAAATTAACTCATTTTGAAATTAGAAAAAGGGAAAGTAGATTTTACAATTATAAAAAACTTTGGTTTACAAAACTAAAAAAACAAAAAAAGGAGAAATTAAATGCCTAGTTTTGAAATAGTATTACCAAACAAAAAACCTATTGATCTTACTAAAAAAGTTACAGAAGCAAAAAGTAAAAACGATATTAAAAAAGTTTTATTGGAAGCATTAAAAAGTGAAAACAAAAAAGTACCGAAACAAGTTTGAGGAACAGACAGGGATAATCCTTGGAGATTTATGTAACTATGAATCTATTCGAGTTCCTTATGTTACTCATAGGCATTACACCCCAGATTTTATAGGTGGAAATATTCTTATTGAGTGCAAAGGATTTTTTAGAGTTGGTGATGTTCAAAAATATAAAGCTATTCGAGACTCATTATCTAAAAATCAAGAACTTGTTTTTGTCCTCCATAACCCTTTAAAAAAATTAAGGAAGGGAAGTAAAATGAATATGAGTCAGTGGTGCGAAAAAGAAGGCTTTAGATGGTTTGTTACAGGGAATATCCGTGATGTCTTTACCAAATAATCAATTTTTAAAAAGGTTATCTTTGTTAGCGGAACCTTCTCTTCTTTGTGAAATTCTTGATATAACCAATGAAGATATTATAGAAAGATTTGGAGATTTAATTGAGGAAAACGAAGAGGAACTTAGGGAAATATTTGATGTTGATATTCCTTCAATGATGAATGTAGAGGATGAAGATATTGACTGAAGAATCTAACTTACCACCACCGGAAATCCATATATCAGGCGATCTTTTTGTAGCTCGTACAGAACAGATTAGGATATTAGTTTCAGATTTAGGCAACCCCGATATTACACAGGAGCAAAAGCATATGTTAATCAAAGCAATTAATTTATTATTTCATAGTTGTTTTATGGAAATAGCGGAGGAAGTTGATGTTAAATCTATTTCCGGTGTGGTGCATTAATGATGGCTAATAAACAAACAACCAGAGAAGATAAAGTTGCGTTGTTCCATAAAGCTATGTCTTTAGATGTTAACAGTGAAGCTAGAGTTTCCTTATTGGAGACACGGAAAAATTTATTACTGGAGGAAACTAAGGAAGCAATTGATGCAATGGCAGTTCTACAGGTAGAATTAATGAGGGGTAGAAAACCAACCGATGAGCAATGGGGGCATTTGTTAAAGGAATTAGCTGATGTTCAATATGTTCTTTCCGGAACTGTTATTAGTTTTAGTAAACTTCCTCATGAATTAGATACAGCTTTTAATCGTGTGCATTCCTCTAACTTAAACAAATTAGATAACAACGGCAAGCCTGTCTACAGTGAAGATGGTAAAGTTCTCAAAGGACCTAATTATAAAACACCTAATCTTATTGATTTATTAAACTAGGAGTAAAACTAATGACAATTATTTTTGTAATTATTACAGTCTTGTTTCCAAATGGACAAGCCGATGCTGTTTCGTTTCGAGGTCCACCTCAAACAACTATGAATTTATGTGAAAATTTTGCTTTGCCTGATACATTAACAAAGTTTAAAAAACAATTACCTTATGCCTTGAATTTTCATGGACGATGTGTTAAAATTGTATTGGAGCCTAAAAAACAAACTGACAATCCTAAAGGACAAGGCGTGTAATGTTTAGTTTAATTTGTGCTAGGGAAATGAAATTTACAGAAGGGAAAAAAATGGAACCGTTAGAAGAAATAAAAGTAGGACCTCAAGTTAAAGCTTGCGATACTTTACATTCACAAAAATATAGGTTACCTAATGAATCGTTCGAGGAAGCGTGTTCGCGACAGGCTGCGTCAATGGCAGACAACGAAGACCATAGAAAATCCTATAAATACATTTTACTTAATCAAAGGTTTATGCCAGCTGGAAGAGTCCAAGCAGCAATGGGATCACCAAGAGAAGTCACAGCATACAATTGTTTCGTATCCGGTACAATTAAAGACAGTATGGATAGCATTATGGATAGGGCTAATCAAGCAGCTGAAACAATGCGTAGGGGTGGTGGAATCGGTTTTGATTTTTCTCATATACGTCCTAGTGGCGATAGGATTGTTTCTCTTGATAGCTCTGCTAGTGGTCCTGTGTCTTTCATGGGGATTTTTGATGCAGTCTGTCAAACGATTATGTCGGCAGGGCATAGACGAGGAGCAATGATGGCTGTTCTCCGTGTTGATCATCCAGATATTGAAGAGTTTATAAGATCAAAAAGAAATTCAAACAAATTAACAAACTTTAATATATCTGTTGGTGTTACTGATGAATTTATGGAGTGTGTAAAGGACGATAAAGCGTTTACTCTTCAGTTTAAAAACCAACCTTACCGCACAATTAATGCTAAAGCGTTATGGGATGAGATTATGCGGAACAACTGGGATTGGGCAGAACCTGGAGTTCTATTTATTGATAAAATTAATAGTGAAAATCCTTTGTGGTACACGGAAAAAATTGAGGCTACAAACCCATGTGGAGAACAACCACTACCTCCTTATGGTGCTTGTCTTTTAGGAAGTTTTAATTTAGTTAAGTATATTTATAATAGGAAATTTGACTTTGCTCAGTTTAAGGAAGACATACCCCATGTTGTGAGGGCTATGGATAATGTAATTGATCGGACAAGTTATCCACTTGTTAAACAAAAAATGGAGGCACAACAAAAAAGAAGAATGGGTTTAGGAATCACAGGTCTTGCTAATTGCCTTACCATGTGTGGGTATAAGTATAATTCTACAGTCGGTTTAAGATTTACACGGAAAGTTTTAAAGACTTTAATGTGTGAGACATACTCCGCAAGTGCGGATTTAGCAGAGGAAAAAGGTTCCTTTAAATTATTTAACAAAGAGAAATATTTAAGTGGTGAATTTATTGCTCGATTACCAGAGGACATACGGAATAAAATTGAGACAAATGGTATTAGAAATTCCCATCTAACTTCCATTGCTCCTACTGGGACAATAAGTTTTACAGCAGATAATATTTCCAGTGGGATTGAACCAGTGTGGCAATATGAAGTTAATCGAACAGTACAGACGGAAC
>TARA_R110002072_G_scaffold35409_8_pt1 | contig 10015 bp, 5 predicted proteins | sample TARA_R110002072 | Tara Oceans TARA_R110002072 (sample SAMEA4397118) | marine metagenome | biome: Polar Biome; feature: [SRF] surface water layer (ENVO:00010504); material: water (ENVO:00002006), including particulate matter (ENVO:01000060) such as... | depth 5 m | reverse complement strand
GGAGTGGCGGGAGTCGAGCCGTCTCGCCCTGGCGGTCAATGAGGTTGAAGATTGGTCAATCGATAATGGCGAGGTCGACGACCCGGCCCTGATCGAAGAGATCCGGACCAAATTGCTGCCGCGCCGGGGCATTCGTGCGCGGCCGGATGAATTGTTGATCACCGTCGGCGAGCAACAAGCCTTTTTTCTTGTCGCGCAACTCTTCGCCAATTCCACTGCCCGCGTGGCCCTGGAAGAGCCGGGCTTGCCCGATTTGCGTGAAATGTTCGCCATGCACGGCGCACAATTGCACCATCAGCCGGTCGATGATGAGGGCTTGATCGTTGATGAACGGGTGCCCGGCAATGATATCGTCTACGTGTCACCGAGCCGGCAACGCCCGACCGGCGTGACGATGTCGATGCGACGCCGCAAAGCGCTCCTCGCCATGGCCTCGAAGCATGACTTCCTTGTTCTCGAAGATGATTTCGAATGCGAAATGAATTATCTCGGCGACGCGCTGCCGGCCCTCCGCAGCCTCGATCAGGAAGGGCGGGTGATCTATATCGCCAGTCTGTCGAAAGTTCTCGCGCCGGGCGTGCGGCTCGGCTTTATGGTCGCGCCTGCGCGGATCATCAATGAAGCCCGTCGTCTGCGCGATCTGACGACGCGCAGGCCCTCGCCGAACAATCAGCGTGCAGCGGCCTTTTTTCTGTCGCTGGGGCATTATGATGCGATGCTGCGCCGCCTGCGGCGGGTCAGCGAGGAGCGATTGATCGCCCTGCGCAATGCGCTCAACCATTACCGCCCGTCATCGATCGCGATCGCCCCGGTCGAGGGCGGAACCACCTACTGGGTGCGGGGGCCCGCTGATCTCGACGCCCGGGTCCTGGTCCATGCTGCCGAGGCGCGGGGCATTCTGATCGAGCCTGCCGATGCCTGGTTCGCCCTGCCGAATGGTCCAAAGAATATGTTTCGCCTCGGTGTGACCGGGCTTCCCGCGAGCGAGATCCGGGCCGGGATCGAGGCCTTGTCCCAGGTGATGCTGGAGCTGGACCGTGCCGGCCCGGCATCGCGCGTGGAGACTGTCAAGGGTTGGCTTGGGCCGCAGGCGCTTGAGGCGGCGATGCGCAATGCGACACTGCTCTACAACACGGTGTATGGCGAGCTTTGCACGATTGTGCTCGCCGCCGATGGCAGCATGACTGGTCGATCAGGCTATGGCGGTGAGGAGCAGGATAGCGGCCGCTGGTGGGTCGAGGGCGATAAATGGTTTCGCCAATGGCGCAACTGGGCCTTTGGCGAAGCGATGGGATTTCACGTCCGCATATCGGGCGACCGTGTCTCCTGGCTGGACGAGCAGGGCCGCATTGTCGATGCCGCCGTGCTCAGCCGTGATACCGCCGATGGCGGCGTCGAAACAGATCCAAATCCAGACCCTGAATTACCCGAACTGGCACCATAGATGCCACCAAACTGGCTCTAAGCCGTCAGTGGCTTCGCTGCCATGGTCACGAGAAGGCGAAGTGCGCGACCGGTTTCGAGCGTGTTTTGGCCAGCGTGATCAAGGGTGAACTTATGTCGCTACTATCGATTGCCGCAATTCAGCTTGACGCTGCCGCCGACGGCAATCTGGAACTCGTCGAGCGCGAAGTCCGCGCAATCGCAAAGCGTTTCCCCTGGATCGTCATGGTGGCGATCAGCGAGTTGGCGATCAATGGCGCCAGTCTCGATCAGGCGGAAGCTGCGGGCGGACCGACCGAGCGCCGCTTGCAGGCGCTGGCGCGTGAAACCGGCATGTGGCTGATCCCGGGCTCTCTGTATGAGCGCCGTGAAGGCAAGATCTACAATACAACCCCGGTGATCGACCCCAAGGGCGAAATCATCGCGCGGTATGACAAGATTTTCCCTTTCCTGCCCTATGAGAGCGGGGTCGAGTCGGGGACAGAATATGTTGTGTTTGACGTGCCGGGTATCGGCCGGGTCGGGATCGCGATCTGTTACGATATGTGGTTCCCCGAGGCGATCCGCACGATTTGTGCGATGGGCGCTGAGGTGATCATCCTGCCGACCATGACCAATACGGTCGACCGTGATGTCGAACTGGCAATTGCTCGCGCCAATGCAGCGATCAACCAGTGCTATTTCGTCGATGTCAACGGGGCAGGCCAACAGGGCAATGGCCGTTCTGTGGTCTATGGACCTGGCGGTGAATTGCTGCACGAGGCCGGCACCGGCCGCGAGGTGATGGCCTTCGAGCTGGATCTCGAACAGGCCCGCCGGATGCGCGAGCGTGGCTGGAATGGCCTTGGCCAGGTTCTTAAGAGTTTCCGCGATGCACCGGTGCTGTTTCCGTTGCATGCGGATCCAGCGGCGCGACAGGTCGGCATGTCCGACCTCGGGCCGTTGAAAAAGCCGCAAAGGCAGACCGATAGATCAGCCGATGATGGCAAGGGGGAGGGCCGGGTGTCGAAGCCCAGGCTCTCGATCATCGAATGAAGGGGACCGGCCTGGACCGGATCGACACAGGGGCCCGCACATACGGGCGATACAGGGTGATGTTATGAGAAAATCTTCACATGAATTCGCAGGCCGTTCGACCATCATGGCCGTGTTGCTGGGCACAACGGCTCTGGCCGGCGGAGCTTTCGTTCCAGCCTATGCACAGGATCAGCAAACCGATAGCCGGCGCGAAACAATCACCGTTACGGCGACGCGCCGCGAGGAGAGCGTTTCGGACGTTCCCTACAATATTTCCGCAGTTGGCGGCGCTGATATCGAGCGCGGCAATATCATCGACGAAGCGGAGCTACTGCGCTCCATTCCGGGTATTGCGGTCGTCGACCGCGGCGCTCGCAATTCGGGTACGCTGAACGCGGCCCGCATTCGCGGCCTCGCCGTCGATGGCAATGGGCTGGGTGATTACGCTGTGTCGTCGGTGGCCTCGGTCTCGACCTATATCAATGACACGCCCGTCTTTGCCGGCTTCACGCTGCGCGATCTGGACCGTGTCGAAGTGCTGCGCGGGCCGCAGGGCACGCTGTACGGCTCCGGCTCGCTGGGCGGTACGATCCGTTACATCACGCGCGACCCCGATTTTGGCGAAGTAAACGGCTATGTCAGCGGCACGACTTCGAATGTCGAAGGCTCCGAGGATTGGGGTTATGGCCTTGACGGCGTCCTCAATATTCCGCTCGGCGAGCGTGCCGCCCTGCGCCTGGTCGGCAGTTTCGGCGATTATCCAGGCATCACCGACTATGTGAATGTCTATGAGCTGGACGGCAATGGCGTCCCGGTCGCTCCGGGTGGCATTCTCGATCCGGCCGCATCCTATCGCTCTGTCGAGGATGCCGACACAGTCGAAACCTGGATGGGACGGGCAACTTTCCTTTGGGAGCCGACCGACACATTTTCACTGCGCCTGGTTCATGCGCGCCAGTCTGACGAGATCGGCGGTCGCCGGCAGCAGACCGTCGGCGTGGATGGCTATGGCAATGCCTATGGCGAATACGAAAACGGCTCAATCCAGCTGGAGCCATCCTCGCGCGACATCAATATGAGTTCGCTCGAAATGGAGATGGATCTGGGTTTTGCAACCTTGACCTCATCGACTTCCCACTATGACCATAATGGCGATAGTGCGAGTGAAAACACCGGCTTCTATGCTCAGGCCGGGTGGTTGGGCTTCTATTACAATTACCCACGGCCAATGGCGCAGGCGATCCGGACCTATGCCGATGAGGCCGTGGTGCAGGAAATCCGGCTGGTGACCGATGATGGCGGCAATTTCGACTATGTCGTTGGCGGCTTCTACCGGCAGCAGCAAATGGAATCGACGCAACAAAGCTATCTGGTCGGCTTCAAGCAGTGGTGGGACACCTGGCTTCCCGTCGCCGCCGGTGCCGTCACCGGTGATCAGGACTGGGATTATCGCCGGGTCGAGGAATTCACCGAGACGGCCCTGTTTGGCGAGCTGACCTGGCATGCCAGCGAGGATCTCGACCTGACCTTCGGTGCGCGTTATTTCGACAATGATTCCGTCAATGACACCTTCATGGCGCTGCCATTGTGGGCGGGGCTCTTCCCGGACGTGAATGCCAATCTGTCATCGTCCGAGGATGATGTCCTGTTCAAGTTCAATCTGGCCTGGCGCTTCTCCGACGAAGACATGCTCTACGGCACGATTTCCGAGGGCTATCGTCGCGGTGGATCGAATGCGGTTCCGCTCACCGGTGTCTTCGCCGAGGATCCACGCTGGCAGTTCTACAACTCCGATTCCGTGGTCAATTACGAAATCGGTTTCAAGGGCGACCGCGGCGATTTCCGGTATGATGTCAGCGTCTTCTACGTCGACTGGGCGGATCCGCAATTCAACACGTCCTCGACCTATTGGGGTTTCTTCGCGGTTCAGAATGCCAGCGAGGCCAGCTCGATGGGCATGGAGGCTTCGATCGATGGCTTCATCGGCAATGATTGGCACTACTCGCTGGGCTATGCCTATATCAATGCCGAGCTCGGGGCGGACTTCCATGCCCCCGACCGCCCGGCACCAGCGGCGCCGGTTGCGCTCGAGGGCGCCATGCTCCCCGGTACGCCGGAGCATCAGCTCAACTGGTCGCTTGATTATACGACCCAGCTGGAAAACTGGTCGTCCTTCACCCGCCTGGATGGTTATTACCAGTCGGAAACGACCAATGCGGTCAGCACGTCGCCGACCTTCAACGTGCCGCTGGACGGGTTCGCGATCTGGAATCTGACCACCACCTTCTCGCGTGATGCGGTTGATCTGTCCTTCTGGGTGAAAAACATCACCAATGAGGAAGGTATTACCGGGGTCTTCACCGAGGCCTATATGGGTACCGCTCCGGCGGAGGGGTATTTCGGCAATGCCAACAAGCAGATGATATCCCTGCCCAGAACCATTGGCGCGACGCTGCGCTATAACTTCTGATCGGATAGGATGAGGGGGGTGGCCGACCGAGACGGTCACCCCTCCGATTCTTCCATGGATAGTCTGATCGCAAACTCCGCACCCAAGACCCGAATGGCCGAGATCGACCGCGCCCTGCGTGCCCGGCAGCTCGGTCCGGCGCGTTCAATGCTCACGGCGTTGCTGCGTGACGAGCCGGGATATGTCGAGGGCTGGATCGCTGCGGCGCGGTTGGAACAGATGAGCGGCGAGTATGCCGCGATGCGTGCGCGTCTTTCCCAAGCGCTTGAACTGGCGCCGGCTTCTCCACTGGTGCGACTGCTCGACGTCGAGGCCATGGTGCATCTCGGGGCGATCCGCGATGCCATGGATAGTCTGGCCTTGATGGAAGCCGAGGCGGGCGAGGATGCGGCCTGGATGAGCCGGTTGAGCGAGTCTTATTCCCAGTGCGGTGCCTTTGCAGCGGCGGAGCGTTGTGCGCGGCGGGCGGTGGCGCTTGATCCGGGGCAATCGGCAATCCGCTACAATTTTGCCTCGAGCCTGATTGCGACCGGAAAGCTTGAAGAATCCGAGCGTGAATTCAATTGTTTGCTCGAGCAAACGCCGCATGATTACGATGCATATTACAACCGGGCGACGCTGCGAAAACAGACGGTCGAGGATAATCATCTCGCCGAGATAGGACGCATGCTCCAGGCACCGAAACGGACCCGGCTGGGCGAGGTTCAATTGAACTATGCCCTTGCTTTGGAACTGGAAAATCTGGGTCAGTATGAAGACAGCTTCGCCGCGCTGAAGCGGGGGGCTGAGGCCCGGCGGGCGATGATGGCCTATCGGGTTGAGGGCGATGTCGCGACGATGGCGCGGATTGCGGAGGTGTTCGACGCGGAATTCTTCGCGGAAAAGCGGCAAGAGAACGAGACGCAAGGCCCTGTTTTCGTGTTGGGTTTGCCTCGCAGTGGCACGACACTGGTCGACCGGATTCTCAGTGCCCATCCCCTCATCGAGAGTCTGGGTGAGCTCAATGACTGGCCGCTGGCGCTGACCGGGCTGACCCGCGGCAGCCGCGACAAGTCGGACATGGTCTCCAGGTCCGCCGCGCTGGACATGCGCAAGCTTGCTGCTGACTATCTGTTACGCGTCCGCGAGCGTCGCGCTGATCTGCCATTCTTCATCGACAAGACACCGGCCAATTTTCTCTACATCGGTCTGATCGCCGCGGCGCTGCCGAATGCGCGCATCATTCATCTCAATCGCGATCCGATGGACAATGCACTCGGCATGTACAAGGCGCTTTTCCGGATGGGTTATCCCTTCTCCTATGACTTCTCCGATCTGGCGCAATACATGCTCGCCAAGGACCGCTTGATGGATCATTGGCGCCGCGTGCTGCCCGGCCGGATCCTTGATGTGAATTATGAGGACATCATCGCCGATCAGGAGGGGCAAACGCACCGGCTGCTGAGTCATGTCGGCGTCGACTGGGATCCGGCCTGTCTCGATTTCCACACCAATGCCAGCCCGACTGCGACGGCGAGCGCGGCCCAGGTGCGCCAGCCGCTCTATGCCAGCGCGGTGGGCCGCTGGCGCCGCTACGAGCGCGAGCTGGCACCCTTGGCGGCGATGCTCGGTGTGACACCATGATGCGTACCGCCATTCTGGCGCTGGGGCTGCTGGCGGGGCTGAATGCGCCGGTTCTGGCCCAGGCCCTGATGTCGGAAGACTTTCAGGACGGCAATGCCGATGGCTGGCGCGGTCATCCCGGGCGCGGCGATATCCAGGTCACGGAGTATGCCGGAAACTTCTCGGTGCGGCTGCGGCGCAATGCCTGGGTGGCCGCGGCAGTTCAGATCCCGGCGGGGCTGGCGATCCGCATCTCGGCCGATTTCGCGGCCGATGGGCTGGAGGGTGATGATTCCTGCCGGCTGGAAACCAGTTTCGACGGTCAGAGCTGGACCGGGATGGGCCACATCGCGGACGGCCAGGATGATGGATTTAGCTTGACCATGATTGCCGGTAGCCTGCCGGCTTCAGACATGGAGCGCGCCATGCTGGTGCGCCTGCGAGCCGCGGGCAATGCGGCCAATGATACTTGCTGGGTGGATAATATTCGCGTCACCGGACAAACGCCGCTCGCCGCGCTGATGCCGGCCCTGACGGCGCAAACCCTGCTGGCGGCGGCGCCGCTGGCCGGGCCCTATGCGACGACAGCCTTTGCCGCCCCGGACGCGGCCCTGCCTGCGTCCGCCGGCCTCAATGGCCGGCTGGTCATGGCAAATGCACTGCGAGCCGATGTGTTCACGGTGCTGCATGATGAGTTCGACACGGCTGCGAGCGCCGACCGGCTCGACGAATTGCCGCCCTTCGCGTTCGATCTGGTCAGTGATGACGGTGATCTGATCCCGGTGCAGCGCGGACCGCAGCCGGGCGAGCATCCTGACTGGGAATGGGTTTTCCAGCCCGGCCGGATCTGGGATGCCGGCGATGGCGAGGGCTGGATGCGCGCTGCCCTGCCGGTCGCCCTGCAGGAACGCAATGCCAATTGCATCCATAACGGGCTGATGAGCTTCCTCTATCGCGAGGGCGGCGAGGTTTCGCAGGCCGTGGTTCAATTCGGCGCCCAGACCTGCGCCATATTGCAATTTGACCTGTTGGCACGGCTGTCTGTCAGTTTTGAAGCCAATGGGACGGAGACCGGCGAGCGCGTGCGGCAGGCCTGGCGCGCCGAACGCGCTGCGCGTTTACCCCGCCTTCCGCTGTCCGAACTCGCCCAAGCCTATCCGCAGGTCGATATCGCCGAAATTGGCTCGGTGCATGAAGTCTCGCCGGACAATATGACCGCGTACGGCTTTATTGCCGATGGCCGCCTCTATGCTGGTGAATGCGAAACGCGCTTTGGCCCCGATCCCTATTGCGAGGTGACGCCGTTACCGTCCTTCTCGGTCGCCAAATCAATGGTCGGTGGTATCGGCCTGATGCGGCTGGAGCGACTTTATCCGGGGGCCCGTCAGGCGATCATCGCCGACTATGTGCCGCAATGTGCAGCGGCGCTTTGGGGTGATGTCACATTCGAGCAGGCGCTCGATATGGCGACGGGAAATTATGTCTCGGAGCAGTATGACCTCGACGAATCTTCACCGTTGGGCTGGGGTTTGCTGTCCGCGGAGACGCATGCCGACAAGGTCGAAATCGCCTGCACAATCCACCCGCGTCGGGCCGAGCCGGGCACGCGCTGGGTCTATCACACCACCGACACCTATTTGCTCGGCGTCGCGATGCAGGCCTATTACCGTCAGCAGAGCGGTCGCGATGATGCCGATTTCTATGACGAGCTTCTGGTGCCGATCTGGCGCTCGCTCGCCCTGTCGCCACTGGCGGCCTATACCCGCCGCACGCGCGACCCCGAGGCCCAGCCCTTCACCGGCTGGGGTCTGACCCTGCCGGCTGACGACATGGCCCGGATCGCGCTTTTCCTGCAGGCGGGCGGGGTGATCAATGGCGAGGCCCTGCTTGACGAGGCTTTGCTCGCGGCAGCCCTGCAACAGAATCCCGATGATCGTGGCCTGCCCGCCATTGACCAGAGCATGCGCTATCGCGCCGGCTTCTGGGCCTATAATGCCGGTGAGTTTCTCGGTTGCGATCGTGATGTCTGGATCCCGACCATGTCCGGCTATGGCGGCGTCTCCGTCACCCTGATGCCCAATGGTCATGTCTATTTCTATGCCAGCGACGGGCGCGAATTCGCCTGGCGCCGGGCTGCGGCCCAATCCCATGCCATTCAACCCTTTTGTGAGGCCGTGCCATGAGTGAAGCGATCAAAGCCGAAACACCGCCAAAAGGCCTGCCCAAAGCGCCACCCAACGGGTTGATTGCCGCCGTCATGCTGGCCTTTCTCGCTACGGCCGGCCTGTTCTACGTCAATATCATGGCCGCCATCGTCGATGGCCTGATCAGTGGGCTCGGCTTCACCGCCGGCCAGGCCGGGCAAATCGGTTCGGTCAATATTTATGGTGCCGCGGCTGGCGCCCTGCTCTCGGTTTTTCTGGTCAAGCGCCTGCCCTGGAAGGCCCTGGCGCTGGGCTGTTTGCTGGTACTGATCGCAATCGATCTCGCCTCGATCAGCATCTCGACCTATGATCTCATGTTCCCGGTCCGGCTGATCCACGGCGTGTTTGGCGGCGTGCTGACCGGGACCGGATTTGCCGTCATCGCCCGCACCGCCAATCCGGACCGCACCTTCGGCATGTTGCTCTTCGTGCAATTCGGCCTCGGCGGGTTGGCCGTGATGGTGTTGCCGCCCCTGGCGCCGCTCTACGGCACACAGGCCCTGTTTATCGCTCTGGCTCTGTTCAGCACCGCTACCCTGGCCATGCTGCCCTTCCTGTCAGCCTATCCGGCCCGGATCAAGGATGCCCAGACCGATAGCAAGGTGCAGTGGACGCCGCTCCTCCTGACCCTGCTGGCGATCTTCCTGTTCCAGGCCGCCAATATGGGTCTGCTGGCCTATATCATCCGGCTTGGGCTCGATTACGGGCTTGAGCGCGGTTATGTCTCGCTGGCGCTTGGGCTGGCGACGTGGGTCGCTCTGGCCGGGCCATTGCTGGTGATGGTGTGCGGTGTGCGTTTCGGGCGTTTCCGCTTGCTCGCGGCGGCGATGGCGCTGACCCTGGTGGGCACCGCGATCTTCCATTACAGCGGCAATCCGGTCGCCTATATGGTCGCCAATTGCGGCACGGGCATCACGTGGGGCTTTGTCATCGCCTATCTGCTCGGCATGACGGCCGAGTTCGACAAGGCGGGTCAGGCGGCGGCCTTTGGCGGCTTTATCTCAAAGCTTGGTCTCGCTTCCGGCCCGATGGTGGCCGGCTGGGCGCTCTCGACCGATGGCGGGTTTCCCGGACTGATCAATCTGGCCCTGATCGGGTTGGCGGTCAGCGGCCTGGTGATGCTGGTTCCGGCGCGCGCCCTGGATCGCAATCGTGTCGTGATCGACGCCTGATCTGGACTTATCTGGTTCGACGTGCCGGTTGAAACTGGCTCTATCGGTGGTGAGTTGAAACCCTAAACTGGCCTCAGATTTTCGTGTGACGTCTTCTTTTTCGAAAG
>TARA_R110002072_G_scaffold9011_1_pt1 | contig 10026 bp, 6 predicted proteins | sample TARA_R110002072 | Tara Oceans TARA_R110002072 (sample SAMEA4397118) | marine metagenome | biome: Polar Biome; feature: [SRF] surface water layer (ENVO:00010504); material: water (ENVO:00002006), including particulate matter (ENVO:01000060) such as... | depth 5 m | reverse complement strand
TGTTTTTGCGCGTTTACTTATAGGTAAATTATGCGATAAATATGGTCCAAGAATATGTTATACTTGGTTATTAATGTTAGGCGCTATTCCGGTTATTCTAAGCGGACTGGTACAAACACCAACTCAGTTTTTGGTATGTAGATTATTTATTGGGTTTATTGGAGCTTCTTTCGTTATTACACAAGTACACACTTCTTTAATGTTTGCGCCAAATATTGTTGGTACTGCAAACGCAACTTCAGCTGGTTGGGGAAATCTTGGTGGTGGTGCAAACCGTTTAGGGATGCCATTAATAGCCGCAACCGTTGTGGCTTTTGGCGTTGCAGAAGCCGAAGCTTGGAGATACTCTATGGTTATTGTAGGAATGGCTTGTTTTTTAATGGGTATAGTGTATTACTTTTTTACTCAAGATACACCAGAAGGTAATTTTAAAGATTTAAAAGCATCTGGCGTTGCTATTGAAAAGAAAAAAGATGAAGTGGGTTTTCTAGCAGTTCTTAAAGATTATAGAATTTGGATTTTGTTTATAGTGTATGCCGCTAGTTTCGGTATTGAGTTAACCGTATATGGTACTATGGACGATTACCTTCAAAATACGTTTCAATTAGAAAGACTTACTGCGGGTAACATTGTTTTATCATTTGCATTAATGAACCTATTTGCGAGAACTTTAGGAGGCTTTTTTGGTGATAGATTCGGTAAATTAAAAGGGCTTAGAGGTCGTGTGTTATTCTTATCGTTTATATTAACACTACAAGGTGTTATGCTGGTTACGTTTTCTTTAACCACGAGTTTGGTTGTAGGATTCATCTTTTTAATCCTATTTAGTTTAAGTGTCCAAATGGCGGAAGGCGCTACATTTTCAGTGGTACCTTTTATCAATAAAAAAGCTATAGGCTCGGTGTCGGGTATTGTAGGCGCAGGCGGAAATGTAGGGGCCTTTTTAGCGGCATTCTTATTAAAATCCAAATCGGCTTTAGCAGAAAAAACAGCCATTCTAGAAAATCAAGGTATGGGAGAAGAAGCTTTAAAAGCAGCGCAATCTGCAGCAGCATCGATGGCAGTCTCACAAGGGTATATGGTTATTGGTTTTGTTGTGATTCTTACAGGAATTGTGGCCTTAGCTATTAAGTTTTCTCCAGCCGATGAAAAAGAAAACATTCCAATTCAAGGTATCGATGATTCTCAATTAGGATCACTTCAGCCTATTAAAGTAAAAAATTAAATTATAGTTACCTTTTTTATCAATTTTAAAATTTATGGTCCATTTTTTAGGGTATTCTGAATAATAAAAGTGATGCTTGTTTCCTATATATATATTGTCTTATTTAGTATAAAATGTTGTCCTAAATGTTAAAAAGCGAAGTAAAAACAACGTGTTCATATTGTGGTGTAGGCTGTGGTATTATTGTTAAAAAGGATAGTAATAATACCGTTTTTGTTGAAGGCGATAAAGACCACCCGGTTAACAAAGGTATGCTGTGTTCTAAAGGGATGAATTTGCATTATGTAGCGAATGATATTACCGATAGAATTCTATATCCAGAAATGCGTTGGAGCCGTTCACATCCAAGGGAGCGCGTTAGTTGGGATGATGCTTTAGATAGAGCATCGAACGTTTTTAAATCCATCATTAAAAAACATGGTCCAGATAGTGTGGCGTTCTATGTGTCTGGTCAGAGTTTAACTGAGGAATATTACATTGCTAATAAATTAGCCAAAGGATTTATAGGTACAAATAACATTGATACCAATTCGCGATTATGTATGAGTTCTGCAGTTGTGGGTTATAAGAAAACCTTTGGAGAAGATAGTGTGCCTATTTCGTATGAAGATATAGAATTAGCAGACACATTTTTAATTACTGGAGCAAATCCAGCGTGGTGTCATCCTATTTTGTTTAGACGTATAGAAAATCGTAAAGAGGAAAATCCAGATGTTAAAGTCATAGTGATTGACCCAAGAAAAACAGATACTGCTAATTTTGCAGATATACATTTACAATTACTACCAGGAACGGATATCATTCTCTATAATGCCATTGGAAGATGCCTTTATAAAAGGGGATTGATTGACGAAGATTTTATAAACAATCACACCGAAGGTTTTGAAAACTATAAAGACTTAATTTTTAAAACGTCTTTAAAACAAGCATCAAAATTATGTGGTGTACCAGAAAGAGATATTCAAAAAGCAGCTGATACTATAGGGCTTTCAAAGGGCTTTATAAGTATGTGGGCCATGGGGCTTAACCAAAGTGTTGTTGGTACGGATAAAAATGTGTCACTTTTAAATTTGTCGCTAATTACGGGTCAGGTTGGAAAACCAGGTGCTGGTCCCTTTTCTTTAACGGGACAACCCAATGCTATGGGCGGACGTGAAGTAGGAGGTATGGCGAATTTATTGGCGGTTCATAAGGATTTAGGTAACGAAGAACATCGTCGTGAAGTTGCTCAGTTTTGGGGAGTCGATAAAATAAATCCGAAACCAGGATTAACGGCTACCGAAATGTTTGATGCTCTTGAAAGCGGAAAACTAAAAGCAGTTTGGATAGCTTGTACCAATCCACTTGTTAGTTTACCTAATATTCATCGGGTTGAAAAAGCTATGCAAAACGCAAAGTTTGTTGTGGTTCAAGAGATTTCGCATAAATCTGATACGGTCGCTTTTGCAGATTTGGTATTACCAGCAGCAGGGTGGTTAGAGAAGGAGGGAACCATGACGAATTCTGAACGTCGTATTTCATATTTACCGAAAGTAATTGATGCGCCCGGAGAAGCAAGACCAGATGTTGAAATTTTCTGTGATTTTGCACAGCGAATGGGTTTCAGAGGATTTAATTTTAATTCTTCGGAAGAAATCTATGATGAGTATGCATCAATGACAAAAGGGACAAACATTGATGTGTCTTTTTTAAATTATGATAGATTAAAAAACGAAGGTACTTTTCAATGGCCTGTACCAAAGTATAGACATCCTGGAACACCAAGACTTTTTGAAGATAAAAAGTTTTACACATCGTCTCAAAAAGCACAGTTTAATTTACCAAGCACCATTGAAAATACCTCGGCTAAACCGAATGAAGATTTCCCTCTTATTTTAACTACAGGACGTGTTCGCGACCAATGGCACACCATGACAAAAACTGGAAAGGTGTCCAGATTAAAAACCTACTATCCAATTCCCGTTTTAGAAATCCATCCTGTTGACGCTTATTTAAATAAGGTTAAAAACAACGATATAACAGAAATTAAAAGTGAAAATGGTGTGGTTAGAGTACGAGCTAAAATAACCGATACTATAAAAAAAGGTGTTGTGTTTTTGCCAATGCATTGGGGTAAACAATTGCAGAGTGATTTGAATAGAGCCAATAATTTAACCAATACTCTTGTTGACCCAATTTCGAAAGAACCCGATTTTAAATTCACGCGAGTTTCAGTTTCAAAATATAAAAAACCAATAGAAAAAATCATCATTGCTGGTGCAGGTGCAGCGTCTTTTAGATTTGTTCAGAATTATCGTGAACATAATGAAGTTGATGAAATTCATGTGTTTTCAAAAGAACCTAACTTGTTCTATAATAGGGTTTTACTGCCTGAGTATGTAACAGAAAAATTAACATGGAAACAGCTGCTTAAAATTAAAGAAAAAGAACTAAATAAGCTCAATATTAATGTTCACCCAGAAACATATATTTCAAAAATAGATAAAGAAAATAAAGTTGTTACCGATAACCAAAACGAGAAACATACGTTTGATAAATTGATTTTAGCCACAGGTAGTCGTGCATTTATTCCTAAAGATGTTCAAATAGATTTACCCGGACGATTTACCATGCGGAACAAAAGAGATGCTGATAGTTTTAAAGCCTACTTAGTTGCTACAGGATTGCCTCCAGAAGAACAACATGTGGTAATTGTAGGTGGCGGATTGCTTGGTTTAGAATTGGCCGCAGCCATGAAGCATAAAAACACTAAAATAACCATTGTGCAACGTGCCTCGCGTTTAATGGAGCGTCAGTTAGATAAAGTTTCGAGTAAACTATTAGCCTTAGATGTTCAAGAACGTGGCATTCAAATTTACTTTGATAATGAAGTGAGTACAGTGTTTGATGATGATGATTCAGGCGAATTAAACATCACATTAAAAAGTGGAAAGCTTATAACGGCCAATGCTATTGTCTATGCCATAGGCACGATTCCAAATATAGAAATAGCAAGAGAAAACGATATTTCCTGTAGTCGAGGCGTTAAGGTGAATCAGCATTTACAATCGTCGCACCCAGATATTTTTGCCATTGGAGAAATAGCGGAGTATAACAATCAATTATTCGGGATTACATCTGCGGCAGAAGAGCAAGCCACTATTTTGGCAAACTTTATTGCCGGAGATATTAGCTGTTCGTACAACGGCTCCGTATTAATGAATATTCTAAAGTTCAACGATTTAAGCCTTTGTAGTATTGGTGAGATCAATGTTCTTGAAAATGACGATAGCTATGAGGAAATCATCTTTACAGATATTAAAAAACGGTATTACAAAAAGTGTATTGTAAAGGATGATTTATTAGTTGGAGTTGTTTTAATGGGCGATAAAAATGAATTTGCCGAATTTAAAACCATGATTGAAAGTAAAATTGAAATGGCTGATAAGCGTAATACTTTACTCAGAGGGTCATCAAATGATGTGCCTGTTTTAGGGAAATTAGTATGTTCATGTAGTCAAGTTGGTGAAGGCAATATTGAAGAAGCCATTGCTCAAGGCTGTACCGATTTTACTAAACTTTGCAATAAAACAGGAGCAGGTTTAGGATGTGGTAGTTGTAAAACTGAAGTTAGAGAAATACTTCACAATTCTAAAGTTTTAGCGTAATGACAGAACCATATAGATTAATGATTAACGGCGGTGTTTTATCACCTGGAGAATTAAAATACATTTGTGAAGCCGCTGAGTATTTGGGGTTGGATGCTATATCTTTTGGATCTCGTCAAGATATTATTTTTCCTGAAGAAATTGATGAAACTAAATTTAGCCAGTTTGATAAAATTCAATTTGTAAGACCAAAACAAGATGGTGTCGAAAACATAGCATCATCTTATGTGTCTGCTGAAATTTTACCGAGCACCTCATGGCTTACAAGCGACCGTTATTTATATGTTTTAGAGCAGTTTAAGCACAACCCAAAGTTGCGTATAAATGTTATAGACCCCAAACAGCGCTTGGTTCCTTTATTTACTGGAAACGTTAATTTTATTGCTTCCGAGCACGAAGATTATTGGTATTTATATTTGAGACTTCCAGGTTGGAAAAAAACAAAGATGTATCCCGCACTTATATATAGTTGGGATATGGGTAAAATTGAATTGGCTATTGAAAATATTTTGATAGAAGAACCAGAAACTATAGAAATGATTTTTGATTTGGTAAGTGATGCCATTGATACAAATAACAGAACGGTAGATAAGCCATTACAAGTTACTTTTTATCCGTTTCCCTATTACGAAGGGATGAATAGAATTGGTCCTGATCGTTATTGGTTAGGTTTATATTGGAGAAATAATAGATACGATATCCCATTTTTAAAAGCCATGTGCGATTTGTGCTCAGAAAATAAAATTGGTAAAATATCCATTACACCATGGAAATCATTTATTGTAAAAGGAATTCCATTGCATTCAAAATTAAAATGGGAAAAATTATTAGGTAAATTTGGTATTAATGTGCGCCATTCTATGTTGGAAATGAATTGGCATCTGCCTGTAAACGACAAGGACGCCTTAAACCTAAAAAAATATTTGGTCACTAATTTCGACCAGAATGATATTAGTACATACGGATTAACCTTTGGTATAACCAATCATAACAGCGATACTTACAATTTCACATCCATAGTCATAGAGAAGAATAAAATGCCAGAAGCACTTGGTCACTTTAAAATAAGAGATACTTATAATTTGCTTTATGCCAAAAACTTCGACCCAAATACACGCCAATACATTATGCACGTGCAAGATGTAGATATGGTGGAGTTGCCTGGACTATTAATGGAATTGAGTCAATTATATTTTGAAGAATTAGGTACGGAGCGAGAAGACGAAAACGTTGAAGCCATTACAAAATTAGTGGTAGAAGAAGACGTGTATCAATGTTCCGATTGCTTAACTATTTACAATGAAGTTTACGGTGATAATACTCAAAATATCGCTCCAAACACCACTTTTGAAAGTTTGCTAGACACATATGAATGTTCAATTTGTGAAGCACCAAAAAGTAGTTTCACAAAGAAGGTCTTGGTAAAACATAATTAGATTTTATTTTTGGAGCTGATACCTGCTATCCACTATATCTTTTTCTCGCGCCTCAAAAAAGGATGAGCCTGTCCTGAGCGTAGTCGAAAGGTTTCTATTAGGGCTAAAACAAAACAGGCTCGTGTAAACTTAATAGGTCATTTTTATGGTGTTTAAATGTTTAATCGTTTTCTTGTTTAATATCATGTGGGTTTTATTAGAAATTGAGCATTAAAAATGTATTAAATTAATTTACTGTTTTGTTAAGTTAAAGTTTTATTAAGTTTTTTAAAACAATTGAAAACTAATTGGTTATATCTGAAATTTGGTGTAAATTTATAACAGTCTATTAGTCAAATAATAGATATCTTTTTTTGATCTTTTCAAGGTTTTTCCTTTTGTGTAGTACTCTCAAGTTAAATTTTTAATAAAAATCATAGATCCCATGTCACCAATTAAAACAAAAAAAAATCCAAATAAAGCCCACGCTTATGGGTTTCGAGGCAAATTGAACTCAAATATTTCCGATCGTTATTTAGATAAAATCACAAATCCATCTGATTTAAAAATTATAGAAACCGACTCTTGTTTCCATTATGAATTAAAAATACCCGGATATATAAAAGAGGACTTTAATTTTTACGTTAGTAACAATGATTTAGTATTAACAACAGAGAGAAGTAAAAAGAATGAAGTTCATGAAAAAGATGGAATTAAAACCAAAAGACATTCCTATTGTTATGCTTCGGCCTATTTTAAAAGAACATTTCAATTACCAGAAAATGTACTGAGAAATGAGATTTCTGTAGATTATAAGGATGAAATTTTAAGTTTTGATTTGCTTAAACCTAACAGTTAATAAGATGTTTTTAAACAGCACCAATTTGAAAAAGTTTTGGCTTAATAGTGCCTTAATTGAAAAGGTGTAGTTTTATAGACAGCTAGATATTATACAAATCCACGAATAAACATATTTCATTTATCCTCCTATAGTAATCATACTTCTATTATTGTTATGTAATTTTGGTTCTTGTAGTTTTTTTAAAGTATCCATGCCACCGCGCACTTTTAATTTGGCTTTTACTGCTTTTTGAATAATTGGCTCTATGGATTTTCCAGAGCGAAGTGTCGTCAATAAATCAGATTCTCCAGATGAAAATAAACAGTTTTTTAGTTGACCATTTGCTGTTAAACGCAATCTATTACAAGAATCGCAAAACGGATTGGTAACGGAGCTAATAATAGCGAAACTACCTTTATACCCTTTAATTTTGTAGTTTTTAGACGTGTCGTTTGGTGCATCTTGTAAACGTTCAACACGATCCTCAGGAAAGAAATCATTAACATATTTCATGACTTCAGCGTAGGATACCATTTTACCCATATCCCATTTGTTGCCATCAAAAGGCATGAATTCTATGAAGCGCACAGAAATTGGTAAATCTTTGGTAAAGTGAATGAAATCTATAATTTCATTATCATTAAAATCTTTCATTAACACCGCATTCACTTTTACTTCAAAACCTTCTTTAACAAGTAATAATATGTTATTGTAAACCTTTTTAAACTCATGTCTTCTTGTGATGTGTTTAAATTTACCTTCGTCTAAAGAGTCTAAACTCACATTAATTTTGTTGACCCCATTGGCTTTTAAAACATCAATAAATTTGTCAATAATAACAGCGTTAGAGCTTATAGATAACTCTACAGGGAGTGTTGCTAATTTTTCTAATATGATTGGAATATCCTTTCTAATTAAGGGTTCTCCACCTGTCAATCTAATTTTTGTAACCCCATTCTCCACAAATGTTTTAGCGATATCATAGATTTCTTCATAGGTCATTAAATGACTTTTTGGAGATAATTTCACACCGTCTTCTGGCATACAATAAGTGCATCGTAAGTTACAACGCTCAATCAATGAAATACGGAGATAAGTGTGGTCTCTACCGTGGGTGTCTTGTAGTATGCTTTTATTATTCGTCATTTAGTTTTTTTGATTCAGACCTGTCAGGTTTTTAAAACCTGGTAGGTCTAGATTCTTTTAACTTTCCCTCCCTGTCTGCCGGTAGGCAGGTTAGTGACTAATTACACCTCTCTTTTGGGAAGCTCGAAATTGCTATTTTGCAATTTCGGGTGGGGATTAATCGTGTCTCGCCCCTATTAAAATTCTAAAAATATGTAATACTGATGGGAATATAGCATCCATAGATTCTTTTGCGCCGTTTGTTGAACCTGGTAAAGCCAAAACCAATGTGTTATTTATCGTTCCTGCAACACTTCTTGAAAGCATCGCATAAGGCATACGGTCTTGTCCGTAATTCCGAATGGCTTCTTCAATACCAGGGATTCGTCTATCCAGAATAGGTATCAAAGCTTCAGGCGTAACGTCACGTCCTGAAAGTCCTGTACCGCCAGTGTAAATTATTAAATCAATACCTTGTTCTTGGTAAGCTTTAGCTTTTTCTTGAATCACCTCTTTTTCATCTGGAATAATAATGTAATCTGATATTTTAACATCACAAGATTCTAGTTTTTCTATAATCGCTTTTCCTGCTTTATCTTCTTTGTGTCCTGCAGATATAGAATCTGAACATACAATAACCGTGGCAGTTAAATCTTTTCTGAATTTATCTTTATAATCAGATTTTCCACCTTTTTTATTTACTAGTTTAATGGCATGAATTTCTATGCCTTTGTCTATAGGTTTTAGCATGTCGTACATATTTAAAGCCACAACACTAGCGCCATGCATGGCTTCAACTTCAACTCCCGTTTTATAAATGGTTTTTACGGTGAATAGCACTTTTATTTCAAGTCCGTTAACTTCATATTCAATACCTGTAAATTCGATAGGTAAGGGGTGGCAGTCTGGTAAAATATCTGGTGTACGTTTTACTCCCAAAAAACCAGCCGCTTTACTCATAGCAAATACGTTACCTTTTGGAACAGTATTATTTTCTATAGCAGCTATAGTTTCGGGTTTGCTCACTTTTACAATGGCCTGAGCTACTGCGGTTCTTAGTGTGGTTACTTTATTTGTGATATCGACCATTTTGTTGTTCGTTGTTTAGTTGTTTGTTGTTTAGGTGTTTCCGACTTAGCGACAAACAGCTAAACAAAATACATTTTAAGAGTTTATTTTCCATTGATGTGATTCATCTTCAAATATTTCCTTTCCAAATACAGGAACATCTGCTTTTATAGCTTCAACAATATATTCCAAAGCTTCAAAAACAACTTTGCGTCTTGGTGAGGAAACAAATACAAATAAGCATATTTCACCTACTTTTACAGTTCCTAAGCTATGATAAATGTGCATACAGGTGAGGTCAAACTTTTGAAAAGCAGCCTCACGAATTTCATAAAATTTCTGGTTCGCCATATCTTCATAAGCCGTATATTCAATAGCCGAAACTGTTTTACCATCAATTTCATCAGCTCTTACTTGACCTAAAAAAATGTTATGCGCACCAATGCTTGTTTTCGTTTGATGTTTATATATGGATTTTCCAATAAATTCTGAAGATATAGCACCTTGTTGGAATACGCTTTTTGGTTTTTTATTTGTCATTGTTTTATACGTTTTCAGACCTGTCAGGTTTTAAAAACCTGACAGATCTATTTGATAATATGTTTTTTATTTCTGAAGTACCTTCTATAATACTGAAGCAATTCGTTACATTTAAGTCTTGTAGCAAACTTACAGCGTGTTTACTTCGAATTCCTGATTGACAAA
>TARA_R110002072_G_scaffold53572_4_pt1 | contig 10027 bp, 3 predicted proteins | sample TARA_R110002072 | Tara Oceans TARA_R110002072 (sample SAMEA4397118) | marine metagenome | biome: Polar Biome; feature: [SRF] surface water layer (ENVO:00010504); material: water (ENVO:00002006), including particulate matter (ENVO:01000060) such as... | depth 5 m | reverse complement strand
AAATGCTTCCAACATGACTTTTGTCATGATAATTCATTCATTTATAACTTACTTTTATTGAACTTTTTATACAAGGATAATTAAAATAAATATTATGGAAATACTTGAAAAAACAAAGGCTCGAGTTTTCAAATTTGGAGACAAAACAGCTGATGGAAACAGTACAATGAAAAACCTTTTAGGGGGTAAAGGTGCAAATTTAGCCGAAATGAGCTCAATAGGAATTCCTGTTCCTCCTGGGTTTACAATTACTACTGAAGTTTGTACTGAATATAATCTTTTAGGGCAAGAGGCCGTTGTAGAAATGATAAAGGATGAGGTGGAAGCATCAATTGCCAAAATAGAGTCTCAAATGGGAACAATTTTTGGTGATAAAGATAATCCGTTATTAGTGTCAGTGCGCTCGGGAGCAAGGGTTTCCATGCCAGGTATGATGGATACCGTACTTAATTTAGGAATGAATGATGAAGTGGTTCTCGGTTTAGCTAAAAAAACAAATAATGAGGTTTTTGCTTGGGATTCATACCGTCGTTTTATTCAAATGTATGGAGGTGTTGTTTTAGGAATGAAACCGGCTTCAAAAGAGGATATCGATCCATTTGAAGAAATTATGGAGCATCTTAAAGATAAGCGAGGAATTGAATTAGATACTGATTTTACGGTACAAGATTTACAAGATTTGGTATACGATTTTAAAGACGCTGTTAAGAAAAGAACAGGGCATGATTTTCCAACCAATCCATGGGATCAGTTATGGGGTGCTGTTATTGCAGTATTCAATAGCTGGAATGGAAGTAGAGCAATTTATTATCGAAATATGAATGGATATCCAGCAGATTGGGGAACAGCGGTAAACGTACAAGCAATGGTTTACGGTAATATGGGAGAAAATTCTGGAACAGGGGTTTGTTTTACAAGAGATGCTGGTACAGGAGAAAATATTTTTAATGGTGAATATTTAATTAATGCACAAGGAGAAGATGTAGTTGCAGGAGTAAGAACTCCACAACAAATTACAAAAACTGGATCAGAGCGTTGGGCAGAATTAGCGAAAGTTGAGGAGGAAGATAGAGCAGAAAATTATCCTTCTTTAGAAGAATTAATGCCAGAAATGTTTAAAGAACTTAATGCCTATCAAGACAATCTAGAGAAACATTATCGAGATATGCAAGATATGGAGTTCACCATTCAAGATGGAAAAATGTGGATTCTGCAAACTCGTAATGGTAAACGCACCGGTGCAGCCATGGTTAAAATTGCAATGGATTTACTAAAAGAAGGCATGATTGATGAAAAAGAAGCTTTATTGATTATAGAGCCAAATAAATTAGATGAGTTATTGCATCCAATTTTTGATCCTAAAGCACTTAAAAGAGCCCATGTAATCGCACAAGGTTTACCAGCTTCACCCGGAGCCGCAACAGGTAAAATTGTATTTTTTGCAGATGAAGCCAATAAGTATAAAAACAGTATTCTAGTTCGTATTGAAACCTCTCCAGAAGATTTAGAAGGCATGAATATAGCTAAAGGGATCTTAACTGCTCGCGGCGGAATGACATCGCATGCCGCGGTTGTAGCTCGTGGTATGGGTAAATGTTGTATATCTGGAGCAGGTGCTTTAAAAATTAATTATAAAAATAGAACACTTACCGTTGGAGACCATGAGTATCATGAAGGTGATTGGATTTCATTAAATGGTTCTACTGGTAATATTATTGAAGGTAAAGTGGCAACGATGGAGCCAGAATTAAGTGGTGAATTCGCTGAAGTTATGGAGCTTTCGGATAAGTACGGGATTATGAAAGTAAGAACTAATGCCGATAGTCCAAAAGATGCTAAAGTAGCTCGTGGTTTTGGCGCTCAAGGTATTGGTTTAACAAGAACTGAGCACATGTTTTTTGAAGTGGACAGAATTAAAGCCATGCGCGAAATGATTTTGGCCGATACTGTAAAAGGAAGAAAACAAGCATTGGAGGATTTACTTCCTATGCAACGGGCCGATTTTGAAGGTATTTTTGAAGCTATGGAAGGGTTACCTGTAACCATTCGTTTGCTTGATCCTCCTTTGCATGAATTTGTGCCTCATCAATTAGCCACTCAAAAAGAATTAGCAGAAGAGATGCATATATCATTACAAGCGGTTAAAAATAAAGTTTCTGAATTGGAAGAGTTTAATCCAATGTTGGGGCATCGTGGTTGTAGATTAGGAAATACATATCCAGAAATCACCGAAATGCAAACACGTGCTATTATTGAAGCAGCATTAAATTTAAAGGAAAGAGGTGTTATTTGTAAACCAGAAATAATGGTGCCACTAATTGGAACTGTTCAAGAATTTGTGATGCAAGAACAAATTATAAGAAGTACCGCTAATAAAATATTTGAAGAAAGCAATGATACTATCGAATATTTAGTAGGAACTATGATTGAAATTCCTAGAGCAGCTTTAATGGCCGATCGAATTGCAGAACATGCAGATTTCTTTTCGTTTGGAACGAATGATTTAACGCAAATGACTTTTGGTTATTCTCGTGATGATGCAGGTAAATTTTTACCAATCTATATAGAAAAAGGTATTTTAAAAGTAGACCCTTTTGAAGTATTAGATCAAGAAGGTGTTGGGCAATTAGTGAAAATTGCAACAGAGCGTGGTAGAAGCACAAAACCTAACTTAAAAATTGGTATTTGTGGTGAACATGGCGGAGAGCCAAGTTCAGTAGAATTCTGCTACAAAACAGGAATGGATTATGTAAGTTGTTCTCCTTATAGAGTGCCAATTGCAAGATTAGTATCTGCACAGGCGGCTATAAAAGGAACCTTATAATATTTTTCTTTTTTTTATTTTTTTGACATGAAAAGCCCCGAAATGAAGTATTCATTTCGGGGCTTTTTTTATTCTGTTTCTTAAAATTATCTATTTTCAATCCAAAGGCGAGCATTCACAAAAGCCTCTAACCAAGGTGAAACTTCATCTTTACGTCCAACAGGATAATTAGCCCAATTCCATTGAAATGTAGAACGCTCAATGTGTGGCATAGTTACTAAATGACGACCTGTTTTATCACACATCATTGCCGTATTAAAGTCAGAACCATTAGGATTATGCGGATAATCTTCATAACCATATTTAGCTACAATATGATATTTGTCTTCAGAAAATGGTAAGCTAAATTTACCTTCACCATGCGAAATCCAAACCCCTAAAGTAGTTCCTACAAGCGTTGAAAGCATCACCGAATTATTCTCTTGAATTTTTACAGAAGTGAATGCGCTTTCATGCTTATGAGAATCATTATGAAGCATTTTACCATGAATCTCATGTTCAGGGTTGATGAGGTCTAATTCCATCCAAAGTTGACATCCATTACAAATCCCAACAGAAAGTGTGTCTTCCCTTGCAAAGAAATCTTTGATGACTTTGTTAGCTTTCTCGTTGTATTTAATAGCACCAGCCCAACCTTTTGCAGAACCTAAAACATCAGAATTAGAGAATCCACCAACAGCACCTAGAAACTGGATATCTTCTAAAGTTTCTCGACCAGAAATTAAATCGGTCATGTGTACATCTTTCACATCAAAACCAGCTAAATACATAGCGTTTGCCATTTCGCGCTCAGAATTACTTCCTTTTTCACGTAAAATAGCTGCTTTTAGTCTTTTTCCTTTTAACACTGGTAATTTTCCAGTAAAATGTTTTGGGAATGTATATTCTAAAGGTTGATTTTTATAATTGTCGAATCTATCTTTTGCTAACTCGTTAGCTGTTTGTTTTTGGTCTAATAAATAAGAAGTCTTATACCAAACATCTCTCATTTTAGCAACATCAAAAGAGAAATTATCTTCGTTATTTTTAATGTTTACTATCCCTGTATTATTTGCAGTTCCAATAGTGAAGAATTCAATATTATTTTCTGATAACACAGTTTCTATTGAAGCATCATCACCTTGAAAAACTAGTCCTGAATTTTCAGAGAATAAAACTTTTATAGAATCTTTTTCATTTAAGGCAGAGATATCAAAATCTGCACCTAAATTTATATCAGCCAAACACATTTCTAACAACGTGGTAATTAATCCACCAGAAGCCACATCGTGTCCAGCAGAAATTTTATCAGCTTTAATTAAGTTTTGAATGCTATTAAAAGTATCTTTTAAAAAGCTTGAGTTTTTTACATCCGGAGCTTCATTACCAATAGTATTTAAAACTTGGTTAAAAGAACTTCCTCCTAATTTAAAATCATCTTGAGAGATATTAATATAGTAGATGTTTTCTCCATTTTGTTGCAAAACAGGTTCCACAACTTTAGAAATTTCATTACAATTAGCGACCGCAGAAATAATAACGGTTCCTGGAGAAATGACGTCTCCATCTTTATATTTCTGTTTCATAGAAAGCGAATCTTTTCCTGTTGGAACATTGATTCCCAAATCGATCGAAAATTCTGAAATCGCTTGAACAGCTTTATATAAACGTGCATCTTCACCTTCATTTTTACAAGGCCACATCCAGTTTGCAGAAAGTGAAATTGAAGCTAGATTATCTTTTAAAGGTGCCCAAATGATGTTAGTTAAGGCTTCTGTAATTGAATTTCTACTACCTGCTTCTGGGTGAATTAATCCAGAAATAGGCGAGTGGCCAATAGACGTCGCAACACCTTCTTTTCCGTTATAATCTAATGCCATAACACCAACATTATTTAACGGAATTTGTAAAGGACCAACACACTGTTGTTTGGCTACTTTGCCGCCAACACATCTATCTACTTTATTAGTTAACCAATCTTTACAAGCTACAGCTTCCAATTGTAAAACTTGCTCTAAATAGATTTGTAAATTTTTGGTTTTATATCTTGAGTTTTTATAATTTCTGTTAACTGTTTTATCAGTTAAAACCGTTTTAGGAGAACTACCAAACATGTCTTCTAAAGCTAAATCCATAGGTTTGTCTCCTTTAGTTTTAGATTCGAAAGTAAAACGATAGTTTGTTGTAACATCACCAACGGTATACATTGGCGAACGTTCACGATCCGCAATATTGAGGAGTATTTCTAAATGTTCTTCACCAATAACCAATCCCATACGTTCTTGAGATTCGTTTCCTATAATTTCTTTTGCAGATAAGGTAGGATCTCCAATTGGTAAAGCATCTAAATCTATTTTTCCACCAGTATCTTCAACCAATTCAGAAAGACAGTTTAAATGTCCGCCAGCACCATGATCGTGTATAGAAACTATAAAATTTTCTTCACTCTCTACCATACCACGAACGGCGTTAGCAGCACGTTTTTGCATTTCTGGATTAGAACGTTGTACGGCATTTAATTCTATTCCTGAAGCAAGTGCCCCTGTGTCTGCGGAAGATACCGCAGCGCCACCCATACCAATTCGATAATTATCACCACCAAGAATTACAATTTTATCTCCTTCTTTAGGTATGTCTTTTAAAGCCTGATCTGCTTTTCCGTATCCAATTCCACCAGCTTGCATAATAACTTTATCGAAACCAAGTTTTCTTGGAGCTGATGCACTTGAAGCTGAATTTTCTTGGTGTTCAAAAGTTAATACTGAACCACATATTAGAGGTTGTCCAAATTTATTACCAAAATCTGATGCACCATTAGAAGCTTTAATCAAAATATCCATTGGTGTTTGGTATAACCAATCTCTGGCTTCAAATTTTTGTTCCCAATGTCTCTTGCCCTGAGCGGAGTCGAATGGGTCTTCCAAACGAGAATAGGATGTCATGTACACCGCAGTTCCAGCTAAAGGAAGCGACCCCTTTCCACCCGCAAGTCTATCTCTTATTTCTCCACCAGCACCGGTTGCAGCACCATTAAAAGGCTCTACCGTAGTAGGGAAGTTATGTGTTTCCGCTTTAAGTGAAATAACAGATTCAAATTCTTGTGTGGTATAGTAATCAGGAATATCAGCACGTTTTGGCGCAAATTGTTCCACTTTCGGACCTTTTATAAAGGCTACATTGTCTTTATAAGCTGAAACAATATCGTTAGGATGTTGTCTCGCTGTTTCTTTAATTAATTTGAATAATGAGGTCGGTTTTTCTTCTCCATCAATAACAAAAGTGCCGTTGAAAATTTTATGGCGACAATGCTCAGAATTTACTTGCGAAAACCCGAACACTTCAGAGTCGGTTAATGGGCGACCAATTTTCTTAGCAACACCATCCAAATATGCCACCTCTTCATCGCTTAATGATAAACCTTCTTGTTGATTATAAGCTGAAATATCTTCAATATTTAGGATAGGTTCTGGTTGAATATCAATAGTAAATGAGTCTTGATTTAAACCGTTGAATTTTTCAGAAATCATCGGGTCAAAATCATTGAAATCTTCTGAAACAGCTTGAAATTCTTCAATTCTGATGATGTCTGAAACTCCCATGTTTTGAGTAATTTCAACAGCATTAGTACTCCAAGGCGTTATCATTGCAGCACGCGGCCCAATAAAAAAAGCACCTAAAGATGCTTGTTCTATTTTTGGAGCTCCTGAAACAAGTTCAGGACTAGCAAAAAGCCATGTTAATTTTGAAGTCGTTTCAGTTGATAATTCTTTTGTTGTTTGAACAGCAAATATGTTGCTGGTTACGTTTCCAAAGAAATGAATCATTAGGTCTTAATTTGTGTGTGTTTAAAGAAAGGGCAAATTTACTTCTTTTTAGTGGAATTTTAAGTAAAAATATAATACCAAAAATTGGGAGTTATTAAGGAGTTTTTAACATGTATTCTTGTTTTTGGGAGTTGCCTAAAAGGTCGGGCTTGGAATTTATCCTGAGCGAAGTCGAAGGGCCATTTCTTTTTAAAACATGATTGTGTCAATACCGATGGTCTGTTTAATTTTCATAATTTTGTTTTGTGTTAGTAAAATGATTACGTTGACTAAAACCTTTATGAGGTCGAAACTGAAATTCTATTTGGTTCTTTGTCATCGGAATAAAAAAATGGAGATTAATACACAATATTGATCTAATAAATTTAGAGGAAGATAAGTTCACTCCATTCTTTTTTAAGCTAAAATATACTTTTGCTAATCTAAAGGAGGGCGAAGGAGGTGGCAATCTGCACAATTTTAGTTCTTATCAAACCCATTTTTAAAAAGGATGATGCTTCAATTCTTAACGCGGAAAAAGAAACGGATTTAAAATTTTTAACTGATTTTTTCAGGTATATGATAAAAACTAATTTTGAGAAATAAACTACTCGCAATTTTCGGGAAAACAAAGACCTAACAGGTTTTCAAAACCTGTCAGGTCTAAGTAACGAAAAAGCCGTAATATGCTATATGTGTGTAGGTTATAGTTCTATTCTAAATTTTTGTCATGTACTAACTAATTTTTTCAGGAAGTGCGTTTAATGCAAAGATAAAGTCCGGTTTCAATACTGAAACAAGTTCAGTACAGGTCAACTTTATCGGTCGCTAAACAACTTAAGCTAGTTAGTTTTTCTGACAAAGGCAGGTATGCTAGGTTTGTGTTTAATAAAAAAAGAGACCACCTTATTTTTTAAGATAATCTCTTTGTAATAGTATAATTTAGGTTTCTCGATTATGAGATTCCTACTTCCAGAGGAATTCTACTCCCCTAAAAACGGGTAACGATAATCCGTAGGGGTAACAAACGTTTCTTTAATCATTCTTGGAGATATCCAACGTAATAAGTTTTGTGCACTACCGGCCTTATCATTGGTTCCTGATGCTCTGGCACCACCAAATGGTTGTTGTCCAACAACTGCTCCAGTTGGTTTATCGTTAATATAGAAGTTTCCAGCGGCGTTTTGTAACGCTTCAGTGGCTTGGGTAACCGCGTATCGGTCTTTAGATATAATGGCACCTGTTAATGCATATTCGCTAGTTTCATCTACTAATTTTAAAGTTTCCGCGTAAGCATCATCTTCATAAACATAAATAGTAATTACAGGTCCGAAAAGCTCCGTACACATGGTGGTATATTTTGGGTCTTTGGCAAGAATAACAGTAGGTTCAATAAAGTAACCTTTGCTTTTATCATAATTACCACCAACAATGATTTCTGCATCAGCATCAGCTTTTGCGCCATCAATATATTTTGCTAGTTTATCAAAAGAACCTTCATGAATAACAGCAGTAACAAAATTGCTCATATCTTCAGGTGAACCCATTTTAAAAGATTTTACATCTTCAATAACATATTTTTTAACATCTGCCCAAAGACTTTTTGGAATGTAAGCTCTTGATGCTGCACTACATTTTTGTCCTTGAAACTCGAATGCACCACGAACAATAGCCGTAGCAACTTGTTTTGCATTAGCTGATTTATGAGCGACGATAAAATCTTTTCCGCCTGTTTCTCCAACAATTCTTGGGTAGGTTTTATAGTTGTGAATATTGTTTCCTATTTGTTTCCAAAGTTCTTTAAATATATATGTAGAACCTGTAAAATGCAATCCTGAAAAATCTGGACTTGCCATAACAGTGTTAGTAATCATCACTGGATCTCCAAAAACCACGTTTATAACGCCTGGAGGCACACCAGCTTCTTCAAACACATCCATAATTACTTTAGCAGAATACACTTGACTATCACTAGGTTTCCAAACTACAACATTACCCATTAATGCCATACATGCTGGTAAGTTCCCTGCAATTGCTGTAAAGTTAAATGGTGTAACTGCATAGGTAAAGCCTTCTAGCGGACGGTATTCAATTCTATTCCAAGCATCACTCGTGCTTTCTGGTTGCTCCATATAAATGTCCGTCATAAACTGAACATTAAAACGCAAGAAATCTATAAACTCACAAGCCGCATCAATCTCTGCTTGGTGTACAGTTTTAGATTGGGCAATCATAGTTGCTGCATTTATTTTTGCACGGTAAGGACCAGCAATTAACTCAGCAGCTTTTAAAAAGATACCTGCACGTTGTTCCCATGGCATTAAAGACCATGTTTTTCTAGCTTCTAACGCCGTAGAAATAGCATCATCAATATGTTTTTGTTCAGCAACATGATAGGTTCCCACTATATGTTTGTGATCGTGTGGTGGTGACATGGTTCTGGTATTTCCAGTTTTCACATCTTTACCATTTATATATAAAGGCACGTCAATTTTACTATTAAACATCGCTTTGTAGGTCTTAGCAACGGCAGCACGTTCTGGTGATCCAGGAGCGTAAGATTTTACAGGTTCGTTAACAGCAATTGGTACACTAAAAAAGCCTTTTCCCATGATTTTTGATTTTTCGTTATTGAATTTTCAGTAAATGTGATGCAAATTTACGAATATTTAAATGATTATTTTAAAGCACGACTTCATAAAACCAAGTTAATTTTTATTTATTTTTTGTAAGTTGCCAACCCGTTTTAAGACTACAAGTTTTATGTGTACAGTTACAATTATTCCAACGAAAAATAACGATTTTGTATTAACTACAAATCGAGATGAAGCTCCTGATAGAGTATCTTTGATTCCGGATTTTTATACTATTGATGATACTAAATTGTTGTTTCCAAAAGATAAAATGGGTGGTACTTGGATTGGTATAAGTGAAAAAAATCGAGTAGTTTGTGTGCTTAATGGCGGTTTTGTTAATCACGAACGACAATCAAGTTACAGAAAAAGTAGAGGTATTGTGGCTAATGATTTCATGATTTCTGATGATATTGCTGCGACTATAGAAGGTTATAATCTTAAAGATATTGAGCCATTTACCGTGGTGATTGCAGATTGGAATACGAATTTAAAATTCTATGAATTAGTTTGGGATGGCAAATACAAGCATTTTATAGAATTGCCATTGGAATCAAGAATTTGGTCGTCTTCAACCTTGTATTCTGACGGGATGCAAAGAGAGCGTCAACAATGGTTTGAAAATCTTGAAGCGCTTAGTGACTTAAATGCTGATGCTTTATTAGAATTCCATAGTACCACGGATACTAACAATATGGATTATGGTATAGTCATGAATCGTGGTTTTGTGAAAACAATGAGTATTACGCAAGTTGAAAAGCGAGGGAATGCAATTGGTATGCGCTATG
>TARA_R110002072_G_scaffold147671_2_pt1 | contig 10042 bp, 8 predicted proteins | sample TARA_R110002072 | Tara Oceans TARA_R110002072 (sample SAMEA4397118) | marine metagenome | biome: Polar Biome; feature: [SRF] surface water layer (ENVO:00010504); material: water (ENVO:00002006), including particulate matter (ENVO:01000060) such as... | depth 5 m | reverse complement strand
TTGTCCATCAGCTAATTTTCCTGTGTAATTTACTTTTACTGTGTTGTTCTCTTTTACTTGAGTCATACTAATCTTACTATTTTTAGAAATACTATTTGCATAATTTTTATACTATAGTTATTTCTGTTAAAAATTATACTTTATAAACCACTAAAACCAAGCCAAACATCAAAAAAGAGTACTAAATTTCTGTTTTTTTAAAAATGATAAACATAAAAGTGGCTATAAAGTACTTCTAGTAGGAGTCTGATAGCTTTTCAGCTTTTTCAAAATAATACATTAAAAACATAAGTCAGTAAAAATGTCAGTCTTTTAAAGTTGATATCCTTATTTTTTTGAATTGTTTTTTAAAGAATCAATAAAAATAATCAAAGAAATTTTTGAAGAGAAGTTTATTGATATTTTTATTCAGATATTTGTAAATAAGATATTTTACACTTTTTTTGATGATAGCTATTTCAGTATTAGAAACTTTACACAATGCACTTTCTGGTGATGTTTTATTTGATAATTTACACAAAACTTTATATGCAACAGATGCATCAGTTTACAGAAAAATTCCTTTAGCAGTTGCGTTTCCAAAAGATGAAAACGATCTTAAAATCTTAATTGATTTTGCTACTAAAAATAACATCACTTTAATACCAAGAACTGCAGGAACATCGCTTGCTGGGCAATGTGTTGGAAATGGAATTGTAGTAGATGTTTCTACACATTTTACTAATATTATTTCTTTTGATGAACAAGCAAAAACCATCACTTTACAACCAGGAATTGTTAGAGATTCTTTAAACGTTTTTCTAAAACCTTTTGGGTTATTTTTCGGACCAAACACATCAACCTCAAACAGATGTATGATTGGTGGAATGGTTGGTAATAATTCCTCTGGAAGTACTTCTATTAAATACGGAGTTACTCGTGATAAAGTGTTGCAAATTGATGTCATTTTAAGTGATGGAAGCACAGCAATTTTTAAAGAAATTTCTTCAGATGAATTTATGGAGAAAACAAGATTAGATTCTTTAGAAGGTAAAATTTATAAAAGTATTTATACTGAATTATCATCAAAAGAAAATCAACAAGAAATAAAAAACGAATTCCCAAAACCAACAATTCATAGAAGAAATACGGGCTATGCAGTTGATGAGTTTTTAACTTCAGATTTATTTGGAGGAACTGAACCAACCATAAACGTTGCTAAATTTTTATCTGGAAGTGAAGGAACTTTGGCTTTTTCAACAGCAATTACGTTGCAATTAGACAACTTACCTCCTACTGAAAGTATTATGGTTTGTACGCATTTTAAATCGATTAACGAAAGTTTAAAAGCCACTGTAATTGCCATGAATCACAATTTGTATAATTGTGAGTTGATGGACAAAACCATTTTAGATTGTACAAAAAATAACAGAGAATTAGCTAAAAGTAGGTTCTTTTTACAAGGAGATCCTGAAGCTGTTTTAATGTTAGAAGTTTCTGCAAATACATTGCCAGAAGCCGAGCTTTTAGCAGATAAATTAATTGCTGATTTAGAACAAAATAACTTTGGGTATCATCATCCAAAAGTTTACGGAGCAGATATAGCCAAAGTCCATTATTTAAGAAAAGCAGGTTTAGGTGCTTTAGGAAATATGGTGGGTGACATGAAAGCTGTAGCCTGTATTGAAGATACTGCTGTAGCTTTGGAAGATTTGCCAAATTATATTGAAGAGTTTACAGAAATCATGACAAAATATCAGCAAAATGCTGTGTATTATGCACATGCAGGAGCTGGAGAATTGCATTTACGTCCGATTTTGAATTTAAAGAAAAAGGAAGATGTTGTTTTATTTAGAAAGATAACCACAGAAACTGCTGAGTTAGTTAAAAAATATAAAGGTTCTTTTTCTGGCGAACATGGAGATGGAATTGTTCGTGCAGAATTTATTCCATTGATGATTGGCGAGCAAAATTATCAATTATTAAGACGAATTAAAAAAGCTTTTGACCCAAACAACGTTTTTAATCAGGGAAAAATTACAGATGCTTTTTCAATGGATAAAAACTTGCGTTATGAAATTGATAGAATTGAACCAAAAATCAAGACAATTCAAAACTTTTCTGACAGTGAAGGCATTTTAAAACTCGCAGAAAAATGTAATGGTTCTGGTGATTGTAGAAAACCTGTGGAAGCTGGAGGAACCATGTGCCCAAGTTATAGAGCTACAAAAAATGAGAAAGATACAACAAGAGCAAGAGCAAATACTTTACGTGAATTTTTAACGAATTCAGAGGAAGCTAACAAGTTTAATCACCAAGAATTAAAAGAGGTTTTTGATTTATGTTTAAGTTGCAAAGCTTGTGCTTCTGAATGTCCAAGTAATGTAGATATTGCTACTTTAAAAGCAGAATTTTTATATCAATATCAAGAAACAAATGGCTATTCTTTTAGAAATAAAATGTTTGCCAATAATGCCAAATACAATAAGTTAGGCAGCAAATTGCCAAGAATTACGAACTTTTTCACCAATTCAATTTTGGCAAAAAAGGTTTTAGGAGTTGCTGTAGAACGTTCAGTTCCTAAATTGGCAAACGAAACTTTAGAGAGTTGGTTGCAAAAACATCAACCAAAATCCTCTACAAAAGTGGTGTATTTATTTAAAGATGAATTTACAAATTATTACGATTCAGAAATTGGAAAAGATGCTGTTTTTCTATTAGAAAAATTAGGGTATGAAGTTAAAAATATTGCTCATGATGAAAGTGGAAGAAGCCATATTTCAAAAGGATTTTTAAAAGAAGCAAAAATAATTTGCAACAATAATGTTGCTATTTTTAAAGATATAATTACTGATGAAACTCCGCTAATTGGAGTTGAACCTTCAGCAATTTTAACCTTTAGAGATGAGTATATTCGTTTAGCTGATGATAAAACATCCGCAGAAAAAATAGCAAAAAACACCTTTACTTTTGAAGAGTTTTTAGCCAAAGAAATCGAAAAAGAAAATATTGATATTTCACTTTTTACAGCAGCAAAAAAAGATATAAAAATTCACGGACATTGTCATCAAAAAGCATTGTCTGGAACACATTCTAGTTTTCAGGTTTTGAATATTCCTAAAAATTATTCTGTTACCATTATCAGTTCTGGTTGTTGTGGAATGGCTGGAAGTTTTGGGTACGAAAAGGAACATTATAAAGTTTCTATGCAAGTTGGTGAAGACACTTTATTTCCAAAAGTGAGAAATTATAGTGCAGAAACCGAAATTGCTGCTGCAGGAACAAGTTGTAGACATCAAATTTTTGATGGCACAAAACGTATTGCAAAACATCCTATTACCATATTGAAAGAAGCTTTGAAATAGTTTCTTATATTTGTACAAACAACTGTAGTAATATATTATGGGAACATTAGAATTGAGAAATAAATGGAAAGAAGCTATCATTAATGTTGATGATCGCTTTTTAAGAATGATAGATGCATTACATGAAAGTTACAAGAAGGAAGATGATTTTTTTGATGAAATTCCACCTCAAATTCAAGAACTTTTACAAGAAAGTAGAGAGGAGATAAAAAATGGTAAATTCTCGACTCATGAAGAAGTAATGAATAGAGTGAAGAAAAAATATAATATCTCTTAGTTTTATGCCTATATTGGAAGTTGTTTGGGGTAAAAAAGCTGAAAATTCTTACTTTAAAGAACTGGAAATAATAAATAATTATCATTCTCAAAAGGAAGTTGAAAATTTCAAAAAATTAGTTGACCAAATAATTTACAATTTAAAAACATCAGTTCTAGAGGGAAAAGTTTCACAAAAAACTAAATTTAATTCCTTTGTTATATCTAAACAAACTACTTTATATTTTGATGTTAATAAAGAAAAATCAAGATTAGAATTACTTTTATTTTGGCAAAACAAAGATGACCCAAGCAAATTAATTGAGTTTTTAAAAGAGTTTGAATAACTATGCTATTAAATTAGGTACATGCAAAAAAAATCAAAAATAACTGCAATGTTTGCCTTAATTATTGCAGGTGAAGCTATCTTTTTATTGCCATTTATTTTGATGCGTGTTTTTAAACCTGTTATTAGAGAGGCCTTTTTAATTTCTGATGCTCAAATTGGTGAAGCTCAAGCTCTATATGGAATTACAGCAGTTGTCTCCTACTTTTTTGGTGGTTTTATTGCAGACAAATGGGAACCTCGAAAATTATTATCAATTTCATTATTATTAACAGCTTTTGGTGGCTTTTGGCTGACTACAATTCCATCGATATTTACCTTAAAAATGTTATATGCTTTTTGGGGAATTTCTACGATTTTATTGTTTTGGGCTTCTTTGATAAAAGCAACCAGACAATGGGGAAACCAAAATAATCAAGGTTTATCTTTTGGTTTATTAGATGGTGGAAGAGGATTTTTTGCTGCAACAATTGCTTTATCAGGTGCTGGAATTTTAACCTTCTTTTTTCCACAAAAAGGAGAAGAAATCACTTTTGAAAATAAAGTAGAAACTCTGCAATATATTATAGGTTCAATAACTTTAATTGTTTTTTTAATTGCGCTTTTAGTTTGGAAAGTAATTCCGAAAGAAAAAACAGCTGCTCAAATTCAAAAACATAATAACAAAGAGTTTCAATTTAATTTTAAAGAAGCCTTTTTATTGATGAAACAACCAAAAGTTATCTATCATTCTTTAATTATTTTTTGCGCTTATTGTTCTTATAAACTCACTGGAGTTTATGGAACGTATGCCAAAGATGTCTGGAATTACAGCTTAGAAGAAGCTACTTATTTTGCTGTTTTTATTCAGTATTTAAGACCTATTGCAGCAATTTCTATCGGTTATATTGCAGATAAATTTTTCCCTTCAAAATTAATTGTGCCATGTTTTTCGGTGCTAATTTTTGCATCCATATTATTAGGTTTTGGGTTTTTCAATCATCAACCTATATTTTTATCATTTACAATATTTATCTTTATGGCTTTTGGCACGTATTCACTAAGAGGTTTGTATTTTGCCATTATTGAAGAAACAAAAACACCTTTACAACTTACAGGAACTTTAGTAGGTATTATTTCTGTGGTTGGTTTTACACCAGACATATTTATGTCGTTATTTAACGGATATATGTTAGGAGAAAATCCTACAATTTTGGAATATCAACATTTATTTACCACCTTTACAATTATACCTATTGTTGGTTTATTAGCAGCATTAGGTTTTCAAAAAAGTATATCAAAATTATGAGTAAAAAAGACAAGTATGTAGCAGATGAAAATCGCTATGAGAAAATGAACTACAGAAGAACAGGAAATAGTGGTTTATTATTACCTGAAATTTCTCTGGGTTTATGGCACAATTTCGGAGATGTAGACGATTTTGAAAATTCAAGAGACTTATTAAAATGTGCGTTCGATAATGGAATTACGCATTTTGATTTGGCAAACAATTATGGACCTCCTCCTGGATCTGCAGAAAAAAACTTTGGTAAAATCTTAAAAAAAGATTTTAAAAACTATAGAGATGAATTGATTATATCTTCGAAAGCAGGTTATGGTATGTGGGCTGGACCTTATGGAGATTTAGGTTCTAAAAAGTTTTTAGTTGCCAGTTTAGATCAAAGTTTAAAAAGAATGGGCTTGGATTATGTTGATATTTTTTATCATCATAGACCAGATTATGACACGCCTTTAGAAGAAACTATGGGCACATTAGATTTGATGGTGAGACAAGGAAAAGCATTGTATGTTGGTTTGTCTAATTATGAACCAGAAAGAGCTGAAAAAGCGTTTAAAATTTTGAAAGATTTAGGAACTCCGTGTTTAATTCATCAACCAAGATATAGTTTGTTTGATAGATGGATTGAAGATGGTTTGTTAGATTTATTAGGAAAATCTAACATTGGTGCAATCTGTTTTTCGCCTTTAGCACAAGGAATGTTAACTAATAAATACATTAATGGCTTGCCAAAAGATTCTAGAGCTGTTAAAGATAGTCCGTTTTTAAATACTGATAAAGTGCAGGAAATGCTCCCTAAAATTAAGGCTTTACATGAAATTGCAGCAAGCAGAAATCAGAATTTAGCACAAATGGCAATTTCGTGGATTTTAAAAGATGATAGAATTACATCTGTTTTAATTGGTGCAAGTAAAACAAGTCAGATTTTAGATAGTATAAAAGCAATTGAAAATACTGTTTTTTCTGATGAGGAATTGAAGCGTATTGAAAACGTGTTAAAAAGCTAAATCTATGAATTCTAGAAGTTTTAAATTTTCTTTAAGATTTTTTTAAGATGATTTTCTTAAATTTGTTTAATTATTAACCAAAAATCATAAACAATGTCTACAAACAAACTTATCATAAAACACGCCATTTTAATTTCATTAATGATTGGAGGTTTTTTCTTTCTATCTAAATTAGTGGGATTAGAAGAAAATCCATATTTAAGATTTGTAAACTTATTATTTGTAATTATTGGAATTAGGCAAGCAATTAAAGAAAATATTTATGTAAATAAAGAAACTAACCATGCAAAAAACTTTGCAACAGGATTTGCTTCAGCTGCACTAGCTGTGATACTTTCTACGATTGGTGTTGTTATTTACATCGAATTTATAAATCCTGAGTTTTTAGAAGTTATGAATCAATCTTTTTTAATTGGTGGTGATACTTCTTTATTTGAACTTGCTTTTACTTTGGTAATTGAAGGGTTAGCATCTTCTATTGTTAGTACTTTAATTGTAATGCAATTCTTTAAAAATCATAGTAAAGAAGATGTAAAGTCGTAAAAATATTTTTTTAATATCATAAAAAAAAGCTCCTTAATTGGAGCTTTTTTTTATGGTTATTAGTTTTATAATTTAATCCTTTGCAATGACACCTTCATCCGTTAAAAGAGAGAAGAATTTATCTAGATTTGGTAGAATAACAATTCGAGTTCTTCTATTTCTTGCTCTATTTTCGTTTGAACTATTTTCAACCAAAGGCATTGTAGAACCTCTACCAGCTGCAATTAATCTATTACCTTCTACTTGATATTTGTTCTCTAGAAGTCTAATAATTGAAGTGGCTCTTTTTACACTCAAATCCCAATTATCTTGCACAACTGCATTGTTTATAGTTCTAGAATCTGTGTGCCCTTCAATCATAACATCCATACTTGGTTCAGATTTTATCACTTTTGCTAATTTTTCTAATAAAGGATAAGCACTTCTTTTTATGTTATAACTTGCAGTATTAAAAAGTAATTTATCAGAAACAGAAATCATCACCACAGTTTGATCAATGTTAATTTCAATATCATCAGAATTTTCTATATCTGAAGTGTCAATAGATTTTTTTAAATTGTAAGACACTGCAATATTTAATGAATCTTTTAACGTTTTAGCGTTTGCTAAAATAGCAGGATCTACTTTTGCCAGTGTTTCCAGCATTTTTTGTTTTGTTCTTTTAGATATTACAGCTGCATTACCAACCATATCTAACTTTACTTCATTGTCTCTTTGTAAAGAAACATTATCACTTTTTAAAGAATTTATTTTATCATTATAAGAAACCACTCGTTCCTCAATTTTTGCAAATTTAGCTTCTAAAGCTTCTTTCTCTAAAGTCGTTTTTTGAAGTGTTCCTATTGTATTTGTATGTCTTTCTTCTAATTCAACATATTTCTTTTTTGAAACACATGAAGTTGTAATCATTGCTAAAACAGCAACTGGTATCATAAGTCTTTTCATAATTAATGTTTTATAGTTACTTCTATAAACTAATAAAAAAGAGCAATATTCTTTAGAGTGCTTCGTTTTTTGATTTCTTTAACGTTATAAGTTAAAAAAACCATAAGATTGGATTCTTATGGTTTTGTAAAATTTATACTTGAAAAAAAATGTTAGTTCAAAATTATTTGAGCGAATTTAAACTTCCAATAATTGTTTGAATTTTAGCCAAGGTATCAGACTCTTTTTTACGTTCTAATTCCAATACTTTTTCTGGAGCATTTGCCACAAAACGTTCGTTAGATAATTTCTTTTGAATCCCTACCAAAAAGCCTTCTGCTCTTTTTAATTCTCCTGATAATTTTTCTATTTCTGCTTCAACATCGATATTTTCTATGGAGATTGGCACAAAATATTCGTTCGATTTTACTCTAAAAGAAGCGCCTTCTACTTTCTCTGTAACTGTTGTTATAGTTGCAGTATTTGTCAGTTTTTGAATAACAGCATCAAATTCTTTTGGATTTTGTTCTGCATCAATTATAAACAATTCAATAGCATCTTTAAACGCAATATTTTTATCTTTTCTAATCGTTCTAATTCCTGAAATTACATCCGAAGCAAAATCAAAATCTGCAATTATCTGTGCATCAAAATCTTTTATTACAGGATATTTAGCAATAATTAAAGCTTCTTCTGGAGTTCTATCAGCAATAAATTGCCAAATTTCTTCCGTTAAAAATGGCATAAAAGGATGCAACACTTTTAAATTATTTTCTAAAACTTCAATAATAGCATCAAACGTAGTTTTATCAATGGGTTGTAAATAGGCAGGTTTTACAATCTCTAACAACCAAGAAGAAAAATCATCATTTATTAGTTTATAAATTGCCATCAAAGCATCAGACAATCTGTATTTAGAAAAATGATCTTCTATTTCTGCTAATGCTTTTTGAAATTTTGCTTCATACCATTCTAAACCAATTTTTGCAGTTGCTGGTTGAGGTAAACTTGCATCAACTTCCCAACCTTTTATCAATCTAAAAGCGTTCCAAATTTTGTTTGCAAATCCTTTTCCTTGCTGACATAAATCTTCATCAAACAGAATATCGTTTCCTGCTGGCGCACTTAATAAAAGTCCAACTCGAATACCATCTGCTCCATAATCGTCTATCAATTTTAAAGCATCAGGAGAATTCCCTAAAGATTTAGACATTTTTCGTCTCTGCTTATCTCTAACCAAACCAGTTAAATAAACATTTTCGAAAGGTTTTGCATCTTTATATTCATACCCAGCAACAATCATTCTTGCAACCCAGAAAAATAAAATATCTGGTCCTGTTACTAAGTCGTTTGTTGGGTAATAGTATTTAATTTCTTCATTTTCTGGATTACGAATTCCATCAAAAACCGACATTGGCCACAACCAAGAAGAAAACCAAGTATCTAAAGCATCCTCATCTTGACGCAAATTTTTAGTTGTTAATTCATCGTTTTTAGTTCTCTCTTTTGCAAGAACTAATGCATCTTCGATGTTTTCTGCAACTACAAAATCTTCTTTTCCATCTCCATAGAAATACGCAGGAATTTGTTGTCCCCACCAAAGTTGACGAGAAATATTCCAATCACGCACATTTTCCATCCAATGTCTGTAGGTATTCTCAAACTTTTTTGGATATAAATTCACTTCAGCATTTTCTCCTAAAACAGCATCTATTGCAGGTTTAGCTAACTCTTCCATTTTTAAAAACCATTGATCAGATAATCTTGGTTCTATAACTGCCTTTGTTCTTTCTGAAGTTCCAACTTTATTGGTATGAACTTCCGTTTTTACTAAAATCCCTTTTTCTTCTAATTCTTTAGCAATTTCTTTTCTTACAACAAACCTATCTTTTCCTTGATAATGTAAACCAAAAGAATTTAAAGAAGCATCATCATTAAAAATATCGATAACCTCTAAATTGTGTTTATCACCTAAATTTTTATCATTTTCATCATGAGCAGGGGTTACTTTTAAGCAACCCGTTCCAAACTCCAAATCCACATATTCATCTTCAATAATTGGAATAATTCTTCCAGATAAAGGCACAATTGCTCTCTTCCCTTTTAAATGTGTAAAACGTTCATCATTTGGGTTGATGCAAATTGCAGTATCTCCAAAAATGGTTTCTGGACGTGTTGTAGCAATTGTTAAAGTATCTTCTGAATCTTCAATTTTATATTGTAAATAATACAAGTTTCCTTGTCTTTCTTCATGAATTACTTCTTCATCAGAAAGTGTTGTTTTAGCTTCAGGATCCCAATTTACCATTCTGTAGCCTCTGTAAATTAAACCTTTGTTGTATAA
>TARA_R110002072_G_scaffold816_2_pt1 | contig 10043 bp, 13 predicted proteins | sample TARA_R110002072 | Tara Oceans TARA_R110002072 (sample SAMEA4397118) | marine metagenome | biome: Polar Biome; feature: [SRF] surface water layer (ENVO:00010504); material: water (ENVO:00002006), including particulate matter (ENVO:01000060) such as... | depth 5 m | reverse complement strand
ATATATATATATATATAAGGGAGAGATGAATTTGGAGAATATAATCTAAAGGTTATATATTATCACATGGATTTTTTGGAAATAAAAAGCACAAAGCATTATTTGTTTGATGATGAAGAAGAATTTAGGGCATTAGATAACCAAATGCCCCTTAGACATTATTGGAGAGATGGAGCTGAAGGCGAATGGGTTAAAACTGATGATGATTATATATGTCAAATCCTCCGAAAAATAAAAATCGGCAAAAAAGACTGTATACGAACAGTGTGTGGAACATTTGACATAAACAATAAGTATCTGATGAAAGGCGAGGATGGAATCGCTGAAAACATTTACTCATTTTCAGGGAAGAAAGTTGATGGATTCTCTGATAAGCCCACAAAGGGGCAATTTCTTTTTGCACAATACGTTGCGCAGGGCGTTGACGTAATTGAGGCTTACAAGAAAGCGTATCCAAAAGCCAAAAGTGAACTTGGGATACAACACCAAGTCAATAAACTTCTAAAAGTGGAGCATGTAAAGAAGATGATTAAGGATGAGATACAAAAATGTTTGAATGAGGAGGGAGTAACAGCCGAATGGATTATTGGTCGCTATAAAACCATTGCTGATTTGGCTGAACGTGACTCTGATAAGCTTCGTTCACTCGAATCACTCACAAAGATTGCTGGAATGTTTGAAACAAACGACACAAAGACAGAGCAATTGACTGTTTTCGCTGGATTTACACCCGAACAATTGGAGGAAGTGAAAAATGGGAAAAGTACTCCCCTCGTACACGCAACAAGAGAAGATTCCGAAGAGTGAGATTGATTTATGCCCAATGTGCAAGGAATCACTGCATTTAGATGAAGAATATACCCAAAGAATTGGAGTACTAGATGAGAATGACTATTGTTGTGGATGGATGTGCCCTCATTGCGATGGAATGTTTGATAATGACAATAAATTAACTGGAATCAATGGCATGGATGAAATGGGAGAAGCTTAATGGCAAAACCAATATATGATAAACCACGACCCAAAGGACTAGGCAAGTCTAAACCCTTGTCTTCAAGTCAAAAATCAAAAGCAAAGGCTATGGCAAAAAAAGGTGGTCGTCCATATCCTAATATGGTAGACAATATTCGTGCTGCTAGCATGGAAAATGGGGGACAAATACCTACAATGGATGCTCGTGATAGAGTTGAGTCTTACAAGGAAGGTGGCAAGGTAACGCCTGCTTGGCAACGGAAAGAAGGAAAGAGTCCATCAGGTGGTCTAAACCAAAAAGGAAGAGATTCTTATAATAGAAAAACGGGTGGAAACTTAAAAGCCCCACAACCTGAAGGTGGTAGCCGTAGAGATTCATTTTGTGCTCGTATGGGTGGAATGAAGAAAAAGCTTACAAGCAAAAAAACTGCAAATGACCCCGATTCTCGCATTAATAAAGCCTTAAGAAAATGGAAGTGCTAGTTCGATGAGTGATTTATATGATTACGTATTAAAGCATATTGGCGAGAGATATGGTCGGTCTGAAGACTTTTTAGAAGGAGTTATGAATAGAATCGCATGGCATGAGTCAAGAAGTGTTGTAGATTGCAAGCAAATAGGTGGAGGACCAGGTAGAGGCTTATTCCAATTTGAGGTCGGTAAGCAACAGGGTGGTGAAACTGCAATGCGTAGACTTTCAAGGTGGTTTGAAAAAAATGAAGTAGATATGCCAAGTTGGGCAAATATAGGTGAAAATGGAGTAGATGCCTCTGAGCTAACTGAGCATTCACAAAAGATGATGTTTTTAGGCAATGTTAGATATCATCCCAAAGCAAGCTTTAAAGGTTTAAGTATAGACACTTTACCTGATTGGTGGGCTGATTACCATTGGGCAGGAGACGATTCGCATCGTGAGGGACATATTAAGTCATTTATACATAGTATGGAGCATTACAAATCATAAAGGGATAACTGCGTGGGAACGACGATTTAATAATTTTAATATTTGCAATTGTATTTGGATTCATCTTTAATGCTATTGATGATAATTATAACCCTTGTCCAAAGTATTGTGGAATAGTACATGAACATATAATTGAGGTAAAAAGCTATGAATAGTAGAATGGAATACGATAAGGGTGACGTTTATGATATTTTTGAAGAAAAAAGCAAGCCATTTGATGATGTGGTGAAAGAACTTAATGATAGTGGGATTGGAGAAGATTTTCTTCTTTCTCTTGTAATGGGCTCTGTAGGTGGAAGTGGAAAGAGTATAAAGAGAATGTCTGATTTGTTTAAAAGATTCGACCTTGCTAAAAAGCATCCAGAAGGCATCCCTGCCTATTTAAGACAAGCCCCTAAAGAGGTAAAACCTAAAGGATTCCGTAAAGTTGGAATAACGGAAGGCAAAGCGACTCCTAATGACCCTTTATTTGAAGCATTAAAGAAATTTGACAGTAAAGGGGAAAAGATTCCTCTAAATAGAACAATAGACTTTTTATTAGATAAATAATTGGCAAACTTAAACCTACATGGAGATGTATCGAAGAATGAGGAAATCCTTCATATGGCGTATAATGACCTCATCGTCTTTGGTAAAATGTTCTCCCCTCAAGACTTCCTTGCTTCAGCAACGCCAGAGTTTCACAATGAAGTAGGGAAGCTCCTCATTAATAAGAAAGAGCAACAACTTGGATTAGTATTACCACGAGACCATGCAAAATCTACACTTGCTGCTACTGCGGTTATGCATAGATTGTTATTTGCAACAAAAGAAGAGCCTGAGTTTATTGCATGGATTGGAGAAGCTCAAGACCAAGCTGTAGATAATATTGGTTGGATTATGAATCATGTATATTCTAATCCTGCCGTTCATTATTATTTTGGCGACTTACAAGGTGATAAGTGGACAAAGAATGAATTTACACTTTCTAATGGCTGTAGGATGATTGGTAAGGGTACATCGCAAAGATTGCGTGGTAAAAAGCAAAATTCAACACGATATACGGGAATGATACTTGATGACTTTGAATCAGAGTTAAATACTAAAACTCCCGAAGCAAGACAACAAATTAAGAATTGGGTAACTGCTGCGGTTTATCCTGCGATTGATTTTGATAAGAATGGATTTTTATGGTGTAATGGCACGATTGTCCATTATGACTCATTCTTGAACAACCTTGTCCGTGATAGCAATGAAGCCAAACAAAATGGCGAAGATTTCTCTTGGAAGATAGTTACGTATAAAGCATTGCTTGATGATGGAACACCACTCTGGCCATCACGCTGGCCAATTAAAAAAATTGAAGAAAGAAAGCAATTTTATATAGATTCAGGTACTCCAAGTAAATTTTACCAAGAATACATGAATCAGGCTAAATCACCTGAAGACCAAATTTTTACTGAAGGAGATATTACTGATGGGTTGTATAAAGGGCATTGTCGATTTGATGAAGAAGCTCAAAGCTGGTATATTCAATTTGATGATACAAGTCGTGAATTTGTCAATATCTACATTGGTGTTGACCCTGCTTCGACGCTTGGGGCTCGTAACGACTATAGCGTTATTATGGTTATTGGCGTTACTGCTAAGTTTGATTACTACGTTATCGAGTATTGGAGAAAAAGAGTCTTGCCGATGGACTGCGCAGATGAGATATTTAAAATTGTTGAACGATATTCACCCGTCAAAAGAGTAAACATTGAAACAATTGCATATCAGGAAATGCTTCGTGATTACGTGCAAAAGCAAAGTAAAGCACGAGGAATGTTCATTCCTGGTATAAATCAAGGTATTAAGGGATATGGAAATCAGAAGAAAAAGGATAGGCTCTTTGAAGGGCTTCAGCCCAAATTTAGACAAGGAGCTGTGCATCTAAAGAAAGATATGCATGAGTTTATGGGAGAGCTGTTGGATTTTCCAAAGGGTTCTCATGATGATTGTATTGATGCATTTTGGCTGTCGACTCAATTTGCAAAAGGCAATAAGTCGGCTAGTAAAGCTACTATCAAGGATAAAACAGGAAATACTTACAGAACCCGAACTAAAAAGGCATACGATTGGCTTACAGGTGCAAGGCGATAATTTGCATTGCACAGTAAAGCTATAGTATATTTACCCCTATGATTCAAGAAGACATTCGAGTAAAAGAAATAAAAGAGTTGTGGAGACGTTGGTCTGATGCAAGAAAAGATTGGGATACTCAAGCCCGTGAAGACATAGATTTCTACTTAGGAAATCACTGGTCTGAGGCACAGGTAAACGAACTTAATGAGCGAAATCAATCTTCTTTAGCATTAGACAGACTCTACTCTGCGGTTGAGCAGTTTAAAGCTATTATTACTTCTAAGCCACCCAAGTTTTCTGCTGCAGGTAGAGAAGATTCTGATACAAAGATGGCTAATGTATGGAAAGGAATCTTAGAATATGTTTGGGACATCTCTGATGGGGATGAAACATTTAAGCAAACTATTCATGACTACGCTGTTACGGGACTTGGTTATTTTTATGGTTACATAGATGCTGAGGCTGATTATGGTCGAGGTGAAGTTAAGTTTACTTATGTTGACCCATTCCGTGTTGTAGTTGACCCTAATTCTAGAAGTCGTTGGTTTGATGATTCTTCGGGTATGATGTTATCTACAATTATGACTAAACGACAATTATCTGATTTATACCCACAATTATCTGAAGAAAATGAAGAAGGTAAGTCTTTAATTGACGAGCTTGAATCAAATGACTATCTTGATGATGATTATCCAAGTTCAACTCAAGCACAAGCAAAAACACGATTTACTCCTGATGTTGTTAAGGATTTAGACTATGGAGAGGGCTCTGAAAAATATAGACTAATTGAATCTTTTTCAAAGATTAAAGTTCCTTATTATCGTGTTATTGACATGCAATCTGGAGATGAGCAAATTCTTGATGATGAAAAACTCCAAGCATTACTTCAAGATGAACGTATGCAATTGGCAGTTGAAAAGGGTATGATTGACATTGCCAAAGTAATGCAAACAAGGATTAAATTGACTTGCATTGTTGGGCAAATTGTTTTATACGAAAGAGTATTGGATACTGATGTTTACCCTATCGTTCCAGTACCAAATATATGGACTAACACACCTTATCCAATGAGTGATGTTCGAAAGAATAAAGACTCTCAAATATACTTAAACAAAATACTATCTTTAATTACATCTCATGCACAAGCATCAGCAGGATTAAAGTTGCTTGTTCCTGAAGGCTCGGTTGACAACATAGAGCAGTTAGAAAAAGATTGGGCAAATCCTAATGCTACAATTGAATACGACCCATCTTTAGGAGAACCTCATTTCCCTGCTCCTCAACCAATGTCAGGTTCAATTCTTCAATTGCCTGCAATGATTGAAAAGTATATTGATTTAAATATGGGAATATTTGAAATGATGCAAGGAAATACTGAAGTAGCTCCAAAAACATCATCTGCAACAATGATGCTAGAAGATTTTGGACAAAGAAGGTCTAAGTCTAAATTGCGTGATATTGAAGGTTCATTAAAGAGATTAGGAAGGGTTATATATAATCTTGCTAAATCTCATTATAATTTTAAGAAAACATTTAGGATTATTCAGCCTAACAATGATTTGAATGAATATACTATAAATAAGCGAATGTATGATGACAAGACTATGGAGCTTCAATCAATTGAGAATGATATATCTATTGGTCAATTTGATATTCGTGTTATAGGTAATTCTACTATGCCATCAAATAAATGGGGTGAGTGGAATATTTATATGGAAGCATATCAGGCAGGTCTAATTGATAAGGTAGAGGCATTGAAAAAACAAGATATATTTGATAAAGCAGGCGTATTACAACGTACTGACATGATTGCACAATTGCAACAACAATTGCAAGGTGCTCAAGAGCAAATTAAGAAATTATCTGGTGACTTACAAACTAGAGACCGAGAAGCAGTACATCTCCGTAAAGCTGCTGAGGTTGAGAAGTTTAAAGGACGACTTAAAGAAACAGAGTCATCAAGCAAAGCTGACCAAAAATTACAAGTCGGAAGACTTTCAAATGCTGTTAAACTCGAATCCGAGAAATTACGTTTAGCCACAGAGGCAGAGAAACGTAGTCAAACTCAAAGGATGAAGAGAAATAGCAAACAAGGAGATAAGTAAAATGGACGCAAATGAATTAGGAAATCAATTTCAAGATGAACTTGGTCAATCCGAAGAATTTGTAGGGCAAGATGAAGGACAAACACAAGAAGAGAATCCTGTCAATTGGGAAGAAACTGCAAAGTATCAACAATCTGAAAAGGATAAACTCTATAATGAAAATCAAAAGCTAAAGCAATACGAGGAAATTGGCAAATTTTTGGAATCACGACCTGATGTCATTGAGCAAATCAAAGGCGCAGTTAATGGTCAACCAGAAGCACAACAACAAGTAGCACTTAAGCCTGATGAGTTTGACCCATGGGAAGCCTATAATGACCCAACATCTGCATCTTATAAATTTAGGATGCAAGAACTACAGCAAACCATTGATGGTGCTGTTAACCAAGCTACTCAAGGTATTCGTAAAGAAACGGGAAGAGCAAACTTAAATGCTCAACTTAAAGCAAAAGGAATGAATGATGAACAAGTTCAATCGTTTTTTGATTTTGCAGACAAAAACCCTTCTGAGTATGGATTGGATAACGTAATCAAAATGTGGCAAGCTGTTAATGGTGCTCCAGTGAGCGAAGGACAACCAAGCCCATTAGACCAAGTACGTAATGTACAAAGTCAGCCTCAACAAGTCGGTGGTGTATTACAAGGCGAAAAGCCTCAAATGCCAAAATCTGACTCTGATGCAATGTGGGACTCAATTGTCGCTGCTGGAGGACGCACTAACGTATTAAAATAACTAAGGAGAAATAATGGCTACTTATAATAGTGGACAAGTAAAATTCGGAACTCCTGGTGGCAATACAGTAGATAGTGCTAATTTAGGCACACGTAGACTGTATGACTTTAGTGACAGGGTCGCTGACTTATCCCCAGAAGAATCTCCGTTTTTTGTATATTTGTCAAAAGTAGGGAAAGTTCCAACATCGGATTCGCAATTCCGATTCTTGGAAGATAGAACAAAAATTGCGATGACAGACCGAAGTTTTGTCATTTCAACTGAGCTAGCAGCAGTTTCAGAAGGAGCTACTGTAACGGCAACAATAAGCGCAGCTCAACCATGGCTCATTAAAGGTATGGTTATATCTGTTGAATCTTTAACGGGTAATAGTGGTGCTCCAAATCATGCAAATGCTAGAATAGAAGCAGTTAATTCAAGTACATCAATTGATATTAAATGGCTTACTAATCCTGGCAGTGACGCAAACCCAGTAGCTGGTGCAAAAGCAACTGTTATTGGAACTGCATTTGGCGAAGGTTCAGGTGCACCCGATGTGTTCTCTCAAGAGCTAGATAATGATTATGGGTTTACTCAAATCTTTAAAACAGCTTGTGAGATGTCAAATACTGCTCGTGCAACTGTATATCGTGGATATTCAGATGAATGGCAACGTATTTGGAACTTAAAGTTACGTGAACATAAAGTTGATATTGAACGTGCAATGCTATTTGGACAACGTGCTACTTCTGGAGGTGTTCAATACACTGATGGTATAGCAGGGCATATCATGGCAAATGGTCAAAGTCAAACAATAGAAGATTCTGAGCAACTAGTTTATACAGAAGGTCAAGCCTACTTAAAGACTGTTGAAGCAGGAAGCTTATCATATGATACTCTACTTAAAGATTTAGAGGTTGTATTTGACCCTGCTCGTGGTGGAAGTAGTGCAAAACTTGCATTATGTTCATTGCCTGTTATCTCATTGTTTAATAAACTTGGAGATGGTGTAGGATTTATTGGAGACACTATTAATGGTGGAGCACGATATAATTTTGATGCTTCTCAAGGGTCTTTTGGACATAAAGTTATGAAAGTAGAAACTGTTCATGGTGATTTATCTTTAGTTAAAGAGCCATTGTTTAGAGGCATGTCAGGTGAGTTTATGTGTATGGTTGATTTAGACCATGTATCATATCGTCCACTTGTTGGTAATGGCATGAATCGAGACACCTCAATTACAACAAATGTGCAACAAGCAGATGAAGATTTACGTAAAGACATGATTCTTACAGAAGCAGGTCTTGAAGTTTCTTTACCTGAAACACATGCGTTGTTTAACTTTGAGGAGGCATTATTATGAGAAGTGATATACTTAATGAAAATAGTAATAATGTCAAATTGGAGTCTAGTAAAGGTGTTGTTAAGATAGAGTCTAAACTTGTTGATTTTACGGCTAGTTCAGCTAATATTGATTCTGGAGCTATGACAGTTCCTGCAAATTCAATTATTACTAAACTAACAGCCGTAGTTCATACTGCCACAGCTCATGCAACTGCTACAGTTGGAGTTAGTGTTGGTACAGCAGCAGGGGGCACTCAGTTTACTGGGACTCTTGATGTTGATTGTTTAGAAGGCTCTGGCACTGCTGTTGCTGCAGGTGTAGGCTCATCAACTGATGATGTTCTTACAGCAGCTTTAGGTGGTACAGCTATATTAGGAACATTTGCAGCTTCTTATAGAGCAGCTGAAACAGATGTTCACTTTAGAACTGTAGCTAGCACTGGTGCTTTTACAGCTGGTAAAATGTGTTACATTATCGAATACATTGAGCTTAAAAACAACTAATCCTAACGGATAACAGTAATTGGGAACTGGGGAGAGGTCGTATAAAGGGCTTCTCCCAAATCCCTTAATAATAAGGAGGTTATATGTTTGGTAAAAAAGATTTTAAAAAATATCCTGGTGGAGGTGCTCTTGAAGGTGAGTCTCATGCTCAAGGTGGAATACCAATTGAGGCTGAAGGTGGTGAGTTTATTATTAAAAAGGATTCTGTAAACCCATCAACATTAGCAATGCTTGAATATATTAATGACTATGGTGATATACCATTAACAGATGCAAGAGATAGAAAGAAGGTAATATAATGCCAAAAGTAGGTGATAAGAAATTTAGCTATGATAAAGAAGGTATGAAAGAAGCAAAAGAGTATTCAAAGAAAACGGGTCAAAAAATGGCTATGTATAATATGGGTGGCTCAGTTGATGCTCGTAATCGCTCTGAAATGTTTATGATGGATGGTGGAAAGGTTCACGATAAAAAGAAGTGAAAATAAGTCATGGGTTATAGGAATAACGAATACGAAAAGAAAAAAGCATTTAAGAAACATAAAAAGAAAACTAAAGGTAAGAGAAAAAATGGCAAGAACGTATTATTGTAAATGTGGTGGTAAGGTTGAATCAGGTGGAGATATGACTTGTAAATGTGGTCATGTTTTTGGCAATAAATTCAAAGTTGGCAATCATATTAATATGCGTACAACTTGGTCAGGACAAACTCAAGTAGAATTTACTCAACAGTCAATGCAAGAATCTGTTGAAGGTATGGGAGGGGAGTGGTAGATGGCTGAAAGTATAAAAAATCAAGTTGATGCTTTAACTGGATTTGCAGGCACTGAAGACTTAGCCCTTCAAGATTGGTGTGAGGCAGGCGTAGTAGAAATAATAAATCAACTACCCATGAAACTTAAAGAAAAATGCATGGCTGTAACTCCTTTGGTAAATGGTAGTGGTATAGATTTAGATGGATTTGGAGAAGTATTATTTGTACAAAGAGAAACAGGAGATAGCACAACAATTTATGCTCCATGTAGAAAGATACCTTCAATGTATGGTGGAATGGCAGGTGACTCAACTAACTTGCTTTACTTTGGAACAGCTACTGACCCTGTTTATTGGGTTGATGGAACTGGAGATGTATCAAAGTTATATGTAAAGCCCGACCCTACTTCTAATAGTGATGCAAAAATATTTCATGTGTCACATCCACAAGTAAATCTTGCTAGTAGTGAAATAGGCAACTTTCCTGATGAAGCAAATTATTTAGTTGTATTATATGCAGCAATTAGAGCTACTGAAAGACTTATGCTTGACCAAGAAGATGCAGAAGTCTATGCTCCACAACTTGC
>TARA_R110002072_G_scaffold118593_3_pt1 | contig 10045 bp, 9 predicted proteins | sample TARA_R110002072 | Tara Oceans TARA_R110002072 (sample SAMEA4397118) | marine metagenome | biome: Polar Biome; feature: [SRF] surface water layer (ENVO:00010504); material: water (ENVO:00002006), including particulate matter (ENVO:01000060) such as... | depth 5 m | reverse complement strand
GCTGTCATCCGGACGCGGTCGCGGCGCTGTTCCAGTCTACCGGCAAACGCGAACGCTTTGCCGCCTGGACGCTGCTCTTTTTCGCACTATGGCATCAGCGGCATATTCTGGAGGTCGAGACGGGCGGGGATGTCTTCGATGCTCTGGGGTAATTTCTTCGCGCTGACCGAATTCGCCTGAAACGTCGCCCGGACGATCGCCGTGGCCGTCCGGCGAGGCGCTTGCCCGGGTGCCGATACTGAAATCGATACCGGCGACGAGGATCGGTTTGCCGTCAGTCTCGGCAACCTGCAACGAACGCAGCCCTAAGCGGTCAGCCGATAATCCATGATGCCCCACGCGAGATACCCGCGGTCGGCACCGTCGACCCAGTTCTGCAGTCCACGGATCATGTTGTCCACATAGGACTGTCCCGACAGCTTCACCGCCTCGTCGTAACGGTCCTTGAGCGCCTGACCGATGCGCCAGTAATGCATGCGGAGCTGGTCGGTGAGGGGATCCGTACCCGTTTCATCGAAACCGCGGGCACCGAGCTCTTTGCGGTAAAAGCCGAAAGACCCCAAGCTTGAGAGTTGTATCCGGTCGAGGATAGGCTGGAGTACGCCATCCGGGCAATCGTCGGACTGCATCGGATCGGTGAAAATGAATTGTCCGCCCCCGACCAGAACCCGACGTATTTCATCGAGTACACGGGTGCGGTTGCCGCTGTGCAGAATCGCGTCCTGCGACCAGACGATGTCGTAACTGTCATCCGGTTCCGGAATGTTCTCGAAGTCGCCGTAAACCACGCTGACACGGTCGGCCAACCCGGCCTTTTCCGTCAGTTCGCGGTTCAGGGCATTCTGCGTTTCGCTGAGATTGAGACAGGTCACCTGGCAGCCGAACCGGTCGGCGAGGTAGCGGCCCGAGCCGCCATAGCCCGCGCCAAGATCGAGAACCCGCGTTGTCGCATCCACATTTGCAAGCCGGTTTGCCATGGTCTCCACGGTACGCCGGCTGGCGTCCGCGATGGGTTCTTCTTCGTCCCGATACAACCCGATATGGATGTCCTGGCCGCCCCAGATCGTCTGGTAGAACGCGTCCGCCTCGGAGCTGTCGTAATATGCTTCGGCCCGTTCGACCGCCTCGCTCTTAATCGCCATGATAGCTCTTCTCTGCGACGTGGACGAAAAAATCGGGGTCGTTTTCCTGATAGGTTTCCTGAAAGTCGCCGTAGGTCTTGATCTGCTGAAAGCCGCTTTCCTTGAGCAGTCCCCGCATATACGACTTGCGCAGCGGAAACATGTTCAGGTGAAACTCGGAGCCGTCCGGGAACGCATAGCGGAACCGCGCCAGGGAATCGTCCATATGTTCGGGTTCGGCGGTCACCTGATCGCCACAGTAATAGTAGGTGTGTTTGGAACTGAAACCCTCGTCGAGGATCGAATCGTAGTTCCGCTGATCGATGATCAGGATACCGTCATATTTCAGCGCTGCGTAAAATTCGGCCAGGGCCCGCCGACGGTCGCCCTCGTCGTGCAGATGGGTAAAGGAATTGCCGAGACAGACAATGGCGTCGAACTTGCCATGCACGTCCTTGTTCAGCCATCGCCAGTCGGCGTGGACGGTCTGCAGCACCAGGTCCCTGTCGCGGGCGTTTTCGAATGCTTTGGTCAGCATCTCGGCATTGCCGTCTGCGCTGGTGACATCGAACCCGGCTTTGAGCAGCTGAACCGAATGAAAGCCGGTGCCGGTTGCGACATCGAGAATTTTGACTTTTTCCCGCCCCTTCAGAATTTCAACGAAAAACTGACCTTCGCTTTTGGCCCGCGCATCCCAATCGATCAATGCGTCCCATTTCTCGACGAAACGCTGGACGTATTCTTTTTGATAATGCTCGGTATCCCGGACCTTGAGAGGTTCTTTTCCGAAATCCTGATCTAGTGCAGTCGACATTTTTTACTCCGCCGTTGTCAAGAATTACACCGCCCCGACAGTCAAGGACGCCATCACCGGAACGGCTTCCGGTCTGGCTCGCGGTATAGGTTTGTTTTGACGGTTCCCCGTTCGACGGTAGTCGAGGGTCAAACGACGCGTTTTGTTTCTTCTTATTGTCCGCAGTGCAGCGGGAATCTGAGCCCCCGACGCGTCGCACGCCCGGATGAAACCCTCATCTTTGTGACGAGGTCACCCTTTGAACGAAGAGGACTGTATCAGAGAGGGGATCAATAATCAAAAAACCGCTCTCGTTCGAGAACGGAGCGGGAATTCGAGCCCCTGATGAAACCATGGGGGGCGGCCTGAGACCTGTGCCTGATTGCCGGAACGAGGACGCCGGTTTTGTGTTCCGGGTGGTCTGGGCCCCGGTAAATCGGTTCCGTTTGTCGTCTGCGTAGGGGCGACGGTTAGGCGGGCGTACCGGAAACTGCCCCGGCCGAATACCGGGTCGGTCGGCCTTCCTTACCCCCAAAGCCTTCCGCTCGCGATCCTGGCACCGTCCGATATCGCCTGGAACTTCGCCCAGACGATCGTCGGGTGGACTTCCGGCGTCGCACTTGCCTGGGTGCCGAATCCGCAATCGGCGCCGGCGATAACATTTTCCTTGCCGACCACGCTGGCAAACCGTTCGATCCGCTGGGCAACAAGTTCGGGGTGCTCCACCAGCACCGAGGAATTGGTAACCACACCCGGGATGATCGATTTGCCTTCGGGCAGTTTGACCGTTTCCCACAATTTCCATTCATGTTCATGGCGCGGGTTGGCGGCCTCGAACGAATAGGCGCCGGCCCTGATCCTGAGCACGATATCGAGATAGTCCTTCATCTCCATATCATGCACGCGCGGGCCCATGTTGATGCCGTAACAGGTGTGATAGCGCACCCGGTCTTCGGGGATTCCGTTCAGCGCGTGGTTGATCGCCTCGACCTGGTGCTCCGCCCACGTGCGGCAGTCCTGCACGCTGAGCCGCGGGCTTTTGACGTAGTAGTTAATAAGCCGCGGATCGTCGATCTGCAGATCGAACCCGGCATCGACGATGGCGCGGTATTCGACGTTCAGAGCATCTGCGACGGCGTACAGGAATTCGTCTTCGGTAGCGTAAAATTCATTCTGCTGGTTACCCACCACGTCGCAGGGCGAGATGGCGGGCATGAAAGCGGCGGCGCCGTGGGCGTCGCAGGCAGCACGCAGATTGGCGATATCGCGTTCCAGCTGAGCCTGCCCCTTGTAGCTGATGGGACCGGTACATGACATTTGCATCGTGCTTTGCGTCGGTTTGCGGTCCTTCGCGGCCTGTTCCGGCGCGTAAAATTCGGGAAATGCTTCTGATTCACGGGATTCCGCCCAGGGTGACGGGCGCGACCGGCCGGTCTCTTCAAGACCCGCCAGACGTTCATGGGCGTAGACCGCAAAACCGCGCTTGGAAAATTCCCCGTCGCTAACGGTATCGATGCCGAGGGCTTTCTGGCGGGCGACGACATCGCTCACCGCTTCGGTCAGCGCCGCTTCGAACGCCGCCTCGTCGAACGCTTCGCCTTTATCCTCGGCGATCATGAAATCGACCAGGCTGGCGGGGCGGGGGATACTGCCGACATGGGTGGTCTGTATACGGTCGGTGTTGCGTTTCATGACGTTTTCCAGTCCTCGGGCTCTTGTTGATTTTGGGCGTCCTGCTGTCAGAACGACTTTAGCAGGCCAGGACCGCAGCAGGCCAGCACCGCCCGGCAAGCCGCGCCCCGTTATGGTTAACGGCCGTTAACCATAACGGGTATTAACCATAAATTCGTATGCCTGGAGGCGGCCCGTTTAACGCCCGGTTAAGCCCGGTGCGCGATAATGGGGCCAAGGATATCCTTCGACCGGGAAAACCAGATGCTGAGACAGACTGCACGTATTGCAACCGCGCTTGCCGCGCTGGTGCTTGTCGCCGGGTGCGAACATGCGATGCTCGAAGATACCATTTTCGACAAAGAATATGTCGCGCGACACCTGCCCAACGAGGAAAAGGTGTTGAGCGCGACGACGTTCAAGCCGCGCCCCACCGGGGTCGTTCAGACCTATTGCTACAGCAGTATCGGCGAGGTCGAATGCTACGCTCAACCGCAGGAGGGTGAGCGATATCGCCTGAACGGCTATTACGGACCGGCTCCCGAATAGGCCTGATATCCGGCCATATGCGCTGCGAACCACGATGCCCCGGCGCGGTCCGGAACAGGGCGGCGGATGACGATTCGGTGACCCGGCAGTACCTTTTCAGGGTCCTAAATCACACTCCGGCGCACGCATGCACCGCCTCGTCGCCACGGCACTTCTTGGCCTTTCGATCTGTCTGCCCGGCCCCCCTGTATCGGCGCAGCCGGCAGGCTATGGCGAAGCGATGCGCTGGTATGAGCGCGAGGCGGCGAAGGGGTCGGCGAAAGCGCAGTTTCTGCTCGGGCTGCTCTATGAGCGCGGCGCCGGGCCGCGCGGGAAAGACCCCGCCCGGGCCTATCGATGGTTTTTGAAGGCGGCGGAGCAGGGGCACGCCCGTGCGCAGTTCAAGGTTGCATCCGCCCTGCAGTTCGGGCGCGGCGTGGCGCAGAATGTCGAACTGGCCTATGCGTGGTATCGCCGGGCGGCGGCGTTCGGCGTTCCGGAAGCCCAGCACAATCTGGCCTTCATGCTGCTCAACGGGGTGGGGACGGCGGCGGCACCCGATGAAGCCGCCCGCTGGTATGGCGAAGCGGCACGGAACGGGTTCGGCCCGGCACAGCTGGCCCTCGGGTATCTCTACCTGAACGGCACGGGTGTCGCGAAAGATGCGGCCGACGCCTGGGCGTGGTTCCGGGCGGCGGAATCCCGCGACGTTGCCGGCGCAGCGGCGGCCCGGGCAACCACCGGCGCATCCCTCCCGCCCGAAGAACTCGAACGTGCCCGCGCCCTTGCCGTATCGCGCCTGAAAAAATAGGTGCTGCAGCCGGGTTTCGGGCATCCGGCGCGCCGCCGGTGTGCGTAGATGTCATTGGACAAGAAATCCGTCCTCCCGCATGATCCGCGAACACACCGCCGCCCACAGCGACAGAGAATTTTCCATGGATACGATCGACCGCAGCGATACATCGACCACGCCCGACGAACTCGTTGCCCGCGCTGCCGCGCTGAAACCCCTGCTGCGCGAACGCCAGCGCGAGACCGAGCGCAACCGCCGCGTATCGGACGAGACCATCGCCGACATGAAAGCGGCCGGCCTGTACAAGGTCCAGCAGCCCGCGCGTTACGGTGGCTATGAGTTCGATATCGGCACGTTCGTGCGCTGTGCGACTGAAATCGGCGCGGGCTGCGGCTCGACCGGCTGGGTCTATTCGACCGCGGCGCAGCACCAGTGGCAGATCGGCATGTACGACGTTTCCGCGCAGGACGACGTCTGGGGCAACGACCCGCTGGCGGTTTCCGCGTCGTCCTATTCGCCCGGCGGTACCGCGGTGGAGATCGACGGCGGCTATCGCATCACCGGCAAGTGGCTCTATTGCTCCGGCGTGCTCAATGCCGACTGGATGATCCTCGGCGCAATGATCGCGAAGGACGCCGATTCAGACCCCTATACCCAGGGTTATATCCTGGTGCCCAAGGCCGATTACGCGGTGGAGGATAACTGGGACGTGATGGGCCTGATCGGGACCGGCAGCAACGACGTGATCATCGAGGACCTGTTTATCCCGGCCCACCGGATGCTGACCCTCGAACAGGCCCTGTCCGGCAGTCCGCCCGGAGCGGCGGTCAATCGCAACGACCTGTGGAAAGTGCCTTTTTTCGCCGCCATCTCGCTCTGCCTCTGCGGTGCGGCGATGGGCATGGCGAAGGGCGCGCTGGAAACCTATATCGACCAGATTGCCGTGCGCAAAACGCGCGGCGCGGCCCTCAGCCAGCCGCAGAGCATGGCCGATTTCCCGACAATCCAGGCACGTGTCGCCGAAGCGGCAGCCGCGATCGACGCGGCGCAGAATCTGGTGGCACGCGATTGCGACAATATCATGCGCGTCATGGCCGAAGGACGTCCGCTGACCACGGAGGAACGCGCGCGCAATAAGGGCAACCTCAGCTTCGCGGTCAAAATGGCGCGAAAATCGACCGATCTGCTGTTCGAAAGCGTCGGCGGCGCCGGGCTGACAAATGCCAGCCTGACCCAGCGCTTCTGGCGCGATTTGCACGCCGCGTCGAAGCATATCAGCCTGAACTGGGACATGTGCTCGACGCTGTACGGCCGGGTATCCCTCGGCCTGCCGTCGGGGACCGCGCAGTTCTGACCGAGCGGGGCGATATAGGCCTCTTGTTTTACCATCCCAAATTCCTGTCACCCCGGCCTTGTGCCGGGGCCCAGATGGCACGCCCGGGTACGCCGGCACTGCCGTGAAGACTGGCTCCCGGCACACGGCCCGGATGACAATCGGGGGCGTTATTCAATCAGCCGGAGCCCAATCAGGTCCGGCGAGCACGCATTGATCCTTATCAATCCGGGTTGAGGTCCATCCATCCACAATAGCGGCATGCCCACAGACCGCCGTGACAATTCAGATGCCCTTAGTGCCGCGCTTGATGCGTATGCGCCCGCCCGCGTCGCCGAACGCGCCGCCGTCGCAGGCGTCGCGAAGGCGACGTTGCCCTTGGTGCCGCTGTTCACCCTCGCGGTGCTCGCCGGCGCCTTCATCGCCTTTGGCGCGGTGTTTTATCTCGCCGTGCTGTTCCAGGTCGGACCCGGTATCGGGCGCCTGTTGGGCGGCATGGCGTTTTCCCTGGGGCTGTTTCTCATCGTCGTCGGCGGTGCGGAGCTTTTTACCGGCAACAATCTCATTATTCTCGCCCGCTGCGACGGGCTGATCGGCACCCCTGCGTTGCTGCGCAACTGGGGCATCGTATATGCCGGGAATTTCGTCGGTGCCGTCGCAACCGCCTGGCTTGTCGCGCAGTCCGGCATCGTCGGCCCTGACGGCGGCGAGTTCGCCGCGCTGGTCCGGCGGGTGGCGTCGGCCAAGATCGCGTTGTCGCCCGAACAGGCATTCTTTCGGGGATTGTTGTGCAACACGCTGGTCTGTCTTTCGGTCTGGCTGTGCTTTGCCTGTCACACGGTGACCGACAAGGCCTTTGCGGTTGTTTTTCCCATCACCGCGTTCGTCACGCTGGGATTGGAGCACAGCGTCGCGAACATGTTTTTCCTGCCGCTTGCGGCGTTTTCCGGGCTCCCGCCCGACGTGGCGGGGATGGCCGGAAACCTCGCAGCGGTGACGGCAGGAAATATCGTCGGCGGCAGCCTGTTTGTCGGCATCGTCTACTGGATCATCTACCGGCGGAGCGCCGGGTGACACAATGGGTTGGCGTCAGGCCGCTTCCCCGGCCGCGAACCCGCTCGACCACGCCCACTGGAAATTGTAGCCGCCGAGCCAGCCGGTCACATCGACGGCTTCGCCGATGGCATAGAGACCGGGAACGTTGCGCGCTTCCATGGTCCGTGACGACAATTCGTCCGTGTCGATCCCGCCGAGCGTGACTTCGGCCTTGGCGTAGCCTTCGCTGCCGGCGGGATGCAAAGCCCAGTGATTTATCAGTGCCCCCAGCGCTGCCAGTGTCTTGTCCGGCATTTCGCCGAGAGGGCGCGCGGGCAGATGTTTTTCGGCAAGCGCGGCGGCGAGGCGCGACGGCAACAGATCTGACAGCACGGTCTTTCCTTCGACCCGGGGGCGGTCGCGCTTGGCGGCGATCAGCAGGGCGGCGGCATCGCCGTCCGGCAGCATGTTCAGCGAGATCTCCGCACCCGCGCGCCAAAAGGACGATATCTGCAGGATCGCCGGGCCCGACAGCCCACGATGGGTAAACAGCATGGCTTCCGCGAACGAAACGTGCCCGGCGGTAGCGATACAATCCAGCGATACCCCGCTCAAGGGTCGCATCAGGTCGAGTGCGTCATCGGCGAAGGTCAGCGGGACCAGTCCGGGGCGGATATCCGACAGCCTGAGACCGAACCTGCGGGCGACGTCATGGGCAAACCCGGTGGCGCCCATTTTGGGGATCGACAGCCCGCCGCTTGCCAGGACGACGGAGTCCGCGGTGAAGTTGCCGGTATCCGTGGCGACGCGGAACCGGCCCCCGCTGCCGGTCTCCGGCCGGCTGATATCGGTAATCCGGTGGCGTAGCCGCAGGTCGACGCCCGCCGCCCGGCATTCGTCCAGCAGCATGGCGACCACCGCCTTGGCCGGACCGTCGCAGAACAGCTGACCCAGCGTTTTTTCGTGCCACGCGATGCGGTGCCTGTCGATCAGGGCGATGAAATCGTGCTGGGTGTAGCGCGCCAGCGCCGATTTGCAGAAATGCGGATTGCCCGACAGGAAGTTTTCGGCTTCCGCATACAGATTTGTGAAATTGCAGCGCCCGCCGCCCGAGATCAGGATTTTCTTGCCCGCTTCGTCGGCATGGTCGAGCAGCAGCACGCGGCGGCCCCGCGCACCGGCCGTCATTGCGCACATCATACCAGCGGCGCCGGCGCCGACGACAATGACGTCGAAGACGCTTTCATCGGTGGCGTTCATACGGGGAAGATGGACAGTGGGGGAGGGAGAATATCGGTCATGCCGTGACAGTGTAGCGCATCGCACGAGGCGATGAGAGCTTGATCGCGCCTGCCACCGGGCCTAAACACCCGCCGAGTTTCAACCACATTTCAGCAAAGCCCGTCATCATGGAAAGTCCCTACATTCTCACCACTGCCTGCCCCGACAAACAGGGGATCGTCGCCGCGGTTTCCGGCTTCCTGGCGGATTCGGGCTGTTCGGTCGATGAGGCGGCGTTCTTTTCGGACCCGGAATCCGCCCGGTTCTACGGCCGGTCGGTGTTCCGCATCGATCGCGAGGATGTGTCCGCCGAAATGATCGGTTCCTGGTTCGGTCAGGTCGCGCACAAGTTCGAGATGGAGTGGGAAATCTTCGATACCGCCGCGCCGCTCAAGGTGATGATCATGGTGTCGAAATTCGATCACTGCCTGAACGACCTGTTATACCGCTATCGCATCGGCGCGCTGCCGATGGAGGTGACGGCCATCGTCTCCAACCATCCGGACGCACAACCGCTGGCGGATGCCGCGGGCATTCCCTATCACCACATCCCGGTGACCAAAGATACAAAGCCGGAGGCCGAGGCCGCGCTCTTCAGGCTGGTCGAGGAGACCGGCACCGATCTTGTGGTGCTGGCGCGCTACATGCAGGTGCTGTCGGACGATCTGTGCGCCAAGCTCGGCGGCCGCGCGATCAATATCCATCATTCCTTCCTGCCCGGTTTCAAGGGCGCCAAACCCTATCATCAGGCATTCGCCCGCGGCGTGAAACTGATCGGGGCGACGGCGCATTTCGTGACGGCCGATCTCGACGAAGGGCCGATCATCGAACAGGCGGTCGAGCGCGTCGACCACACGACCATGCCGGACGAGATGGTCGCCATCGGCCGCGATCTCGAAAGCGTGGCGCTCGCCCGCGCGGTGCGCTACGTGCTGGAACGCCGGGTGCTGATGAACGGTGCGAAGACGGTGGTGTTCCGGTAACTCAGCGTCCGGAGGAAAGCGCCTCTACCCTCACCAAGCCGTCCACCCCCCATCGATGACGATGCTGGTCCCGGTGATCAGGGCGGACGCCGGCGAGGCGAGGAACACCACCGCACCCATGATGTCCTCGAGGCGGCCGAGTTCGCCCATCGGGATGCGGCTCAGCGCGTCGGCCTTGAATTCGGCGTTTTCGAAATACGGCGCGGTCATCGGTGTCAGGATGAACGTCGGCCCGATCGAGTTGACGCGGATCTTGTGCGGTGCGAGTTCGACCCCCATCGCCTTCGTCAGTCCTTCGATGGCGTGTTTGGATGCGCAGTAGATCGTGCGCGTCGGTGCGCCGACATGACCCATCTGCGACGACATGTGAATGATCGACCCGCCGTTGCCCTGCGCGATCATTTTCTGTGCCGCGGCCTGGGCGGCGAACACCGCGGACTTGACGTTGAGGTCCATGATCCTGTCGTAGTTCGCTTCCGTTACATCGACGAAGGGCTCCGGCGCGTT
>TARA_R110002072_G_scaffold86563_2_pt1 | contig 10060 bp, 4 predicted proteins | sample TARA_R110002072 | Tara Oceans TARA_R110002072 (sample SAMEA4397118) | marine metagenome | biome: Polar Biome; feature: [SRF] surface water layer (ENVO:00010504); material: water (ENVO:00002006), including particulate matter (ENVO:01000060) such as... | depth 5 m | reverse complement strand
ATACCCTTGCGGGTTCCAGCCGGTCACGTGGCAGGAGATGCACTCGGGGTCGAAGTGACGCGAAACGTCGCCACGTTCACCAGGATTAACCAGGTGCTCAGTCGCCTCGAAGTGAGCGGATCCTTCCCAGATATCGTACGCGGTCGTGTGACATTTGCCGCAAGCTTCCGCACCGACAAATTGCTCACCCGATGGATGCTGGATGGGTTTGAGGCCCAAGTTATCAAACCCCAAATCCCGCAGTTGGAACTGGTAATCCTTCATCAACGCTCGCATTTCAGGAGCGTCTTCAAACTCATGAGTCAGCGGGACACGGGCGTAACGAATGGGGCCATCGGGATACAACCCAACCAATCCAGCGTACATACCCTTGTCGCCAGTCAAAATCGCCTTCGTCTTGGAGCCTTCAATTGACTGCGGTTGATAGGTTGGCTCGCCATATCCGCCCGCGATCACGATCAAGTCAAAACCGGGAACGGTTCGAACCAACTCATACGCCGTCTTCTCTTCGCCGTAGAACGTCAGAACGGTGTAGTCAGGGTTCTCTTTCTGAATTTCAGCCAAGGCTTCTTTGGCCGAGTCGACTGGAGCGACCAACTGGATGTCGTCGCTGAGTTTGGTTTCCAGCGAGTCGGGATCCAAAATCGTGGTGACGCCCAACGTCATACCGCCTTTGCGAACAACGCGATGCGATGGCATCAACGAACGATCAAACGGGATCACATTGGCCGATACATAGATCGCTTCCTCAGGATCTCCAGGCGATGCTTCCTGGATCAAATCATTCACGCTCAATCGAACGTCGTCGGGGCCGAGACCCACGGAGACGTAATCCATTTTGCGGAGAGCTTCGAGCGAACGGTGAAACTTGATCTCGGATTGGCGGCCATAACGACGGACCAAATTGCCGGCGTCGATGGGAGCCATCTCCCAACCTTTTTCGCGAAGCTGTTTCAGGAAAGTCATTCGGCGGGCAACGCCGCCCTTTTGATTTTCAAGACCCGTGCAACCACATGGCTCGATGTAACCATGTTGTTGGCCGGTCACAAAAAGGGTCAACGACGGCTGAGGCCAAGTCTTGTAGTCTTCTGGTTCTTGACCTCCGCCAACGGATTCAGCATCAATCAAGGTATCGATGATCGGGGAATTGGGCCCCGTCAATTGAAAAGCGGCATCCGATTCAGCCGGCAAACTCAATCGCTCAGCGGCCGAACCTTCCGCATCGCTGACCGGGCGTTTGGCAATCATCTTCTCAGGCGAAATCAAATCGATCGGCGATCCGGATAGATCAGCCGCACCAGCATCGGTTCGACGTGCCGCGTTGGGACCAGCCGCTTTCGCAGCAGCCGAACGATGATTCTCGGGCATGCCCAAGGGAGTTGGGACGATCTCCGCTTCGATCTCTTTTCGTGCCACGGGCGTTGGGACAATTTCGACCTTCCCCAAATCCGAGGCGGATTTCTCCGTCAGAGCGTCTTCGCTGGTATCGATTTGGCTGATGTCGATTTCACCATCGAACTTGCCCGGCTTTTCTTTCTTTGGTGTTTGGGGTTCTTCTACGGGAAAGATCTCCTCGGTTTCGACCGTCCACGTCAATTCGCGATCAACGGGATGACTGGATTGCTCGGCCGATTCGGGTGCCTCGCCGAGTGAGTCCAGCGAAGCGGAAGTCGCGAAGGAGAGCGGTTGATTTCTCGCGAAACGCCAATCATCCGATGGCAGTTGGACGCGCCCCTGATAGTCCGCAACTGCATCAACCGCGACCGGTTTGACCGCCACCAATTCGGGCGGCGACAACGATTTGATCTCATCGTTTTCAAATTTTTCCGCCACCGGAGGCTGGGGATTGCACCCCGACAAGGTGAGCGAAGACGCCCCCAGAATGGCCAGCATGCATGACCATCGAGAACGTTTTACAGAAGCCATTGCTCTCGCACCAAACTGGGTCGATAAACAGCGAAAATGGGTGCGTAGCGAATTCATCCGGGCCTGATCAACGGCGTTGAAAGAGCTTCTTTCCGACATTTCGCGTTCAACGCACAAGGGACCACGATCGTCATGGATTTTTTGATTCGATCGCAGCGACGACATCGTCATGGTCCCCTTGGTTACGCGACCCGTTTATCTTAACGCGCCGGCAGCGAAAATTTCAGGCGTAATTTCATGGAAGGCACGTTGGGGTTATCGGACATAATCGTCACCAATCCATAGTCTTCTCGGTTCATGCCCAATCGATCGATTTTTTCGTCACCAGGGGTCAGAGTGAATTCGAGGCTGTACAACGACATCGAACCATTCTGGATCGGATCGTTCAGTTGAGCTGACACGACACCTTCGGGAGAAACCTTGCCGATGGACAGCTTGGTCTTGTCGCGTTCAGGGCCCTTCAAGGCGACAAAGGCTTTGGCCGTTTGAGGCTCATTCTCGGTGATCTTTCCGAAGTCGTAGATGTACCCCCCACCGGTGACGCCTTTGAGCTTGGTGCTTTCAAGCATGCTCAGCACACCAACGATACGGCCGGTCACCGCCGCGACGATTGTGGTGGCCTTGTCGGATTCGCTATCCACACTGACATCCGCATCGTTCGACACGCTCTCTTCGCCAACCTTGTTGAACGGCATCACCATATTTTGACTGACCGGACCTTGGTCCAACCCGGGAGCAATGGTGGCTTTGACCAAGAACGCTTGGGTCGCTTCCGCGTGTTCGGCGTCGTCCTCTTCGATTTCCATCGGAGTGACTTCGAATTCCGCCAGCTCGTTCATCTCATCACTGGTGAATCGTGGTTGTCCCAACTCGATTTCCTCGCCCATGTAGCTGTAAACCTTCAGCTCCAGATCGATGGGTTCGCCCGAGGCAACCTCTTTGAACGTCAACGTCTCAGGCACCAATTGAACTTGGCGAACGACTTTGCCGGTGATTTCGAACCGGATCGCAACCTGAGTGGGGTCGTTCGTCCGAAGTTCCGCTGATTGGCCAAACGTGGTCTCGTTGGTTTTCACCGTCCAAGCCATTTTGACTTCGGTTTCTTCGCCGGGTGCCAGACTTTCGTTTTCCAGCGTTCCGACAGTGCATTTGCAGGTCGACGCCCCGATTTTCAGTGTCAGAGGTGCATCGCCGACGTTTTTGACTCGGAAGATATGCTCGCCCTCTTCGTCGGGCTGCATGATTCCGAAATCGTGCTCGTTTCCATCGGGCAATTCAACTTTCGGAATGTCCTCGCTCCACTCCTTCTTCAGAGACGCCATCGCATTGGCGGCCGTGGTTTCGCCCTCAAAATCGATGGGTCCAAAGTGAGGCTCGTAACGGCCGTAGCTGGATTCGTTGATGTTGTAAGCAATCGCGGCACCGATTCCGGCAACAATCAAACAGACGAGAAACGTTTTCATGGCAAAACGACGACGAGAAAAGAAAAATCAAGAATCACCGCTGGAGTACGCCCAGTACCTGCAAACGGTTCATCGCAAAGCATTTCCGCCATTACAGACGCAATGAGTCCATCGCTTCCTCAGCCGACTGCCGAACAGGTTGCCGGATGGCGGACGATCCGATCGGCCGAACAACCAAGACAAACTGCAACGACAATTTCCGCGTGACCACGCCGCCGGATTCCGACAACACCACGGCTTTTTCGGCCAATTTTCGCACGGCTTCTGCTGATTCGCCCTCCGCCTCCGCAATCACGGCCCGCTGCGCCGCAATCCCCTGATGTTGGGGACTTAGCAGTTGGCAGCGGTCGTAGATCCGGCCGGCCTGGGCGAGAACCTCGGTTTCGCCGCCGATCTGGTATCGGTGAAGCATCAACTCCCCGATCGCCTGCAATTTGGACGGATCATTTCCAGCTCGCTGGATTGCGTCGGCCAAAGCATCCTTGAATCGCGGTTCCATATCCGTCGCCGAGCGATTCGCGACGACACGCTGCACCCAATCTTGTTCCATCGCATGCAATCGAAACATCGCGGGATCAAACGCATGCGGATCCGCCAACATCGCTCGCTCGCACAATTTCTTTACCCCGACCAGATTCCCTCGACGAATCTGGAGATCCGCGTCCGCCATCCATTGTTTGGATTCAGTGACTGGCCGATACGAAACCATCCACAAGCCGACCGCGGCTACCCCAGCCACGACCGCGATCACGGCGGTCTCCGTGACTTTGCCGGATGCAACATTCGTCACTTTTGCCGCTGAAGAATGAGACGGCGTTGCGGCGGGTGACAAAACAATGGCGGCCAACGTCCACAGCACCACCGCGATTCCCGGAACCGTCCAACCACCGGAAAAGCTGAGATGCAACAACCCCGCCGCCAACGCAAACCAAGCGATCCGGCGAACGTCCCAACGGGATGCTCGGGTCGTTTCGCCATACGCCACTTCCGACTCAGCTTCGACCGTCAGACTCGCAGTGGACATCTTGAACCACCACAGCCAACCGACCGCACAAGCCAGCGGAATCGCGAACAAGTGAGCGTCGAAATCAGGCAACTGTTGGTTCCCAATCCCCACGCCCCAAACGGCCAACCAACCCAGGAAGGCTCCCATTGGGATACACCAACCAGCCACGCCCAACTGCGGTCGAGGTGCAGCAGCCTTCTCTGACGACTCACCAAGCGACGAAGCATCGGCGGGACATTCCGCTCGCCAGATCATCCATCCCCCAACGACCAACAAAGCGACGAGCAAAATCCCCGCGGGCAGTCCACCCGCTCCAAACGTCTCCGCAACAAAGTGGTGTGGGTCCGCGATGATTTCATGCGACTCGGGCAATCGAAATTGATGATACGCCTGCTGATAGTTCCCCGGTCCCGATCCGGTCCAAGGCGAATACTCGACCAGCCGCCAAGTCGCGTCCCAATACTGAAAACGATATCGCACCGACTCCGGCAACGCCGCAATCCAGCCGGTGCCAAACCAACCTCGAGCCGCCAAAGGCAAGGCAGCAAACACCGCTGAGATCGCCAGCAATGACGCGGTGACCACTCGTCGTCCGAACGCATTCGCCCAAACGAAATCGACCAAAACACATCCGCCAACGATCAACACGGACAACACGCCCGCGCGACTCTGTGTGTCCTTCAGCGCCAACGTCAAAACCGTGGCGGCCAAAGCCAAACCGACCAACACCGCCACATGTTGGTTTGACGATGCATCACGTTCATGTTTCGATGAATCATCCTCGCGATCACCAGCAGGACTCTCGCGTTCAACAGCACTTTGCCAAAACCGCAACTTCGCAACAGCACCAGGAAAAGCCTCTCCGAAGACTCGAAGCAGCACAGCGATCACAACGACCAAGGCCATCGCCAGCAATCCCGCCAGAGTATTGGCCAACGCAAATGTTGCCGTTGGCCCACCATCGCGGAGACGGTTCTCAAAGATCATCCGAGCGTTGGAACCTTCCGGTGCGTTGATACCGACTTCGGCCAAGACGCGTTCGGGGTCCGCGTTGTATTCACGCAAAGTTTGCGGCAAGGAAACATGCACTTGATGCAGGGCGTGCGTGGCCAGCAAGACTCCTCCGACAACCATCAAACCCAGCAAAGCAAACTGGTTCACGCGATCACGCAAACAGCGCCGCAAGACCACAAACCAAACCGCACCGACGATCCAAACCCAAGCTTCGTTGCTGGCCGATCGCCAGTCGCCACCAATCCCCCAAGCCCCATCGCCGAAACCGGAAGGCACATACAACTGCGAGATAGCTGAACATCCGATCCAGGCGGCCAGAAGCCAAACAATTCCATCGACGAGCAGACCAGATTTTCGATTTGCGGATTCTTGCAATCGATGTTCGCGATCGCCAGAAATGATCGACCGGCCGACTCTTAAACACTGCACCGCCGCCACGATCAGCAGTGCCGACAAACACCAACCCAGGGCTCCTCCCTGTTCAACATCCGTCGAGTCAGACGGATGGTAGAACGCCCACATCATCAACGCCGCAAACGCCGCCAAAACAACCAACGTCATCCCGCCGGATCCGGAAGCGACGAACGGAGATCCCTTGGAAACGGAATTGGAATCATCAGCCGAATCCACCGTTGATTCCCGGTTGAGTGATTGCTTGGGCGCGCCGGGTCTGCGTTTGCGATTCACTTGTCCGGCCGCCGCCACTGCGTGGATTCCAAGATGCCCACCAGCGTCAATAAACACATCACGATTCCCAGCACCGCAATCGCTTGCCAAACGCCAACATGAGTCAGCAGCAAAGCCGAAAGACCACAGGTCGCGGTGATCAAATGGATGGTTGCCACCGCTCCGGTTCGCGAAAGGCCAAGATCGACCAACCGATGGGACAAGTGACTGTGGTCGCCTTGGAATGGACTGCGGCCCTGTCGAATGCGAATCCAAATCACCGTCGTCATGTCATACAGCGGAACCGCCATCGCACACAAAGGTGCCAGCACCGCGTGCGGACGACTGCCAACCCATCCCGATGCCGTTCCATCACCCGAATCACCAGCGGCAAAGGTTGCCATCAGCATGCCGACCGCGATCAAGAACCCAACCAGATAGCTGCCACCGTCACCCATGAAGATTTTCGCTGGCGGGCGGTTGTGAAAAAGAAAACCGATCAATGCTCCGGCGACCACCAACAACAACGACGCAACCAACAACTGAGGCCGGTCGGTCCCCGGGTCAGGAATGGTGAGCATCACCAACGCCATGGAGAACGCGATGATGGCGGCCACTCCCGACGACAACGTGTCCATGTTGTCGAGCATGTTGAACGAGTTGATCACGGCGACGATCCAGACAACCGACAACAACTTGGTCAGCAATCCGCCATCGATGAACAACGACAACTCAATGTTCAATCCCCAGACAATCGCCGCTGCGATTCCAAACTGAACCCCCAATCGAAATCCAACGGGCAATCCGAATCGGTCGTCCGCCAATCCCAAAGCGACCAAAATGGTTCCCGCCAAAATCAACCACCACACATCGCCGCAGCGGGACCAAACTCCGGGAGCATGCAGCATCGCCGCGTCCCACCATCCCGCTGGCACAATCGACGGCGATGTCAGATTGCGAAGCGACGTGATCCAAGCCGGCACCGATTCGGGGTCGCTGAGCAACGCCGCGGCCAAAGTGGCGAGCGCGATCGTCATCAGGATTCCAAAGTAAATCCCCAAACCGCCACCCAGCGGCGTCGGCACGGTGTGGCTGCTGTGACCACCCGGACGATCCAGCAATCCGAGTTGCGCGGCAAATTTCCGGATCGGGAACAGAATCAACCAACTGAACAATGCCGCCAATCCTGCGGCCAAAAGCACGAGTCCGATCGTTGCCGACATGAAATCTCGCGCAATTCAGAAAATGGTGAAACGATAGAAAAGCAAAACGGTGCTACGCCGAAAACGCCAAATGGTTCGATGCCGCCAGACGCTCCCGGACGGACAATTTGAACGGCGAATTCCGCTCGTTTCCAGCCGACGACTCGCTATAATCACTGTTAGCGTCCACCGCCGCTGACATGCACGCTCGTTTCTCTACCAAACGCGTCTGCAAATCGCCGGTTCCCGCGACGTCCCGCCTCCCTCCCACCCAACATCGCGTGCCTTGTTCATGCTATCGATCTCGCCCCTTCGGCTGGCTGCTGGTTTTGCCTGGATTGCTTGCCTCGCATCATTCTCCACGTCCCTCGCCGACGCTGCCAATCCGACGTCCCAGGAAAAATGGGCGGTCGCGGACAGTGCTGTCGCGTTTCTGCAGGAACAATGCATCGATTGCCACGACGGCTCCAGCGGCGAAGGAGGATTCGACATTCACTCCGTATCGACCGATCTGTCGAACGCCCACAACTTGGAACAATGGGTTTCGATCCACGACCGAGTCCAAAAAGGCGAGATGCCTCCGCCCGAAGACATCGAGCTCGACGCAGAAACGGCTCGCGATTTCACCGAGCCACTCCGTCATCAATTGCGGACCTATCAGCTCGACCAACAACGACGCAACGGACGTGTTCGAGGCCGCCGGCTGAGCAACGAACAGTTGTCTCGCACGCTCCAGGATCTGCTGCGAGTCGAATTGCCGCTGGAAGACCTGATGCCTCCGGAGCAGCGGGTTGGAGGATACGTTCACTTGGCCTCCGCACAATCCATGTCGCACTTTCAATTGAACACGCACCTAAAAGTCGTCGACGCGGCACTCGATGCGGCGTTTGCAAAAGTGCTGGAGCCAACATCGGATTGGGAAATCGACATGCCTCCCAAGAAGATAGCCAACAAACCCAAGGGCCGACGAAACCGTGACCCCGAAATGCGCAAGGGGCTGGCTGTCGTCTGGTCATCCGGAATGATCTTCTACGGTCGCATCTCATCCACCCGAGTTCCCGAAGACGGTTGGTACGAGATCACTCTCACAGCGTCCGGTCTAAAGATGCCAAAGGAACACGGCGTTTGGTGCAGCGTCCGCAGTGGCGAGTGCAATTCAGGGGCTCCGCTGCTGTCGTGGGTCGGGAGCTTTGAAGCCGAAGCCGAGCCCAAGACAATGACCTACCAAACGTGGCTTCCCAAAGGACACATGCTGGAAGTCCGTCCCGCCGATCGAACGCTGAAACAAGGACGCTTCCAGGGCGGCCAAGTCGGCTTTGGCGAAGGCGAAGACCAAGACATTCCCGGCGTGGCGATGCACTCGCTGAAGATGAAACGCATCTACCCCGGCGGCAACCGCAAAGAATCACGCGAACGATTGCTTGGTAAACTTCCGCTTCGCTACAACCGCGAAATCAATCGTTCGGAAGTCGACGTCGACAAGTTCAATGAGAAACGAGATCGAAACGAACTGCGAGCGGCAATTGTTCGCATTGCTGATCTCGCGTTCCGTCGTCCAACCGATGCATCGACCATCGAATCCATATTGCAACTCGCGGAAGAAGAACGACAAAGCGGCGCGACCTTCATCGATGCCTTGCGGGCCGGCTACCGAGCCGTGCTGTGTTCACCTCGTTTTTTGTATCTGACCGAATTCGCGGATGAATCCGGGCAACTGGATGATTGGGCGATCGCATCGCGACTGAGCTATTTCCTCACCGGTTCGATGCCCGATGAAGAACTGCGAAAAGCAGCCGACCAAGGTTTGCTCCGTGACGCGGAGGAACTCCGACGTCAAACCGATCGTCTGCTGCAAACCCGACGCGGACAGCATTTCCTGGTCGACTTTTCAAACCAATGGCTGGATCTTCTCGACATCGACTTCACGGAACCTGACCGACGGTTGTTTCGCGATTTCGATCCGACCGTGCAGGCGGCCATGCTGGATGAGACGCACCATTTCCTGCAGCGTCTTCTGGACGAAGATCGCCCGGTTCGTGAACTGGTCGGCGCCGACTACACCTTCCTCAACACGCGGTTGGCTCGGTACTACGGGCTGACCGAATCGGAAGCTGACATTGCTGATTTGGATGACCAAACCAAACTGGTTCGAGTCGATCCAGAGTCGCCTCGCGGTGGGCTGCTGAGCCACGGTTCGATCCTCAAGGTCACCGCCGCGGGCAACGATACGTCCCCGGTTTTGCGTGGCATTTGGGTATCCGAACGGATTCTCGGAATCGAAATCCCTTCCCCGCCCGAAAACGTTCCCGCGGTGGAACCAGACATCCGTGGTGCGAAAACCATCCGTGAATTGCTGGCCAAACACCAAGCCGATGTGTCTTGCGCAGCATGCCATCAAAACATTGACCCGCCCGGCTTCGCGCTCGAAAACTTCGACGCCGGTGGCCGATGGCGTGAACGCTACATGCAGAAACGCGGCAACGCCTACAAACCCGGTCCCGCTGTCGATCCGAGTTTTGAAATGCCCGATGGGTCAACATTCGACTCTTTCGTCACTTTTCGAAACCTGATCGCGAAGAAAGACCAACGCTTGGCCGCCAACGTGGCGTCGCACTTGGTGACCTACGGCACCGGACAAACGATCCAGTTTGCCGATCGTGATCGAATCGAAGAGATTGTCTCCAGCACCAAAGACAACGAGTTCGGCTTTCGGTCGATTCTGGACGAAGTCATTCAAAGCGATTTGTTTCTTTCCAAGTAAGCCAGACTGACCCCCAGGCCAA
>TARA_R110002072_G_scaffold292544_5_pt1 | contig 10068 bp, 11 predicted proteins | sample TARA_R110002072 | Tara Oceans TARA_R110002072 (sample SAMEA4397118) | marine metagenome | biome: Polar Biome; feature: [SRF] surface water layer (ENVO:00010504); material: water (ENVO:00002006), including particulate matter (ENVO:01000060) such as... | depth 5 m | reverse complement strand
TAACCTGAAGGTCGTTGGTTCAAATCCAACCCCCGCAACCAATAATGTCCTAAATGATCATGCTCTATCGCCCCGCTGCTATCAGCGGGGCTTTCTGCGTTGGCTCGCATGAGCAAATAGCAAGCAGATGGGCGGGGCGCTAACGCGAGGCTGGGGCCAGACCTCGGTGATCCCACAGTCGGTGCGGTTCGCGCGGTCAGGCGAAGCAGGTCATCACGGCCCCATTTTTTCCAGATGCCCAACGCGTTCGTTCCGTTGAGATGCAAAGCGTCGATCCTCTGCGACAAGGGCCTGCTGCCGCTGCGCCCGGCGAAGAGCATAGCCGACAGGCGTGCCACCATCCATGGCGGCCAAGCGGGTTCGGACCCCGCCCTTGGCGGCGTCACCGCGGCTCAGCGCCGCTATGGCCGCTGATATCCTTTCGCGCGTATCTCGAGGTCGCCTTCACGGGGATTGCCAGCGAAGTACAGTCCGCCGCGCCTTTGCGAATGGCCCGGTACGTAGTCGAAGGTCGTGCTGCTCTTCTCCGAGGGGCGCCCAGGAAACGTCAAGGTCCCTTCTACAACCAGGCCCGCAACTGTCGAATTCGCCCGGTCGAACGCGGTGATTTCCACCAGATGGCTATCGCCTTGCGGAGCGATGCTCATCACGCGGATCTCGATCTGCGGTGTGCCTGGCGGATCCTGCAGCGCTTGCCAGCCGATGAAGCCGATCAGGCCCAGGGTGATCAGCAAGCCGATGCCGCCGGCGATCCATTCGACTGCCGGTCGCTGGGTGATCCGCTGTTGGTCTTGCGCTCCCATTCGAGCTCCTAAATAATAACTCTGGCCGATGCGGCCCCCAATGCAGCCGGAAAGCCCAGCACGGTCGTCATCATTGCGATCTGCGCCAGCGATGCGCCATCGGTGCGTCCAAACGTCCACAGTACATAAAGGCTGACGATCAGCGCGATGCCGTATCCGGCGATGCTGCGGCTTATGAGCAGCCAGGGAAAGCCGATTTCATCCGGGCTCTTTTCCGTGCCTTTGAAATCCAGCGCAAAAACGAAGGCGTGGAGCGTGCCAATCGACACAAGGATCAGCGCCAGCGCGTGAACATAGGTCATTTTGAAGGCGATCAGCACCATCTCCTCGGTCGGCGCGACATTGAAGGTGAGGAACACTGCTCCCGCCAGCATGATGAAGAGCTGGCCCGCATAGCCCGCCTTCCTTTCCTTCGCCTTCTGGTCGGTTTGCGCGGAGCCGAGCTGTCCACGCGCCACGATCGCACCGATGCTGGCAGGCACGGTCTGGATGGCGATCTTACCGACGATCTCCGTCGCGGGCATGGACGGATCGATGATGCCGAACAACGCGAGCATGACAGCGGCGGCCACCGCTCCGACCCCGAAAGCTACGATCGCGTCGAGAACGTCTTCGCTGCTTCCTCCGGTCCGCTCGAACCCGACGAAGTAGGAGAGCGGCACCAGCAGGATCAGCGTGAAGATCAGGAACAGGAACAGCCTGACCCGGTCGAGGTAGAAGCCGAGCCACCACATCTCCATGGTCATCAATAGCGGGAAAGCGAACAGGACGGCGCCCGCAAACGCGCGCGCGAGCGCACGACCGAAATGCTGGCGCGCACTGCTCTGCGAAGATGACCCGGGCTGCACAGGCTCCGTAGTGCCATAATCGGCCTGCCGGGAGAAGCAGAGGCTCAAGCCCTATGAACAAGACCTAGGAACAAGCCCCGGCAAAAGCTGCGCGTTCCGCTGCGTTGACGAGCAAGCTGTCTGACGCACTCCCTTGGGAAGCGCTCCAAATTTGCAGGCAGAACGCCGCCCGACGCGCCGGAGGCGGACCGCCGAAGCGTTCGGCATCGGGCAAGCAGGGTTAGCTGTCCTGCTCCCCCAGAGCCTGCGCGGCGTGGGACAGGGTTACCAATCCAATCCCACCCACCAGATTGCCGACGAGCGAGATCGCTCCGATCTTTGCGAGGTGATGGACTGCCAGATCAGCGCCGATGAAAAGGCCGAACAGGATATGCAGCATCGAGACCACGACGTGCTCGAAAGGTCCGAGCGCCAGCATGAATCCAACGGCGAATGCCATCATTGCACGCGCCCCCGAACCCTGCGCGGCGACGACGAGAAAGGAGAGCAGCGCAACGAGCGCTCCGCCTACGATGGAGCGGACAAAGGTGGCTAGCGGGGCGCGGTTCGCCAATTCCTCGGCGAGCGCGACTATCGATTCTCGCGCACCCTCATGCAGCGCGCCATCTACCGAGAAGATGAGAACAAGGAGAGCTCCGCCAGCGATGTTGAGCGCCAAGGTGAGTGCCCACAGCCGCAACAGGCGCCGCAAAACGCGGCGCTCCCGTCCCTCGAAAGCGGTGGCGATCGGATCGAAGAAATTCTCGCTGAAGAGTTCGGCCCGGCCAACTATCAGGAACACCACTCCAACCGCGAAACCGAGCGCCCCCAGTACGGAAGCAAATTCGCCGAAGTGGGGCTGCGCCGCCGAATGGATCAGAGCCTGAGCGGCGCTGCCGAAGACAATGGTAAAGCCTGCGATGAAGCCGGTGGCCAAAAGCGCCAAGAGTCCCTGGTCGAGACGCCGCTTGCCTTCTTCGGCAGCCCGCTCGAAGATCTCGGCTGGATTGAGTGCGCGCGGCATGCTCAACGGACGCATCGGCCCCCGGGAATGTTCCCCCTCTGCGGAGCTGCAATTCGTACTTCCTCGAGAAACCTTAGGCGCGCTGCGCGGGTTGTCCTTCATGACCGCGGCACACCTGCTGCGGCATGTCCAAGCGGGAGCCGCCAGCGGCTTGGCGGGGCCGCGAGCGGCTGTTTGCTTCACTGGGTTTGAGAAAAAGGATGTGTGCGATGACAAAGTCGAAGAGACCAACTCCGGGGATGCCCCACGACGGGCTCAAGGGAGCGCCCGACGGGGTAAACACGCAAGGCGAGGAGGCGGCGAGCGGGGCTGATAAATCGCACGCGAGAGAAGCAGGGTCGCCGACGAGAGACAAGGACGAGTTTGGAAACGGGCGAACCGGACACGGCGGCCAGTCAGTGATGGGTTATCACGGGCCGCAGCAACTCGGCGACGAAGAGATCAAGCCCGGCGGCAATCCCAATTCGGGCGCCCAGAGCGATTGATCCAGCGGCGACCCGAAAGCGGGCAGCGCCGGGAGATCGGCGGGTGGATCCCATGCGGGATAGTCCAGCACCGCGGGCGCCATTTGCGGATCCTCGGTTTTCCGAAGAGATTTTGATCCGGCGGCGGAGCACAGATCCTTTGCGGTAGGTACCCACTGGGCCTCTCCTGACACTTGCTGAAACGCAACGCAGCGGAGCGACCGCGAACCCCGATAACCCAGCAGGCTGCGATCGCCGCCACGGCGACTTGCCGTTTGGAGCTCACCCGGTTTAAGCGCGGTGCTTCCCCTTCGGAGATTGGATCATGCCCCCGACAGAGCGACGCTTGCGCGAGGCGCGCGCCGAATTGCCGGACGAACCGGCAACCGCGCTCCCGCCGCGTTCTGCGCGCTGGAAGCTCATCGGTCCGGGCATTGTGGCTGCCGCAACCGGAGTGGGGGCGGGAGACCTTGTCGCCACTCTCATCGCCGGCTCACGCTTCGGTTATGCCTTGCTCTGGGCCGCAGTGCTGGGATGCGTGGTGAAGATCGCTCTGTCCGAAGGCGCCGCGCGCTATCACCTCTCGACCGAGACGACGATCTTCGAGGGGTGGCGCTCTCTGGGAGCATGGACGAGCTGGTATTTCGGCATCTACATCCTCGTCTGGGGCTTCATCTACGGCGCGACGGCAATGAGCGCGACCGCACTGCCGCTCGCTGCCCTGTTCCCTATTCTGCCGCTTCCGGCGTGGGCGGTTCTGGCCGGGTTAACGAGCTTCCTATTCGTCGCGCTCAATCGCTACGAGACCTTCGAGCGGGTGATGAAGGTGCTGGTCGCGATCATGTTCGTGGTGATGACCGGGCTGGCCATCCTGGTCGCACCCGGCCTCGGCGATGTGGTCGGGGGGCTCGTCCCGTCACTGCCCGAAGGCTCGACCTTCTTCACGCTGGGCCTGATCGGCGGCGTTGGCGGAACGATCACCACCGCCGCCTACGGCTATTGGGTCAACACCAAAGGGTGGCACGGTCCGTCATGGATCCCGATGATGCGGCTGGACAATTACACCGCCTACACGGTGACGGGAATTTTCGTCGTCTCGATGCTGATCGTCGGGGCCGAGCTCCTGCACAGTGCGCAGATCGCTCTGGCTGCAGGTGACCGGGGGTTGCTCAACCTTACCGACGTGCTGGCGGCCCGGTTCGGGCGTCCGGTGGCGATCGCGTTTCTTCTGGGTTTTGCCGCCACTGCGATGTCGTCACTGTTCGGCGTCTGGCATGGCGTCAGCCTGCTTTTCTCTGATTTCGTCGAGCATGTTCGCGGAAGGAGCCAGCGCAGCGAGCGGCCCGAACGCGAATGGCCGTTCCGGGCTTTCTTACTCTGGCTCACCTTTCCGCCGATGACGCTGCTGTTCTTCGAGGAGCCCTTCCTCCTGGTCATCATCTACGGAGTGGCCGGCGCGTTTTTCATGCCGTTTCTGGCGATCACCTTGTTGCTGCTGCTGAACTCCAGCCGCGTGCGCTCCGCCGACCGCAATGGCTGGCTGTCGAATACGGTACTGAGCGCGGCTGCGCTCTTGTTCGTGGTCCTGTCCGTCCAGCAGATCTGGTCGTTTTTCGCCAGCTAGGCGGAATGCGCCTCGGGCGAGGGGCGCGGATCGGATAGGCAGGCGATATAGACTAGGCGACCGACCCCCTCCAGCGCTTGCGTGATCTGGCGGATCGGCGCCAGCGTCGTGAATCTCGGAGACCCGATCACCTTCGCAAGATTGCGCCCTATAATGGTGCTTGACGGGCTCCTGCAGATTTCGCTGCAGTGGTGCTGTCCATGGCAGGCGTCGGGTTTCGCGCATGAGAAGAAACACTCGCAAAGACGTTGAAACCCGAGGGAGGATCGGACCCGGGCGCCTGGGCCTGCTCGTTCACTGCGGGCTACTCGCGCTGGTGCCGCTGATCCTCTTGGTCCCGACCCAGGGGACCATGCTGATCGTACCGCTTTCGCCGACAACACAAGAGGCCTCCCTGGTTTGGTCCACCCAGGCCGGCGCGCGGATGATCGGACCCGGCCCTTTGCCGGGCTCGGTGCTGGTCGATGCCGCGGCTGGCCAGCTCTGGCTGGCTGCGCTCAGCAACGGTGCCTTGCTCGTCCGTTCGGAAGGCGGCGGTTGCATCGCCACCCTGGAGAAATGAAATGAACGTCTTAACGCTGGATACCCTCCGGACGACCGGGGTGCGGGTGCTTGCGGCGATGACTGCGCTGCTCGCGCTCATCACGGTTGCGGGAGCCTTCGCAATGGGACCCGATGACGCGCTGGTCGCCGCCGTGCTCGCCGTCGCGCTCGCCATCTATCCAGGGCTCGCCGCACTCGGTAACCGGGTGGATCCCGCCGCGCGCCTTTCCGCCGCGGCCGGTGTTGTTACCGTACCGGCTCTGCTATTGTTCGTATTTCAGGGCGCAGCTTGGCAGATCGACCTCCACATGGTGTTTTTCGCTGCGCTGGCGACGGTGGTCATCCTGTGCGACTGGCGGGCGATCGCATTGGCCACCGGCGTTGTCGCTGTGCATCATCTGGCGATCGGCATGGCGATGCCCGCCTGGGTATTTCCCAACGGCGGCTCGTTCGCGCGTATTTTACTCCACGCCGTCATCTTGCTCATCGAGGCAGCGACGCTCGCCTGGGTCGCCCGCAACGTGGTCTCGCTCATCGCTGCGATCGAACAGGCAGAACTGCAGCGCCGGGACACACAGGTCGCGATCGACGCCGAACGCAGCCGCCAGACCGAAGAGCTTACGGCCGTCATCTCCAATCTCGAAGGCGGGCTTACCCGGCTGGCCGCGGGCGATCTCACCCGCGACATCGCTGCGGAATTTCCCCAGGCCTATGCGACGCTGCGCACGAATTTCAATGCGGCGCTCGAATCCCTGCGCGAGCTGATCGGCGCGATCGGCGAACGGGCGGTGCGGATCAAGGGCGGTTCGCACGAAATCGCCCAAGCTTCCGAAGATCTTGCCCGGCGCACGGAAGCGAACGCCGCCAGTCTCGAGCAGACCGCTGCCGCGATCCACCAGATGGACGCCCGCCTGACTGGCGGCGCGGCCGCCGCCCAACGCACGCTGCAGCGCGCCGACCGCACGTTGGACAATGTGGCCAGCGGCCGCAGCACCGCCGACGATGCCATGCAGGCGATGACGAGCGTGGCCGAAGGTGCCGAGGGCATCGACGACGTGATCGAGGGCTTGGACAAGATCGCATTCCAGACGCGGGTCCTCGCCATGAACGCTGCAATCGAGGCGGGCCGCGCAGGGGAGGCGGGCCGCGGATTTGCGGTGGTCGCGGATCTCGTGTCCGCGCTTGCCATGCGCGCGGAAGAAGAGGCGGGCCGAGCCCGCGAGCAGCTGACCGCGACCCAGAGCGATATAACCGTTGCGGTCGATTTGGTCCGCAAAGTCGACGATGCGCTGGCGGAGATCGTCAGCGATGTCGCCGAGGTGAATGCTCTGTTGCGAGACCAGGCGAAGGACAACCAGGCGCAGGCCGAGACGATTGGCGAGATCAGCACCGCGATCACCGCAATGGATCAGGCCACGCAGCAGAACGCAGCGATGGTCGAGGAAACCTCGGCTGCGGCGCGCAATCTCACCGCCGAGGTCGCAGAATTGACCGAACAGGCCGAGCGCTTCGCCATCGCCGATGCTCCCGCAGAAATCCCGGCGGCTCAGATGGCCGACCGCAAGCCGGAGATTCGCCTCGTCGAGGGCGGACGGTGAACGGCTAGGCTCGACCGGCCAACCGGAAGGAGCGTTATCGGAACGCGGCGAGTGAGCTCGGCCCCCGTGCCGGAGGTGGGTAGCCCTGCAGCGATCAGGGGGCCTCAGGCGCAGGCGTATCGCGCCTGTGCTCCCGCCATTGGCTGCGCACCCACTTGGGCGAATGTGCTGGTGCTCGCTTCGGACACCGGTGCCGGACGGCGCGGCCCAGCGCCTTCGCGCCCATAGCTGGACTCGGCTCCCGGGTGGCCAGCGGAGTGAGAGAATGATGCAAAGCTGTATCGCGATCTGCTGAACGCGGCGATGCAAGGCTTTGGGCCGCGGATCGAACCAATTGCCGTTCCCTAAGCGACCACAGCCCCGACATGGCGGGGCTGTGAATGCGAGTGAAGTGCTTGCCGGGGAACCTCCCGGCGGCAGGATCAGGCGGCTGCCTTTTCCGGCGCAAGGCCCTCAAGGCGCAGGTCGATCAGCTGCTCGCACCGATGTTCGGTGCCAATGCTTTCTCCTCGCAGGTGCAGGTCGAACTCAACATGGACGAGGTCACCTCGGCCCGCGAAGTATACGACAAGGACGGCTCGGTCCGGCGCGAAACCACGCAGCAGTCGCAAAACGTCGCGATGCAGGCAGGAGGTATACCCGGCGTGCTCGCGAACACGCCGCCGGCCGCCCCTGAAGCGCGTCCCGGTGCGCCCGAAGATGCCGCACCGGGCGAACCCAACGGCATCGGCGAAAGCAGCGCGACCCGCGTCTACGAAATGGGCCGCGAGGTTTCGGTTTCCAACCTCACCCCGGGTTCGATCAAATATCTCTCGGTCGCGGTCGCGATCGATCAGGCCGCGCTGGCCAAAGCAAGCGCCGCCGACATCGCCAAGGTCAAGGAACTGGTTTCGGCCGCGGTCGGCGCAAGGGTGGATCGCGGCGACCAGGTGACGGTGGTGATGCGCGCATTCGAGAAGGTCGAAGCCGAGGGCATCCCCTTCTACGAGACCAGCTGGTTCGGCATGGCGGTGCGCAACGGTGTCGCCATCCTCGCAGTCCTGCTGGTTCTGCTGCTCGCCGTGCGCCCCGCCATCAAGGCGTTGCGCGGCAACACCTCGACCGGCGACGATGCTGCGGAGGGCGAAGGAACGCCTGCGCTCGGCGGGCCATCGTCGCAGGCTCTGGTCACCTATGACCGCGAAGCGCTCGACAGCCAGATCGAACTCGCCCAGCGGATCGCGCGCGAAAATCCCGATGACGCGGTGCTCGCGCTGCGGCGACTGCTCGCCGAAGATGCCAGACTGGCGGGAGAAGCAGCATGAGCACGCCCCTGCCGCTGGGTGGCACCGACAAGGCGGCCATCATGGTGATGCTGCTCGCCGAGGAGGATGCCTCGAAAATCCTCTCGCAGTTGACCCCGGACGAGCTGCGCCAACTGGCCGGCACGATGTGCGGCATCGGCGAGGTCCAGCCGCAGTCGATCATCGACGCCATCTCGGGCTTCTCCCGCTCGACCGAAGGCAATGGCATCGGCGATCATGGCCGCGTGGCCAGCGTCCGGCGGATGCTCGAAGGGGCTGTCGGCGAGGTCAAGACCGAGAACCTGATGCGCCAGATCGCGCCCGATGCGGAAGGCGAGGGCCAGCCGGCGCTGGGCCTGCTGCGCTGGCTCGATCCGCAGATCATAGGCGAAATCCTCGCCGACGAACACCCGCAGGCGATCGCGGTGCTGCTCCTCCAGCTCGACACCGAGGTCGCGGCTGCGGCGCTGGCGGCTCTGCCCGAGCATCTGCACACCCCTGTGCTCCACCGGGTTGCGAGGCTCGGACCCGTTTCGCGCCAGGCGATTACCATCCTCGAGCAGACGCTCAACGCCAAGATCGAGAAGCTCCATGGTTCGATTCCGCTCACGATGGGCGGGATCAAGCAGGCGGCGGAGATCATCAACCGTTCGCACCGCAGCGTCGAGAAGCGCGTCATTCCCTCGATCGGAAAGGTCGACAAGAAACTCGCCAAGGATCTCGAGAACGAGATGTTCAAGTTCGAGCATCTGTTCGCGCTCGATGTGAAGATGACCGGCGTGCTGCTGCGCGAGATCGAGAACGACACGCTGATCCTGGCGCTCAAGGGCATCGAAGCCGAGCAGCGCGAACAGTTCTTCGGCGCTATGTCTTCGCGCGCGGCAGACGGGCTGCGCGACGATATCGAGGGCCGCGGCCGGGTGAAGAAATCCGATGTCGAACAGGCGCAGAAGGACGTGGTGGCAATCGCCAAGCGGCTGATGGCCGATGGCGAGATCATCATGGGCGATGGCGACGAGGATTATGTCTAGGATATCCTATTCGGCGCTCGGCAAGCCCGGCGGCTTCACCCCCAGCAACCGCTACGCGCGCGCGGTGGTCGAGGCAGCAGCGACGCCCGAGCCGGTCGACGCGGTGGCCGAAGCCTATCGCAGCGGTTTCGAGGACGGCCAGATCTCGGCCAAGGCCGACGCCGAGGCGCTGCTCGTTCGCGAACGCGCCGAACGCGCGGCAATCGAGCTCGCCTTCGCCCGTTTCGACCTGGAGAGCGCGCAGGCCCTGCGCGAGACCTTGCGTGCCACCGTCCATGCGCTGTGCGACGACGCGGTGCTGCCGCTCGCGCTCGATGGCGATGCGCTGGCGCGCAGGATCGAACTGGCGGCGGCCATGCTCCAGCGCAAGCACGACCAGCGGATCATTCACATTCACCCCGAAGACCTCGCGCTGGTGCGCGGCAGCGTCCCCCCTGAACTCGAACTGCTGCCCGATGCGACCATCGAACGCGGCGGCCTGCGCGTCGAGACCGATGACGGCGGGGTCGAGGACGGTCCCCAGCAATGGCGCCGCGCGATAGCCGAGGCGTTCGATTCATGCTCGCCCTGATCGACAGCGTCCTGACCGAGGCCGCGATGGCTCCGCTCGATCTCGCCCCGCGCCGCTTCGGGCGGGTGGTCGCCTGCGACGGCGGGCTGATCGAGGTCTCGGGGCTGGGTGTGCCGATCGGCAGCCTGTGCCGGATCGCGCAGGGCAATGGCACCGAACACCGCGCCGAGACCATCGGCTTCCGCAATGGTCACACCATGATGATGATGCTCGGCGATACCGTCCTGCTGCGACCCGGCGCGCTCGTGCGGCCCGAAGGGCAGCCGGGCATGCTATACGTCGGGGAGGAATTCCTCGGCC
>TARA_R110002072_G_scaffold118823_2_pt1 | contig 10068 bp, 7 predicted proteins | sample TARA_R110002072 | Tara Oceans TARA_R110002072 (sample SAMEA4397118) | marine metagenome | biome: Polar Biome; feature: [SRF] surface water layer (ENVO:00010504); material: water (ENVO:00002006), including particulate matter (ENVO:01000060) such as... | depth 5 m | reverse complement strand
CACATTGTAATAAATCTACTTCTGTAGTTACAATTGGAGAAGGATTTACAGTTAATGTAATTTCATTTGATGTTTTTGGGCAAGCATTTCCAGTTCTACTTAAAATTACTCTATATAAAAACCCATCAAAATTTAAAGGTGTATTTGTAATTTGCAACGCATTTGTAGTTGCTCCACTATAAATGGTGTTATCTGTGATTGTGTTCCAACTAGTTCCATCCACAGAAACCTCCCAAAGAAAGGCATCTGCTGTAGTATCTATGGTCATAATATCTGTTAGATCTTCACAAAAAGTAACATCAACAAAAGGAGTATTTATTGTGATTGGTGCACTTGTTGTATAGTCTAAATTAGGATTTGTATACCCATCTGAATTATTAATAACTCTTCCTTTATCGTCAACTTGAACAGGAGAAACTCCTAAATAACCATCATTATTATCATCTGTAAAACCAGCTTCTGTAACATCAAAACAATCGTCATTATCTGAATCCAATTCTATAAAGTTTAAGATAGCATCAGCATCAGTATCAGTAATTGTATAATTTAATATTCCATTGTCTAAAACTGTTTCAAGTGAATTTAACAATCCATTTAAACCCACATTTATAGCATTTGCATCATCTAAAATTCCATCATTATTTGCATCAATTCCAGTATGATTTGCTTCTACTAAATCATAAATACCATCATTGTCAGCATCTAGGTCTATATAATTTGGAATTCCATCATTATCTGAATCTATATTTGTAGTAATTCCGTTAAAAGCATCATCTAAGCCATCTTGATTTACATCTGTATTTAATAGTGAAATAGTAGGTGAAGAAGCTTCTGAAATATCAGGAATTCCATCATTATCAGAATCTAAATCGAACATATTTTCAATTCCATCTCCATCTGAATCTAAAGAAAAACAGGTTAATTGCAGGTTTCCATTAAAGGTTGATGTTGAAGAAATTCCATTAGATTGATGTTGAAATTCTATTTGATTTACTTGATTCGCTAAAAACTCAAACGTGCTAGAAGCTCCAGCTGAATTAGTTTTAAATTGAAAATGGATTTCTGATGCAGAAATATTGGTAACTCCATTTTCGAATTCTCCATCAAAATTAGTATCAATTAACAATTCGTCATTAGGATCTAAAAGCGTTAGGTTTTTATTGTTTGGACCAATTTTAATAATAAAAAATTCACCTTCTGAAATAGTATGATTTGTAGTGTTATTTTGTGTAAACCTAAAATTTACATTCTGTGTAAAATTGAGTTGATAACTTAATTTAGACTCTACTCCAGCATTTATAATCGACTCAAAATTTCCATTAACATCACCAGTAAAAGTATTGCCAGTTTGCGATTGTGCAAAAACAGCAGAAACTATGGTGTTGTTTGTTGAATTATCTAGAAAAACAATTGAAGGATTGTTGCTATCAGCAATATTTAAAGAAGCATTTCCAATAGATTCATCACAATTTAAAATCCCATCATTATCAATATCAACATCTAAATTATCGATAATTAAATCGCCATCAAAATCATCAGGACAAATACTTACAGGAATTTCTACAGACTCAAACGTAGTTCCTGTACAAGTAATAAAACCTATTAATCTATATCTACCAGGTTCAGATTCTATAGGTTTGTATTCAGAATCAATGCTTTTTTGCTCCCAACTTGCTGTTGTTTCGTTAAAATATTGCCATTCAAAACTGTCAAACAAATCTGTATTGGCAGCTTGTAAAGTTACATTTGGAATGCAGTTTCCTAAGGATGAAACTGTGGTATTGAAGTTAATTTCTGGAGATGAAGGAAAACCCGAATAAAAACTACCAGAAGTTGCTGCACCATTTCTATTAAAATAAGCACAATACAATTCTTCACTACTCTCTACACTTATATCTCCAGTTAGATTGGTTACTTTATAGGTTTCGTAACCTGGATTACCAGTAACAACATTAGGTCCAGAAGTATTAAAAGAAGAAATAGATTCGCCATTAATTCGAACAGTTGCTCCAACATTAGTAACGATAGTAACACCACCTTCAAAAAAATCATTTCCAATTTTATCTATTTCAGAAATATTATCAACTTTACCTCTGTTTTCACAACTTAAAGGTGGTACAAAAAATAAACCTTGGTTAGCTGCACTAGATCCAAAACCTATTCCTTGATACGCAAAAGCTGGCTTGGTTGTTTTTACATATAAATTACCTGCAGTATTGTAAGAACTACCTTCTATAACATGCCATTCTCCTTTATTGATAGTGGCAACAGCAGTTCCTGTTCCATTTACGTTTATTTCTGTATTATCTTCATGAGCAACAATTAAAACATTTTCCCAATTATTTTGTCCATCACCTTTTACAAAAATATATTCTGTACCAATTTTAGAAGCATCAACAATTTGATCCATTCCATAATCACGTCCATTTGCGCCACCATAAAAACTACTGGTTGCAGAACCAGAATTAACGATTACAGGTTTGTCCGATTTTATAAGTGTACCAATCAAATCATTAGGATCTCCACCTGCATCAAAAGAAACTGAAACTATAAAGCTCTCACCTTCATTTAAAATTCTTGTAAAAGGGAAAGATCCTGTATAATTATTAACACTAATTCCTGCTGTAAAATCATCAAAAGTTACATTTGTATTGTCTTCAGAAGCCATTACAGAAACAAAATTTAAATGACCTCCTCTAGATTGATCATTAGCAAAAGCACCCATTCTAAAATCTGTACCCAAAGCAGAAAGACCTTTACTAACAATTGCTGCTGCTTGAAATGTGTTTGAAGAACGCATTCTTACAGAAACATACACAACATCATCTGCTTCTATAATATAACCTTTATTTGTAATTATGGTTGCTGTTTTATTTGAAGATTGGAACAACTGAGTACCTACTTTAAATGAGGTTGTTGTAAATGGAGATGCATTAGAAACAATACCTGAAATGATCTCTGATGTTGGCTGACCAATTGGAATAATTCTAAAAGAAACATTTCTGTTTTTAGGTGTAGAAATATAGATGTATTGGTTTCCTACAGGATCATCACTAGTAATTGGTGGTAAGTAATGTTTTTTACTTAATTGAGCGTTTATATTTATAACGCAAACTAAAGAGAAAAGAAATATGAATACTGCTATTTTTAATTTCAATGTGTAATTATTAAATTAAGAATTATTTGCTAAAAATAATAAGAAATAAATAATAAAAGAGTCTTCTTACTATAACTTTAAACCATTTTATACACAAAATTAAAATGGAGTATCATTTTTTAATTATGATACTCCATTCGTGATTTTTTTATTGAAATTACAATGATTATAAATAGCTTATAAATCTCTTTTTAATAATAATTTATAGGATAAAAATATAAAGATAAACGTCCAGAAAGAAACGATTAAAATGTTTAAAAAATCTACTGAATAACTTTTTGTAAAAATTTCACCCATTGTATTGGCAGCAGATCTAACAGCTCCTAGTCTAGAAAACGGTTCTTTTATTAAATTTGCCATGGCTTCTAATGGAAGAAATTGCATAATACTATCAACTTTGTCACCTGAATTATCTGAACCTTGAAATTGCCAATATAAAAATCCTTTAAAGATACTTTCTATAATTAGCCAAACAAACATAGCACCAACAGCAAAAGCTGATCGTTTTACAAGAATGCCTAAAAACAATCCAAAAGAGAAAAAACCGACTAATTTTATAAAGAAAGCTACTAAATATTCTAAATCAGAAACTATAATTGCAAATTCATTATAATCTGAATATATTAAACCCAAAACTAATGAAACAATAAAAACAAAAACTGTAGAAACTGCTGCAAAAGCAATAACTGCATAGAATTTAGATAAAATAAATTCTTTTTTACTTAAACCATCGATTAAGTTTTGTTTTAAAGTTTTATAACTGTATTCGTTAGACATCATTGAAACGATTACCAACAATAAAAAGAATTTTAAAATGGAAGCAATATAGGTGTTGAAATGCCAGATATAAGGAAAGTTAAAAATTCCTGCATCTGCCAAATGTATTTTAAAGCTTCCGAACTCAAATTTTATGGCTGCAATTAATGCTATGGATGTAAGCAAGCCAAAATAAATAATAGATAATATTTTACTTGCTTTGTTATATTTTAATTTATGAAATTCTATAGTGAGTAGTCTTAACATGACTTTGTATTTTAGTTGATTAGTTGTTGTTGGTTAAATCTAAAAATTGTTGCTCTAAACTTGGTTTACGTTTCACCAAATGGCTTAAAACAAAACCTTTATCAAACAAAAATTGATTAATTTCTGTTGCTGAAATTTCACTATTCAAAGTTGCAATAATCGTTTCGTGATCTTTAGTTACTTTTAAAATTGCAGGATGATTTTCTAAAAGTTGTATTAACTCAGCTTCATTTGTATCAATTTTTAGTTCTAACAACCCTTTAGAGGCTGTCATTTCATCAACTCTACCAGCATATAATTTTATTCCTTTTCTAATAACAACCACATGAGAACATACTTTTTCAACTTCATCTAAAAGATGCGAAGCTAATAAAATAGTGGTTCCATTTGCTGCAATTTTTTTGATGATTTGTCTTATTTCATGAATTCCTTGAGGATCTAAACCATTTGTAGGTTCGTCTAAGATTAAAATTTCTGGATCGTTTAACAATGCAGATGCAATTGCCAAACGTTGTTTCATTCCTAAAGAAAAGGTGCTAAACTTGCTATTTCTTCTTTCAAAAAGATTTACAGTTTGTAATTTTTCGTCTATTTTTTCTGTTGATATTCCTTTTATTTTACAAATCAACGCTAGATTTTGAGTTGCAGTCATGTAAGGATAAAAGTTTGGGCGTTCAATAATGGCGCCTACTTTTTTAAGTGCTTCATGGGTAGATAAATTTCCATTAAACCAGGAAAATTCCCCAGAAGTTCTGTTTACAACATTTAAAATAATGCCTAAAGTTGTTGATTTTCCTGAGCCATTTGGTCCAAGAATTCCGTAAACATTTCCTTTTTGAATATCAAAAGAAAGATTATTTACTGCATGAACAGCTCCGTATTTTTTATCGAGATTTTTGAGAGATAAGATTGTTTCCAAAGAAATTGATTTAGTCAGTTATAAAAAGTAAGACGACTAAAGTACGAATTTGTTACAATATACAGTTTACAGTTGGCAGTAGCAGTATTCAGTTTCCAATTTTATGGAAAAAGTATTCTAAAAATATTTTGCCACGAATTCTCGAATTATTTTAAGGTTATACTTAAATAAATTCGTGAATTCGTGGCAATTTTTTATCACTTGGAAATAATTGCATAATATTTAATAGTCAGCGTTTTACACAATTCAACACTTACACGATTACACAACAATTAATATTCATTATAATCGAAATCATCAAAATGTCCAAATTCATCATCAATATCATCTTCATCACCAAAACCATCGTCTATTTTTTCTGCAACAAATTCTTTTTCTGGAGCTTCTGCAGGAATTTCGCCAACAGTTAAAATTATTTGAGGTAAATCGTCTCTTTTTTCGTCCGATATTTCAACAACATCTACATAAAAAGTCCACATTTTTAAGAAATCGTATACGTAAATAAGTTTGCTGTTTTCTTCTGGCAACGTTTCATTTAAAATACAGCTTTTCATAGAAATATCTTCGCCAGCTTCTGCCATATTAAATAACGGAATTTCCTCACCTTGAGTCCATTCATCATCAGTTCTGTAAAAAGAAGCCATTTCCTGACCAGCAAAACCAAAAGACGAAGCAATTGTTTTGTGCAGAATTTCTAAATTAATAGTTTCTTCAACTAAAATAGTTCTAATAATATCTTCTTTGGTATCTAAAATAATTCTTATTTTGTACATAATCTCTTGCTCTTTTCAATGGCAAAAATACAAATTTTTATGCGTATTTTTACAAGATAAAACCTTTTTAGAATGGATACAAAAGAACTCCTAAAAGCATTTAATGCTCGTAATAAAAATACATTAATGGAAACGCTTGATATAGAATATGTTGCTATTGGTGATAATTTTTTAACAGCTAAAATGCCAGTTTCACCTAAAGTTCATCAACCTTATGGACAATTGCATGGAGGAGCAACTGCAGCTTTGGCAGAAACTGTGGGCAGTGCAGCTTCCAATTTTTTTATTGATAGTAAAGAACATTTTATAAACGGAATTCAGCTTTCTATAAATCATATAAAAAGTAAAAGAGAAGGCGTGGTTTTTGCTACTGCCAAAAATATTCACAAAGGAAAAACAACTCATTTATGGGAAGTTAAAATTGTAGATGAAGAAGATAATTTAATTTCTATTGCTAAAATGACGAATATTATTTTAGCAAAAAGATAATAGAAATGATTTGAGTTTTTGATGAAATGTTTTGCAGATTTTATCAAAGTTTTAAATTTAGTAAAGAAGAATTATTAAACTATTTATATTGAAGATTTTTAAAACAATCACAGCATTTTACAAAGATAAGTTACCTTTTGTAGTTTATAGAAAACCTAATGAAAACAACATTTCTGGGTTTTTTATGAATGATGATTCCTTAATGTTTACAGAAAATTTTACAGAATCTGGTTTTGTTTTTGCGCCTTTTAATGCTGATGAAAAAGCAATATTATTTCCATCAGAAAAAGCTACATTTCTGGAAGAAGAATTGTTCTTAAACGATTTTAATTTTGATGAAAATGAATCTTTGGTTGATGAAGATTCCAAAGAATATCATATTAAAATTGTAGAAAAAGCCATTGATGAAATTAATAAAAGCGATCTTCAAAAAGTAGTAATTTCACGCAAAGAATTAGTTCAGTTATCTGACTTTGAATTGCTTTTAGTGTATCAGAAATTACTAAAAAAGTATCAAAATGCATTTGTTTATGTTTGGTTTCATCCCAATGTAGGTTTGTGGTTAGGAGCAACTCCAGAAACCTTGTTGCAAATTTCTGATGCTAATTTTAAAACAATGTCTTTAGCAGGAACGCAAGTTGCTAATAAAGATTCAGAATCTACATCTACTGAACAAATTAACGTGGTTTGGAAAAGTAAGGAATTAGAAGAACAGCAATTAGTAACCGATTTTATAGAACAGCAATTGGCAACAATTTCATCGAACTTAAAAATTGATAAAACAGAAACTATTAGAGCTGGGAATTTATTGCATTTAAGAACAAAAGTAGAAGGAAAGTTACTAGAAAAAGCCGATTTAAAATCTTTAATAAGAGCTTTGCATCCAACACCTGCAGTTTGTGGTTTACCAAGAAACATGGCAAGAGATTTTATCATCAAAAATGAAAATTATAACAGAAGTTATTATACTGGTTTTTTGGGTGAATTAAATTTAAAAAAATCAAATGCAGCTATTCAAAGTTCGCAATTATATGTGAATTTAAGATGTATGGAAATCAGCCATAATAAAGCACTAATTTATGTTGGAGGAGGCATTACAAAAGATAGCATTCCAAAGAACGAATGGAAGGAAACCGTTTCTAAAAGTGAAACAATGAAAAAGGTTTTGTAATTAAATTTGGATCTTTTTTTCAAACTAAAAAAAATATAAAAAAATATAAAAAAATAAAAACCGTAAACGTTCGCTTACGGTTTTTTTTAGTAAAAATAATTGTAAATTGAATCTGAATTAAAATTCTTTTAAAAGCTTTAATGATATAAATTAATTAAAAAAATTCTGCAAACTTGCTAATAAAATAGTTTGTAAGTATTGCTAGATATCATCAAAAGAAATGTCTGTAAAACTTTTTGGTGAAGTTGTTGCTTCTTCAGTGTTTTCTTCTTTCTTAAAATCTTTTTGATGACGTTCGCTAATTACTTCATCACCTTTTTCATTAACTATATAATCTGTAGCTTTCTTTAACATTTCATGAAAATCAGAAAAATCTTCTTTATAAAGATAAATTTTGTGTTTTTGATAATGAAAAGTTCCATCATCATGTGTAAATTTTTTACTTTCTGTAACAGTAAGATAATAATCGTCTGCTTTTGTAGATCTTACATCAAAAAAATAGGTTCTTCTTCCAGCTCTTAATACCTGAGAAAAAATTTCTTCCTGTTCAACTCTCTCTGCCATAATCTTTATAATAGTAGTTATTGTTTGTTAGTTTACAAATCTAATAAAATATTTTACGTAGCAATGTGAAAGATTAATTTTCTTTTTCTAAAAGTTGCTGTTCGTATAAATTCTTATAATACCCTTCTTGTGTTAATAGTTGATTGTGAGTGCCTTGCTGTATAATTTCTCCTTCTTCTAAAACAATAATTTTATCGGCATTTTTTGCTGATGAAACTCTGTGACTTATAATAAAAGTCGTCTTGTTTTTAGACACTTTCTCTAAATTAGAAAGTATTTTTTCTTCAGTTTCTGTGTCTACAGCAGACAAGCAATCATCAAAAATTAAAATTTTAGGATTTTTAATAATCGCTCTAGCAATAGAAACACGTTGTTTTTGCCCTCCAGAAAGTGTTACTCCACGTTCTCCAAGAATGGTGTTGTAACCATTTGTAAATTCGATAATATTATCGTGAACTACAGCATTTTTTGCAGCTTCAATAATTTCATCTTCTGTGGCATCTTCTTTACCGAACTTTATATTATTGCCAATGGTATCAGAAAATAAAAAAGGATCTTGAGGCACAAAACCAATTTGACTTCTAATATCATTTAAATTACCTTGTTCAATAGGTTTGTCATCTAATAAAATGGTACCTTTTGTTGTATCATATAATCTAGAAATTAACTCAATTATAGTAGATTTACCTGAACCTGTATTTCCTAAAATAGCTAAAGTTTCTCCTGGGTTAACTGTAAGATTAATATTTTTTAAAGCAGTAATATTAGTGTCATCATACGTAAATGTAACGTCTTTAAAAGTTACTTTTCCATGAATTTCTGTTGATGTTTCACTCTCGTTTTTAATTTCTGGAACTTGATCTAAAAACTCATTAATTCTTGCTTGCGAAGCTTCTGCTTGTTGCACCATAGATGTTACCCAACCAACAACAGCTACTGGCCAAGTTAAAATATTTACGTACATTATAAACTCTATGATAACTCCAGATTGTATTTCGCCATTTATGTATTGATTACCACCAACATAAATTACAATTAAGTTACTAATACCTATTAAAAATAGCATTAAAGGGAAAAAGAGCGCATTTGCTTTCTGTAAATGAATATTTTTTTCCTTGCTCATATCAGAAATTTTATCAAAATCTTTTATGATTAATTTTTCAATTCCATAAGATTTCACAACATTTATTCCAGAGAAAAATTCCTGATTAAAAGTGGTTAATTCAGATAAATATTCTTGAACAATTGTACTTCTTTTATGTATTACTTTGCTTAAGAAAAATATAGAAATCGATAAAAGAGGAAAAGGAAGTAACGTATATAAGGTAAGTTTTAAATCTACTTGAACCATTTGCGTAAAACCGACTGCAAAAAGCACAATCATATTCATAGTATACATTACAGCTGGGCCAACATACATTCTAACTTTAGAAACGTCGTCGCTAATTCTGTTCATTAAATCTCCAGTTCTATTTTTTTTGTAGAAATTTAACGATAGTTTTTGGTACTGTTGATAAATTTCGTTCTTTAAATCGAACTCAATTAATCTTGAAGTAACAATAAGTGTTTGTCTCATTAAAAACGTAAAAAAACCACTTAATAAAGCAACACCAATAATAATAAGTACATTTATTAAAAGTTCTTTTTTAACAGACGCTATATCAATTGTTTTGTCTTTTAAATAATCTTCTACAACATTAAAAGATTCACCAATAATCTTTGGCACTTGTAATGCTAAAAGTTTCGATAAAATAGTAATGAGTAAACCAATTAAAATACGCCATTTGTATTTCGAGAAATATTTATTTAAATATTGTAATGCTTTCAAACGAGTTTTTTGCTTTTTAAAATAAAGCACGAATATACGAGTTTCGCTAAGATATATTTTCTTAAAAAAGAATTAAAAAAGTACGCATCAAAAAGTAAAATAACACTACTTTTGCAACGCAAATAAATAAGCCTTTTAAGTTCT
>TARA_R110002072_G_scaffold45213_2_pt1 | contig 10070 bp, 16 predicted proteins | sample TARA_R110002072 | Tara Oceans TARA_R110002072 (sample SAMEA4397118) | marine metagenome | biome: Polar Biome; feature: [SRF] surface water layer (ENVO:00010504); material: water (ENVO:00002006), including particulate matter (ENVO:01000060) such as... | depth 5 m | reverse complement strand
CCATATTATCCTTCTTCTTTAGCTAATTCTTTTTTAGCATCACCATCAGTATCGCCTTGTTCTTTTTTAGGAAACTTTTCTTCAAGATATTTCATAAATTTATCTTTATCCTTATTCATATTTATATAAGCATCTAAAATATTTTCCTGTGCAACAGCTAATTCTTCTAGAAACCTTAGCTTTCTTCCGATAAACTCTAATGCTTCAGTTATATCTTTTCTAGTTGGTTTACCCTTGTTATTCTTTTTACTCACTCTTAACTCCTTTTATTTGTAATTCAGTCTCTAACACATCCAAAAAGCCTCGGAGTTCTTTGCAGTACTCTTCGGCCTTTTGTCTGAGTTGTATCTCTCCCCTAAGTTTTCTCTTAAGCAATCTTATTTCGCTGTTCAAATCTCTCACCTTTTCACAGCAATTGTTCAATGCTTTGTTCAGTTGTATCTGATTCAAGCTTAAAAACCCCTTTTAAGTTAGCTTTTTGTTTAGGGAAGGGTCTACCATATGGAAAGTTTAAAAAGCACCACAAATCGTACACTTTAAAGTGTATATCCGTGTCTGTTTTGAACTTCTTAAATCCATAAATCGGTTCCTTCTTCCATTTACCTTTAGTATAGAGTCCATATAAATCTAGTATCTTGTTCTTTGGAAATATTTTATTCCATAACTCCATATACATTAGTTGTTGTATTTCGTGAGATTTTCTATGTTCCCCTGTCTTTATATCTATTATAGATAAACGTCCTTTAATTTCTGCTATTATATCAGGTGTACCCGCCCATGGAACATCCTTGTGATACAAGAATAGTTCTTTATCTATTATATTGGGCTGAGTATCAGCGTACCATCGTTCGAATGACATAAGTGATTTTTGAATAAATTCGTTATCTATCACTATCTCTTCTCCGTCTAGCAGCATCTCTATATTCTCGTGTACCGCGGTCCCTCTCTCTGCGGCTTCGTCCCTCAGCCGCATCGCATTTAAACCATTTTTCATTAACCATTCATCAAAAAATTTACCCTTAGAGCAAGCTTCACCTATTACCGTTGTTACTGATGGTTTCCAATTTTTTGCTTCGCCTTTGCTGTACCACCTTCTTTCTCCCTGTAATCTTTTTACTGGCATCCGAAGATACTTTTTTATTAAATCTTTCACTTAATCTCCTTATCCATTGTTTGCTTACTCCGTTCATTAGAACCTCCAGCTCTAGGTGTAATATCGCTTCAGGTTTCATTGTAACCGCATGTCATACATACATAGCCACAATCGCTACCTGGAACGATATTACCACATTGTAAACAGTTATTTATTTCCATAGATGCCTATAAATTGTTCTTGTCGAAACCTTAAAGAGGTTTGCTAATTTACGGGGTTTATACCCTATAATCCTAAGAATATTTATAAGCGTTGTTTGGTAACTATTTAGTTTTTTCATTTAACCTTCCTGTTTATTTCTTGGACCAGTTAATTGTTGATAAATCCACCATGCTTTGCCATTATTAGTAGCACTCATGATTCTCTGTATTCTTTTTTTATTTAGACCTATCATTTGTTTTTTTTGTTTTTCTGTGAGCGCCATCTTATCTCCTAATTGAATACATCTGCTTTCGCTAACTTTCTTAGTATGTAACTTTTAACTCTGTCATCTTGTGTACTTATCCATAGAATAAATCCTCTATACTCTTCGTCTGTAAGTGGACCTTTCTTAGTATTACACGATGAACATATCATTTGTAGATTGCTTTTGAAAGAGCCTCCTCCGCTTGATATTGGCATTTTATGGTCGCAGACCATATTTGTTACATCTAACTTTTTGCTACAGTATGTACAAGGTTTATTATATGCCACGAATAGCATATTACGTATTTCTGTTAAAGAGATGCTAAATAATACCTCATATTCTTTGCTTCTTTTCTTCAATGAAGACTTTAAGCTTGATGATTTCTTCATGAGCCTATGAAACATTCTCTTTGCATGTGTCCCGTGAGTGGGTCGAAGCTTTTTAGAGAACTTCTGTTCCCACTCTTTAGGACTACGCGACTTCCGTTTGGAATTGGTACTCATAACTAGTTTGTTATTTACCTATTCTTTGTCCAGTTGGAGTTTTGGTCATTTTGTATACACCAAAACCCTTATATATACCTCTAGAATTTTGGGTCATATTTATGTCAAACCCTTTTTTTCTTAAGTTAAATATAATTGCTGATAGTCTCCAAGCTCCGAATAACTTAGCTGCTTGTGCTTGATTTAAAGTTTTACCTTTAAGCAAATGCATCATGATTTTTCGACTCTTTGATACTTTGTTTGATTCTTTCGCCATCTTTTTTTTCCTTCCCGATACAGAGAGATATTATAATTTTATAAATATTTATTTGAACATTTATAGTATCTATTAAAACTCCTATATCCTTACCTATTGTGATTTGGAATATCCGTAATATCTGTATTCCGATTGTATTTTTAGTTTTAATGAATTTAATCATTAGGTGTTCTCCTTAATCTAAAGCTTGGTTGCCATTCTAAGTTCGCCTTAAACAGTTCACCATCAGTATTTTTCAATATTTCTAGTGTCTTTTTAGGTGAATTAGCCTGACCATTCAAACCTATTACTTTACGTGATGCATTTTCTATTGCACCAGAACCCTTACCAGCATATAAGTCAAGTACTTGGTTTCTAGAATATTCTCTAGATACTTGTGATACTTGAATTATAATTAAGTCGTTATTAACTGCCATAGATGATAGTGAATGAGATATATATTTAATTTGTTCATACTCACCTCTAACTGTTGGTGGAGTCTCTATCAAATCAATGTAATCTACTACTACCAACGCAGGTCTTAACTCTTTAACTTTTGCCTTTATTTGCTCTAGTGTAGGAGGTATTGTTTGTATAACCATATGATTTAACTTATGCTTATGTTTTTTATATACTTCTGTAGGGTTATCATTTACTTCTTCTTTTGTTAAACCTGATACAATTTGTATATTACGTCTATGCATGTACCAAGCTGATAACTCTAATGATAAGTATAGTGTAGGTATTTGCCACTCTGGGTTAATATCATCATTATCAAAATCAACTCCTAAAGCTATACATTGAGCAAGTGTAGTCTTACTTGAACCTGTTGGTCCAAATATAGTTACTAACTCGCCTGGATATATCTCTGAATCTGACTCTTTAACACCCAACATATCAGCTAAAGGAATTGAACGTCCCGCAAAATCTGCAGACATTCTTTCTTCTAGCTTTACTTGTAAGTCATCACTGCTCATAACATCAACTAAGTAGTCTTTTCTTTTGAAATGTATGCATCTAGTTTTACAATGTTTCAGCATTATTTCATCTTGACAACCAAATCTGTATCCTCTATTGTAAACGTACTCAACTTTCTCTATTACATTATTCTCATTTAACGAGTTATTGTTCCAATGTAATATTGCGGTTTTAGCATATTCACTTGGTATACCATGTCGATAGAAATGACTAGCTATTCTTATTAGCGTTTGATTTCTATTGCCCTCTTGGGGGCCATTTGTCAACATTTCTTGTACACATGGGATAACGTCCCTTGGTTCTACTACTTTCGATACTTGAGCTACTCTAGGGGTTGTACGGAGTATATGTGATTCTAACTCACCGTTACCAACCAACTCACTGTAACCATAATCAAGTCTAGGCTCTTTTGCCCATTCCTGTATTGTTTTTGCATCTTTATTTAATAATTCTGCAACTGTTAATGGTATTTTATGTAAGTTAGTTTTAAAATTAACTGTGTGTTGTACCCGATATATTCCAGTTCTCATAAATATTGAACTGTCTATAACGTCTCCAAATATATTCTTTAACGTCCCCTTTACCAAGTAATGTAGATTATCACTACTTGGGAAATTAAATACACTATTAGGTATAGCTATATGATAGCCACTGCCACTAAAGTAAGCTTGTACAGCAGTGTCTTTATTAACACCTATTTCATCTAACTTATAGACAATTCCTCTTGCCTTTTCTAATGTGTATTCATCGCTATTGCCACTTTTATCTATATCTAACAATATCCAGTCTATAGTTCGTTCGCCAAAGTAATTCTTTAGCCCACCGTTTAACTCGGCATAGTCTACTGCCTGTTTAGTGTATAGATAAACTGACCTAAATAGCGGTCTTTCAGGTTTTATGTAGTTTACTAAATCCTGCTTAGCGATAAGTCGCCCTCTATGACGAGGACTTCCTACCGCTATTTCTACATATTGGTCCACTATAAGTTTCCAACACCACTTGCAGACATTTCTACACTTGCTTGTGGTGTAGCTATATCTGTTTCAGTAGCTTCTTTAATGAAACCTTTACCTTTAAACCATTTAACATCATCTTCTAGCTTTTTTCTGCCGTCTACAGTATTCTTTTGTATTCTGTAGAACACTCTAGAATATACCTTAGCTCCAGGTGTTTTAGGCTTTTCCTTGTAAACATAAGCTAAGTATGCATACTCTTCAACTTCTTGTCCAGGCATTTCAAGAGATGAATGTCCTGCATTTAAGTGTGCAGAAATACTATCTATTTCTTTATTTTCTGCATCTTCCCAATTGCCATCTACATTCATTCCTGCTTTTTCATCTATTACATCAAAGAAACCATACATTCTCTTTAATGCGTTACCACCAGTTAATTTACCGCTGTCATCTTTTTCAAGATTACCTGTAATTCTTAACTGTTTAGTGTAGTCACTGCCTTTTTGTTTAACTTCTATATCAAGATATAAATCTGCCCAATCAAAGTCTTTAGACTTATCTTGAAAATTCATTATAGCTATTTCTGTTATTCCATAAAAGTTAGAACCTGTACTTGTACTTCCTGTCGGCTTAAATAATGCCATTTATTTACCTTCACTTTCTTTTTTGTATATGTTAGACCATTTAAATTCTAGAACTTTACCACGTAAGTGTTCACACCTACTACCAGCTTCTATAGATTCATCTGCTTTGAATGAAACCATTAGTTTATCATCTTCTCTTAATACATAACCTATAGCATCACAATCTGACATAATCAGATTCTTTAACTTTCCAGTTATATCAAGAGATTCAGGTTCTACTAGTGCTTTACCATCTATAACAGCTCTAGCTACCTTTCTATGACCAACAATGATTAAATGTTCACAACAGTCTCTAAAAGCATTGATAGTATTCATTACTTTTTCACGTGCTAAAGCATAGCCTTTACCGAATGTTAAGTCGGCTATAGAAGCTACTTCATATTCTGCACAAACGGCCTTTTCAGCCCATTCTACAACTTTATCAATAGTATCTATAGCCATGTACTTAAATTCATGACCTTCCATAGCATCTTTAAGAGTTTGGATTAACTCTTCTCTGTTATTTACTTCTTGTATGTATGCCTCAAGCATATTTGTACCTTTTTCAGTATCTATAATTAGACAATTATCTAGTTTAGAGAGCATAGTAGTTTTACCTACTTTTGGTGCTCCGTATAACAAGAGAACTTTCGGATTTAGAGACACTGGTTTGCGTTTCTGTTTCTTTATCATTTGTTTTCCTTGTGTTAAGAATTGGATTAACTAGCCCTTGACTGTCCGTCATATAGGGTGCTAACGACTTATAAATGTAAGCATAATATGACCTTTGATGCAAGACATTAAATAATTGTGACAACATTATGCCAGCAATTATATTAGCTGTAAAAATAGTATGCTTTGCAGTGCAAGGTTCATCTGGAATATCACGACTAGGTCTCCAATTATCCATGTATTTATCGTTGTATTTGTCAATAGTATGGACATCCATTGACAGTGCCCCCATTCTTCCATCTACAAGTACTTTTCTATTTTTATTTCTAGACCAAACGCTATAGATTATCTTACGAATTTCCATATTGTCTGGTGCCATTAATAAGCACTCTGTGGCTGTATCAAATAGACCAAATTCACCATGTTCAACGATTTCTGTTTTACAACCAAAATATTTAACCATATCTTTAGCTGCTACTGTTTTAGCTTTACCTAAATAACTTTCAGGGTACATAGTAGTACTTAAATTATGTTCCTCAAGTGTATCAAAGTCCCAAATGTGTATCTTTTTAAAGCCCATTATAGCAGCAGATAGTATGAGCGCTGAGCCCACACCACCTGCACCTATAATAGTAACTTCATTAAGATTCTTTTGGTTTATTATATCCTTATTCCTTAAGAATCTATCACTCATTAAATTAACCCCCTTACATGATTTACATAACTATCAGCGGTTGATATGTCATGTAAATTACAAAAGTTATCTAATTTTGCCTCTGCATCAACTGAATTTTGTTTAACTCTATTAAAATCAGTATCTTCAGGCTCAACAAGTAACCAAGCATCTTCAGCTTTTGAAAATGCAGTTAGTAACTTTTGATACTTTTTATTTAGCTTCTTATTATCTATTTTATCTGGATAAGGATATGTTTGAACAGATTCTTCCTTAATACTATAATTTCTTCCTCCTAAAGGAAAACCATAATCTCTATTAAATATAGTACTTTGAAACCCTATAGGTGTTTGAGCAATTTTAGCCTTTTCTTGTTTATCTAAAGATGCTAAACATTCATTAAACAGTCCTTTAGGTTTATAATCTGTACAATCTATAGAAACTATGCCATCTTCTTCTTCAGTCCAATGAATTGCACCAAGTTGGTCAACATAACTCCAAGAGAAAGCAAATGGGCTACCTGTTGAATCATGTGCTACTACTAAAGAAGGATAACCTACCTTATTTGCACACTCTTTCATATGATTTCTATCTGTACCACTAAAGAAAGCACCACCACCTAATGAATGATGACTATGTATTAGTCCTCTGTAACAATCTTTAAGTTTAGGGTTTTCTTTGTATACTTTATCTATCATGTCCATTTCCTGTTCACCACTAAATTCAGTAGCTGCTGTACTGCCTAAATCAATAGGAAAGAAGTCTACTAATTCCCATTCATTAGTCCATCCTAATTTATCAGGCTCTATTTTACTATAAAAAGCTAATCCTGACCATTCTGTTTTAGGGTATAATCCTAATAAATGTTTAATCTTATTATATATTAAGATTGTCAATTTGCACGTTGTTTTCGTTTCCACTTGTAAGTCTCCTTATCTCTGTTTGATGGTAATGAACTAATTCTTTGTTCATTGCCTTTGTTAATATTACTTTTAATGATTCAAATTCATCACGATAAGCTTTTAATTTATCATTGATTTCATCTGTTGTATTGCTATCTACTTCATAAAGCCATAGTTCACTTAAACAATGTTCTAAATCATATTTAAATACATCATATGAAATACATTTAGACAGTTCAACCATAGCATCTTTTTTTACTATAGTAGAACTAATGTAGTCGCTATCAGACTTATCTCTTATTTGCTCTAATTTATCACGAATTAGAAGTAATCTACGTACTTTTTCCTTAATAACATCTGATACAGAAGGGTCGTTGCCTAAATAAAATAATCTATATTCAGCAAAACCAGAATTAGGAGCATTTTGATAGTATTTTAAATCCATATTAATATAGTTTTTAATTTCATTTAAAAATGCATAATTTTCATCTGTCCATTCTGGAGTTTGTTGTCTTATACTTGACTGAACTTTTGTAGTTAATATATCCCATATATAATGTACTAAATATATAAAATCATTTTCTTCATAACCTTCTGGGTGTGCCATCATTAATTTTAAGTATTCAGCAAAATTAACAATAAAATTATTTCGACGATTGATATTATATAGTTGTCTACTAAACATATCTCTTCTTTGATTATCATTTAAACTAGCTATTTCATATAATAATCTACTTAAAGGTTCAGTTTTATATAACTTACATCTAGCTGGAGTTAATTTTAAGGCTACAGATTTTGATTCTATCCCATGTCTTAATTGACGATACGGTTCTAATTCACATTTTAATCGACTGCTATTAGGAACAGGTTGTATATAACTAAGAAATTCATAGTCTTTTCCATCTATTTTATCAGGAATTGAAACATTAAGTGCTTCAAATCTTTCAGGATTATGATGAGGGCTTCTATAGTTCCAAGATTGTAAGAAGTTCTTTATATTCCATAGAAAACCACCAAGATTGTAATTAGATATAGAACACATTATTTCTTGCTCCATACCTGCAAAACATGGTACTCCTGTTGATACATGAGGATGTTGTGCAAGATAAAAGTTGTCTACATACTTGTATTCTCTTTTAACTAATCTTCTATGTTTAGTATAAAATCTAAACATATACTTATCAAATCCTGTACTAATTACTCTAAGATAATAATCTCCAAGTCTAAATATCTTTCTTCTCTTTATTCTTATATCTTTAAATCTAAACCACATATCAAAACTACCCTCAGGTATTTTTAATCCATCTGAATTTTCTATCGTTGTATCGTGTTGAAAAGCGGATACACATTCAATTGATTCATCATTTAAAGACTCTTTAACATACTTAGCCACATTTACAGGTGGTCTTTCGTACGATACATCTTCAAATTGTTCTTTTATTTGCTCTATACAAGCGTTGTCTCTATTAAATAATAGAGTCATTATTTCTATTAGTTCTTTTATCATTTTATCCCTTCTCTTGTTTTGTATTGTTGATATAGTAACCCTGCTTCAACAGTTTTACCTTGTTTCATTAATTTCTGTATTCTTTTTTGGAGCCTTCTTTTTTCGATTATTATTGCTTTTTTCTTTTCTTTAAATTGTCTGCCTTTACCCATTTAATACTCCATTTCTATTAATATAGAGAGCCTCACATATTCCTTTGCCTGTAGAGCTCGTTAGGCTAAACCTATATTTTGAGATACAGGGCTTACAGGACCAGTTATTGGCTCTCTATAAAGTTAATTACTTAACCACTTTTGTTGGCAGCATTAGAGATTGTAATTGTATCTCCTTCTGCAATAGGTGTAGCAGCTGAAAAGCTTTCTACTGCTGTACCGTTATGAACAAATCTAATTCTTACATTTTCCATAGAAATATTCTCTGCCTCTAAAACATGACCTAATGTTAAAAAGTCTGATGTTTGTAGTGGTGTCATCTTTCCTCTTGTATAACTATCTAAGAAGAAAGTATTTGTTATTGTACTTGGCATATTGTATCCTTATCCTTGGTGTTATTTTGCGCAATATAACAAGTACACCAATATCCTTGTTACATCATTAGAAGCAGACTAGATTGTCCGCTTAATTCTTAGAGAGAGAGTAATGTAGGCACATATGTTTATTACCAATATTAACTAACTACGCTCTCTCTGTATTGTTTACCCAATCAAAGGGTATTTATTACAATTCTTGGCATACATTGTATTGAACCGTTAACGTATTAATTCAAATACCTTGAGTATGCCAGCCAAGTTTAATAAAGAGAGCTGTACCTCACTCAGCCAGGTCATTAAGGATAGCTTGTCCACCTCACTCTCTTTAAATGCATAACACCCACCAACAGTCTTTGCTTTCGTGGCTTAGACCTCTGGTTCCCCAATCGATGATGGGCATTATATATCGCTTCTATCAAAATAATCTCTAATACTCTTTTTATGTTGGTTATATTTCTTAATTCTCAAATTCTTTTCATCTTCAGGTAAGTTTCTTGTGCAATTACTACAAAATGCTAATTTATATTCTTTCTTTCTTTTGCCACAATATAGACATGTTATCATTTAGTTCTCCTTTAAATTATAGGCTGCACATATAAATGCACAGCCTAATATGATTAGAGCCTCAAAAGGGACGGTTTTCATAAGAAATGACTGATAATTAGAAAGGATATAATAATTACCATATTACGCCCATGTTAGACCTCGCGGTTACTAATCTCAACTCTAATCATCAATAATTTTACATTCTCCGAATACTTTTTGTACAGGCTCAAGAAACTCCTTGTTTACCTGTTTAACTCTTTTATTAACTCGTTTATTTACCTCCGCTGGACTGTAAACATGCTCTAATAATGCTGAGCCTGCTGATTGTATCCATTCTAATTTGCGAAGGTATTCATCTATCTCTGTAGACATTTAATACCTCCCTTGTTA
>TARA_R110002072_G_scaffold12038_3_pt1 | contig 10071 bp, 10 predicted proteins | sample TARA_R110002072 | Tara Oceans TARA_R110002072 (sample SAMEA4397118) | marine metagenome | biome: Polar Biome; feature: [SRF] surface water layer (ENVO:00010504); material: water (ENVO:00002006), including particulate matter (ENVO:01000060) such as... | depth 5 m | reverse complement strand
CCAGAGTGGCCCGCCCACCGTCGAGCGCAAGCTGGAAAGGCCCACCGCTCGCCGGGACTCGTGACCACCCCTCATCAGCGCCACCAGCGCGCCGCCAGCACCAAGCCGTCATCACAGCGCGCCCGGCCAAATCGTCTTTTCCAGAGCGCGATCGTCCAACGAAGCGGCGCTTGGCGCGGCGAGCCTGTTGTCAATCCGACTCCAAACGGGGCGCTCGGGCGCGCCGGCGGACCGCCACGATCCGTGCTGGCGCGCCGCCCAGTTTTCCCGCCCGGTTGTTGGAGACGTCATGAGGAACTGCGAAGAACTGCTTGGTCGTGCGCGGTCGCTCTATCTCCATCGGCGATTTCGCGAGGCCGAAAGGCTTTGCCGCCAGGTGCTGATCGCCGTTCCCAATCACCCCCAGACCCTCGACCTTCTCGCGCGTCTGGCCGAAAAGCGCGCGGGTCTGGGGGAGGACCTGCCCGCCGAGACCGCAACCCCTGCCAACGATCCAGAGCTGGCCGCGGCGCGCCATGCCCAGGCCGCGGCCCGGATCCAGGGTCTGCGGCTGGCGGCCCTGCTGGAGGATCAGGGCGCCTGGCGCGATGCCGAACGGGTTTATCGGGGTCTGCTGCAACAGCCATCGACCGATCCCGCGCTGCTGCTTGCCCTGGCGGAAAACCTGCGGCGCCAGGGGCGGCTGGACGCGGCGGCGGCGTGTCTGCGCCGCTGCACGGATGATCATCCGGAGTGCGCCGCCGGCCATCTGCGTTTGGCGAAGCTGCTGGAAGAGCTTCAAAACTGGGAGGAGGCGCGCGATGTCTATCAGCAAGCCCTCGACCGGACTCAGCCCGACGCGCCCTTGCTGTTGGGACTGGGCGGCGCGCTTGGCCAGTTGGGCCAGCACAATGCGGCGCTGCAGGCGTTGGCCCAGAGTTGTGATCTGGCGCCCGACTGGCCGCCCGCGCTGGAGGCCTACGGCCAGGCCCTGCTGGCAGAAGGACAAGCGGAGAAAGCCTGGCGCCTGGTGGAAAAAGCCTGCCGCGCCGCGCATGCCTCGGCGGGGCTTTTCGATCTGCTCAGCCAGGCCAGCCAGGCGCTGAACCAGGGCGCCGAGGTCAGTTTGGCAGCCGCTTTTCAGGCCCTGCAGCGCGATCCTCACCGGGTTTCGGTCTATGCGCGGCTGGCGCCCTTGCTGCGGCAGGTCGGCCGCGACGCGGAGGCCGCGGTGCTGTTCGATTTCCCCAAACTGCTCTATTGGCGGCCCCAGTCCCAGGCCCCGGGATACCTGATACAAGCGGCCTTTCACGCCGACCTGCGGCGCTTGATTGAAGCGCAGGCCGACCTGGCCGGCGCGTTGCTTCAACCCCGGACGGCGGTGGGCCGGAGCTTGGAGTTGCTGCTGGAACAGGGGGTCAGCGAATACCTTCGCCGGAAGGTCGGTTTTTCGGGCCACCCCTACCTGGTGAAGCCACCGGCGCAGTGGCGTCTCAGCGCCCGCAGCCTGATCCTATCGGCCTCCAGCTATCAACAGCCGGCGATTGATCGGGAGGGGTACCTCTCTGGCTACTACTTTGTTCAGGTGCCGGCGGAGATTTCCGGCGGCGAAGGCGACGCCGGTTGCCTGCGGTTCTTCGACAGCCCCGATCGGGAAGACCGAATGCGCTTTGAGACTCTGCGTCCGCAAGAGGGCCTGCTGGTGCTCTTTCCAAGTTATTTCTGGACCGGAACGATTCCGTTTGTCGCCGGCCAATCGCTGATCGGCGTCGCGGTTAGCGTCGGATCGGTTCAAAGCCCCGCGCGGCCCGATTCCGTTTGAACCCGGCGGGACGCAAGGGCCCCGCCGGTTGGCCGTTTTTCAGTCGGGCCGGGCGGCCAGTGGAAGGGCGCGCCCCGGGGCTACAGGATAAACTTGGAAAGATCCTGGTTCTTGGCCAGTTCACCAACCCGGGATTCCACTTCCTCGCGGCTGATCTCGACGATTTCACCGCTGCGATCCGAGGCGCTGTAGGAAATCTCCTCCAGCAATTTTTCCAGCACGGTGTGCAGGCGGCGGGCGCCGATGTTTTCAATGGCGCCATTGATTTCGGCCGACAGGTCGGCCAGGGCGTCGATCGCCGCGTCGCTGAAACTGAGCTTCAGGCCTTCGGTATTCATCAAGGCGACGTATTGCCGGATCAGGCTGTTTTCAGGTTCGGTCAGGATGCGCTTGAGATCGTCCCGGCTCAAAGCGTTGAGCTCGACGCGAATGGGCAGCCGCCCCTGGAGTTCCGGCAGCAGGTCGCTGGGTTTGGCCAGATGGAACGCGCCCGATGCGATGAAGAGAATGAAATCGGTCTTCACCTGGCCGTACTTGGTCGCCACGGTGGTGCCCTCGATCAGCGGCAGCAGGTCGCGCTGCACCCCTTCGCGGCTGACGTCGCCGCCGCCGCGCTGGTCGGAGCGGGCGGAAATCTTATCGATTTCGTCCAGGAAGACGATGCCGCTTTGCTCCACCGCCTTGATCGCCTCGGCGGTCACCTTTTCCTCGTCGATGAGCTTATCGCTCTCCTCGGCCAGCAGGATCTTGTGGGACTCGGTCACCGTCATCTTCTTGGCCTTGGTGCGTCCGCCGAAGGCTTTTCCAAAGATATCGTTGAGGTTGATCATGCCCATTTGCGAACCGGGCATGCCCGGCACGTCCATGGTGGGCAGGGACATCGAACCGCCGTCCTGGACCTGCAACTCGATTTCCTTGTCGTCGAGCTTGCCGTCGCGCAGCATGCGGCGAAACTTGTCCTGGGTCTCCTTGCTGGCGTTTTCGCCGACCAGGGCCTCGACAACCCGCTGCTCGGCGTTTACCTCGGCATGAACCGCCACCTCCTTGCGCAGCCGCTGCCGGGTCATGTGCATCGCCGTTTCCACCAGGTCCCGGACGATGGATTCAACGTCGCGCCCGACATAGCCCACCTCGGTGAACTTGGTGGCTTCGATCTTGACAAAGGGGGCCTGGACCAGCTTGGCCAGGCGGCGCGCGATTTCCGTCTTGCCAACGCCGGTTGGGCCGATCATCAGGATGTTCTTGGGCAGGACTTCATCGCGCAAATCATCGGGTAGTTGCTGGCGGCGCCAGCGATTGCGCAGCGCAATAGCCACGGCGCGCTTGGCTTCGTTTTGGCCGACAATATAGCGGTCCAGTTCGGAAACGATTTCGCGGGGACTGAAGGTCGCCGCCTGATCGGTGGCGAGGTCTTGGTTCGCGGAGGCCCCGAAAACCGGCGATGGTGAGAGCTCAGACATGTTCCAGGGTTACCGACTCATTGGTATAAACACAAATCGAGGCGGCGACGGCCATGGCCTTGCGCGCCACCTCTTCCGCGGAAAGCGCGTCCACCGACATCAGGGCGCGGGCCGCCGAAAGGGCGAAGTTGCCGCCCGAGCCGATGGCGATGACGCCATCTTCCGGCTCAAGCACGTCGCCGGTGCCGGTCAACACCAGCACCGATTGCTTGTCGGCGACGATCATCATCGCCTCCAGCCGTCGCAGATAGCGGTCGGTTCGCCAGTCCTTGGCCAGTTCGACGCAGGCGCGGGTCAGTTGGTTTGGATAGGTCTCCAGCTTCGCCTCCAGCCGCTCAAACAGCGTAAAGGCGTCCGCCGTGGCGCCGGCGAATCCAGCGATAACCTGACCATCCTTGCCCAGCCGCCGCACCTTGCGCGCGTTGCCCTTGATGACCGTTTGACCCAAACTGACCTGGCCATCGCCGGCGATCACCGTTTGGCTGTTCTTCTGCACGGCGACAATGGTTGTGCCATGCCATGTGGGGATGTTTTCTTCTGACATGCACTTCAGATGGCGCGTTGTGACCTGCGGGTCAAGTCCTACTGTTGGACCAAGGCCGATGCGGCGGCGCAAAGGCCGTCAATCTGCGCCAAAGCGCCGGTCGGCGCTGCTTGTCTTTGCGCTGACGGCCGCAGGCTGCTAAAAGGCGGTTCCGTTAGTCTTTTTCGCCCTTTTTTGGCCGTCTCGCGCGGCCCGCGTGTCGCCCGCGTGTTGTCGGTGGGCCCGAAAAGGCGCCCTGGTCCGTCAGTTTGGATCTTGTGACTTGTTTCCTGTGACCGACCCGCGTGCGGGCGACGCAGCTTGACAAGCCCGCGCCGCAATCGATTGACTCACCGGATCACCTTGTCTGGCGCAACAGGACAGGTTGGTCGAGTTCGTCCCTTCAGGAGGTAAACCCTTCATGACCGCCACCAGCAGCCCGCGCGTCGCCACCGTGACGCGCGCGACCCAAGAGACCCAGATCCGCGCCACCGTCAATCTTGACGGCGCGGGGCTCTACCGGATTTCGACTGGGATCAGTTTTTTCGACCATATGCTGGAGCAGCTCTCCCGCCATGGTCTGATTGACATCGAGTTGGAAACCAAGGGCGATCTTCATATCGACGGGCACCACACCGTGGAAGACACCGGTATCGCGCTCGGCCAGGCGGTGGCCCAGGCGTTGGGCCAGCGCGTTGGCATCCGGCGCTATGCCTCGGCTTACATCCCGATGGATGAAACCCTGAGCCGGGTTGCGCTGGACGTGTCCAATCGTCCCTATCTGATCTGGAAGGTCGGCTTTTCCCAGCCGCGCCTGGGCGAGATGGATACCGAGCTGTTTCGGGAGTTCTTTCAGGCCTTTGCCCAGCATGCCGGCTTGACGCTGCATGTGGAGTGCCTCTATGGGACCAACAATCACCATATTGTGGAGTCCTGCTTTAAGGCGCTGGCCCGGGCGTTGCGCGGGGCGCTGGAAATCGATCCCCGCAAGGCCGACGCCATTCCCTCAACCAAGGGCGTGCTTTAATCAAGCTCCCGGCGTCATGATGTCGTCGCGCCGCGGCGACGGGGGCGAGGCTGTGATGATGGAATTTTTAGCCAACCGCGTCGATGACGGTCGAAAATAGAGCGAGAATAGAGGACAAATTCAGGCATGACCTGCGTGATCATTGACTATGGGTCCGGCAACTTGCGCTCCGCCCACAAGGCGCTTGAACGCGCCGGCAGGGAGCGGGGTCTGTCGCAATCGGTGTCGCTTGTCCGGCACGCCGAGGCGCTGCGGACCGCCGAGCGTATTGTGCTGCCGGGGGTTGGAGCCTTTGCCGACTGCAAGGCCGGATTGCGGGCCCTGCCGGGAATGTGGGAGGCGCTCGAGGAGGAGGTTATCCAGCGGGGCAAGCCGATCCTGGGGATCTGCGTCGGCATGCAGCTCATGGCCAGCCGCGGCCTGGAGCACGGCAGCCACACCGGCTTTGGCTGGATCCCCGGTGAGGTCGTTGCCTTGACCCCCGGTTCCCCGGACCTGAAGATTCCGCATATGGGCTGGAATGAACTGAACTTTCCGGGACCGACCCGCCACCGACTACTTGAAGGTGTGGACGCGGGTTCCCATTGTTATTTCGTGCACAGCTATCACCTGCGGGCCGAACAGGCCGACATGGTCCTGGCAGAGGTTGATTATGGGGGTCCGGTGACCGCCGCGGTCGGGCGGGACAATCTTTTCGCCACACAGTTTCACCCGGAAAAATCCCAGGCCGCCGGGTTGACTTTGTTGGCCAACTTCTTGGAATGGAGCCCATGAACAGCAGTATTTGCGACTTGCCGGCCGAAACGTCCGTCGAGCGTCTGGAGTCCTTTCAAGCAAGCGACCTCTACGACCTGTGCGACGCCGCCGACGCGGCGATCGTCGAGGGCGGCGGCTTTGGCTGGGTCAAGCCACCGGTGCGCGAGGTCATGGAGCGCTACTGGCAGGGTATTCTGATGGTGCCGGAGCGCGAATTGATCGTCGCGCGGCTGGATGGGGTGATCGCCGGTTCGGTCCAGCTTCTCAAACCGGCGCCCAACAACGAATCCGGCGCGCTTTGCGGCACCTTGACGACCTTTTTCGTCGCCCCCTGGGCGCGCGGTCACGGATTGGGCCTGCGGTTGGTCAAGGAGGTGGAAAAGGTCGCGTACGAGCGGGGCCTGGAGGTGGTGAATCTGGATGTTCGGGAATCGCAACATTCCGCTATTCGGATGTATGATCGCATTGGCTATCAGCGCTGGGGAATCAATCCACACTATGTCAATGTGAAGGGAAAGTGGATGGCGGGGTTCTATTACTCCAAGCGTCTGCTTGGCGATGAGACCCAACAGGACAGGCGTGATGTGGTGGCGCAAGGCGTGGAAGCCTGACGGCGCGCCGCCTGTTTGCTGTTAATCCTGTCAACCGCCGCCCGGGATCGGGGGTCGGTTACCGACCGAAGAGAAGTTCACAGACCGATGATTTTGTTTCCTGCCATTGATCTCAAGGACGGCCAAGCCGTGCGGCTGTTGCGCGGCGAGATGGACAAGGCCACGGTGTTCAGCGACGACCCGGCGGCCCAGGCGCGCGAGTTCGCGCAGGTCGGGTTCGACTGGATTCACCTGGTTGACCTGAACGGCGCCTTTGCCGGCGAACCGGTCAACGCCGCGGCGGTGGAGGCGATCCTAAAGGCGGTGAAGCTGCCCACCCAGCTTGGCGGCGGAATCCGCAATCTGCAAACCGTGGAGCGGTGGCTCACGCTCGGGGTTCAGCGGGTGATTCTCGGCACGGCGGCGGTGAAGGATCCGGAGTTTGTGCGGGCCGCCTGCCGGAACTTTCCCGGCCAGGTGGCGGTGGGCATTGACGCCAAGGGCGGCCGGGTGGCGGTAGAGGGTTGGGCCGAGGTCAGCGACCTGGAGGCGGTGGAGCTGGCCCGACGGTTTGAAGGCGTGGGGGTCAGCGCCCTGATCTACACCGATATCGACCGCGACGGGGCGTTGCAGGGCTGCAATGTCGCGGCCACCGCGGCGTTGGCCGAGGCGGTTGCCATTCCGGTCATTGCCTCGGGCGGGGTTGCTTCGTTGGATGATTTGACCGCGCTGCTGGCGGTGGCCGATAGTGGCATTGAAGGGGTAATTTCCGGGCGCGCGATCTATGATGGCCGCTTGGACCCGACAGCCGCCCTGGCGCTGCTGGCGGGTCGGACGCCGTGATCCCGCCGCGCCGGTCGACCCCGGGGCAAGACGGCCTGCCCGGCAGAACAAGGCCTAAAGGACGAATTTCATGCTGAAGATGCGCATCATTCCTTGTCTCGACGTCAAAGATGGGCGGGTGGTCAAGGGCGTCAACTTCGTTGGCCTGCGCGACGCGGGCGATCCGGTGGAGCAGGCCAAACTCTATGACGTCGCGGGCGCCGACGAGCTTTGTTTTCTCGACATCACCGCCAGCCACGAAAACCGCGGCATCATTTTGGATGTGGTGCGTGAAACCGCCGAGCAGTGCTTCATGCCCCTGACCGTGGGCGGCGGCATTCGCGAGCTTGCCGATATCCGCAAGCTGCTGCTGGCCGGCGCCGACAAGGTTTCCATCAACACCACGGCGGTGACGAACCCGGACTTCGTCCGCCAGGCGGCGGAAAAGTTTGGCAGCCAATGCATTGTGGTGGCGATTGACGCCAAGGAAGTTTCACCCGGCAAGTATGAGGTCTTTACCCACGGCGGTCGTGAAGCGACCGGCCTGGACGCGGTTGACTGGGCCCGGCGCATGGTGGCGCTGGGGGCCGGCGAGATTCTGCTGACCTCGATGGATCGGGACGGCACGCGCCGGGGGTTCAATCTTTCCCTGACCCGCGCCGTCGCCGATGCGGTGGCGGTTCCGGTGATCGCTTCCGGTGGCGTCGGGTCCCTGCAGCACTTGGTGGAAGGGGTAACGGAAGGTCACGCCACGGCGGTGCTGGCGGCTTCGATTTTCCATTTTGGCGAGCACAGCATTGCCGCGGCCAAGCAGGCCATGGCCGCCGCCGGCATTCCCATGCGGCCGGTTCCGCCGCAGGTTTAGCGCCCCGTCGCCCACAGCCCCGTGCAGGCCTTTCTTGGCTTGCCGCGCCCTCTTGAAACCCCGATCTTCGAAAGCTAACCACATGACGCAAGAGCGTGAAACAGACCGGCCGGACGCCCCCGCTCTTCTGCGGCCCGAAGAGGTGTACAGCGGCGATCTGGCGGTGCTGGATCGGCTGTATCGGGTTATTCTATCGCGCCGCGGCGCCGACCGGAAAAGCTCCCACACCGCCAAGCTTTTTTCCAAGGGCACCGCGAAAATTGCTCAGAAGGTCGGCGAAGAGGCGGTTGAAACGGTGATTGAGGCGGTGAAGGGCGATCGCGAGGCGTTGGTGGCGGAAAGCGCCGACCTGCTCTATCACCTGCTGGTGCTTTGGGCCGATCAGAATGTCCAGCCGGCGCAGATCTGGCAAAAACTGTGCGAACGAGAGGGCATTTCCGGGGTGGCCGAAAAGGCGTCGCGGCGCAAGTAACCGGCAGCGTCGGCCGGTGCGTTTGATGGCGGCGCGACGGGACCCAGCCAGATAAATCATCTGGAGTCGGATCGGTTTAAATGGAATCATTTGGCGAGGCTATTTGAACCGATGTTGCGCCAGACTCCGCTTGGAATTGGACGGCTAGCGCAGCGCGGGCCCGGCGGTTGAACCGGGCCGACAACCAGCTTTTAGGGATGCGGCCAGCATGGCTTATGACAATCAGAACATCTTTGCGAAAATTCTGCGCGGGGAAATTCCCTGCCGCAAGGTCTACGAGAGCGACCACGCCTTGGCGTTTCATGACATCACCCCGCAGGCGCCGACTCATGTGTTGGTGATTCCGAAGGGGTCCTATGTCTCGGCCGATGATTTCTCGGCCCAGGCCAGCGACGCCGAGATCGCCGGATTTTTCCGCGCCGTCGGCCAGGTCGCCCGGGATCTCGACGCGGTGGAGGCAGGCTACCGGATCCTGGCCAATCACGGCCCGGATGCCCATCAGGAAGTGCCGCATTTCCATATCCATCTGTTCGCCGGCAAGGATCTGGGCCGGATGATCAAGCCGGTCGACAGCTAAGCCGTGGGCCCGTCGCTTGTCGCCCGCTAGGCGGTCGACGCGGGCCTTAGTCGGCGGTAACTCAGGGCCTCGGCGATTTCCAGCCGCCCGATGCCGTCTTTTTCAGCCAGGTCGGCCAGGGTGCGGGCAACCCGCAGCACCCGGTGGTAGCCGCGCGCGGTAAGTTTGAAGCGCTCGGCGGCCTGGGTGAGCAACTGCTGGCCGTCGGGATCGGGGCGGGCAATTTCCTCCAGCAGCCCGCCGTTGACCTCGGCGTTGCAGCGCGGCGGCGGGTCGGAAGTTGTTCCCTCGGCCGCCTGGTTAAGCGCGGCGTAGCGGGCCTGCTGGCGGGCGCGCGCCGCCAGCACCCGGGCGGCCACCGTCGCACTGTCGTCGCGGCGCGCGGCGGACGGGTCGCCGGTGAAAGCCAGATCGGCAACCGGGACCGAGGGAACCTCGACATGCAGGTCGATGCGGTCGAGCAGTGGGCCGGACAGCTTGGCCTGATAGTCGAGGGCGCAAAACGGCGCGCGGCGGCAGGCCAGCTGGGGGTCATCCAGGTGGCCGCAGCGGCAAGGGTTCATGGCCGCCACCAACTGCACCCTCGCCGGATAGCTCACATGGGCGTTGGCGCGGGCAATGGCGACCCGCCCGCTTTCCAGCGGCTGACGTAACGCCTCCAGGGTTTGGCGGGAGAACTCGGGCAGCTCATCCAAAAACAACACCCCCAGATGGGCCAGCGATACCTCGCCCGGCTTGGCCCTTTGGCCGCCGCCAACCAGCGCCGGCAGGGAGGCGGAATGGTGCGGATCGCGAAACGGCCGATGGCGCAGCAGTCGGCCGCCTTCCAGTTGACCGGCCACCGAATGGATCATGGTGACCTCCAGCGCCTCGGCCGGGGTCAGCGGCGGCAACAGGCTCGGCAGGCGCTGCGCCAGCATGGATTTGCCAGCCCCCGGCGGCCCGGACATCAGCAGATTGTGCCCCCCGGCGGCGGCCAGCTCCAGGCAGCGTTTGGCGGTTTCCTGGCCCTTGATGTCCTTGAGATCCGGCAAGCCGAGGGCGGCCTGCGCCAAGGCCGGCGTGGGTGGGGTGAGAATTTGGCTGCCCTTGAGATGGTTGATCAGTGAAATCAGGTTGTCGGGGGCCAGAATACCGATCTCCCCGGCCCAGGCCGCCTCGCCGCCCTGGGCGGCGGG
>TARA_R110002072_G_scaffold13418_10_pt1 | contig 10076 bp, 11 predicted proteins | sample TARA_R110002072 | Tara Oceans TARA_R110002072 (sample SAMEA4397118) | marine metagenome | biome: Polar Biome; feature: [SRF] surface water layer (ENVO:00010504); material: water (ENVO:00002006), including particulate matter (ENVO:01000060) such as... | depth 5 m | reverse complement strand
TACTTTGGAAAAACGTCCATAAAACCGAAGGCGTCTAAAGGCGGAGAATTAGGCAACGCGATTTAGCCCGAGGAAGTTTAGGACCGAGTGTTTAAGACAGGGTGTTTAAGGCAGAGTGTTTAAGGCAGGAAATTGTGAAAAACGCCCTGGAACCGTTAGGAACGGGCTGCGATCATTGTCGCAGCTCCCACCATCACGCCAGCGCAACCACGGTTCAGCCACTTCACCAGGTCACCCTGGGTGAACATGCGCCTGGCGGTAGAAGCCAATGCAACGTAGCCAAGATCAACGGCCGCCAACACCACAAACATGACCGCCGTCAGACTTGCCCACCCGATCAGAGAGACATGGGCCATATCCAATAGGGTTGGTAGTAGAGCTATGTAGAAGACCATGATTTTGGGATTGCCGAGGGTTACAAGCAAACCCGCTGAAAACATCTGGCCCCGGTCCGAGGATCTAGAGCCAAAATGGGTCTCATCTACCTTGGATGTACTAGGACTGAACCACATTTGCCAGGCGAGATAGAGCAGATAAGCTACTCCAATCCACTTGATGATTTGAAACACCCAGTAGTAGGACTCAGCGAGAGCCGCCAATCCAGCAACCGCAATACCAAGCCAGATAGCCTCTCCAATCCACATTGCCGCAAGAAAGGGTAGAACGTCCCGCCAGCCACGACTCAGCACGCGACTTACCAAAGCAACAATACTGGGCCCGGGCGACCCGGCTGAAATCAACAGGGCTGCAGAAAAAATTAGCAGCGCAGTGGGCTCCATCCAACCGTTACCATTTGTGAAGCTTGACCATTAAGTCTTCATAACCCTTCACAAACGGTGATTGGGTACGGACGGGCTCCTGCAGCACTTCGATGTATTTAAAGCGTTTCATGATTTCTTCCCATACGGTTCGAAGTTGCATCTCCGCCAGGCGATTACCCATGCAACGATGCACACCAAAACCAAAAGACGTGTGGTGACGAGCCTGGGCGCGATCAATCAGAAAATCGTTTGGACGTTCAATCACGTCTTCATCACGATTGGCGGAGATATACCACATGATGACCTTGTCACCCTTTTTAATGTGTTTACCCCGGAGCACATAGTCCTGGGTCGCGGTACGACGCATATGAGCCAATGGTGTTTGGTAACGAATAATTTCGGACACCATATTCGGAATCAGCTCAAGATTATTGCGCAGCTTCTCATACTGATCAGGATTTTGATTGAGGTGATACACCCCGCCAGAAATAGAGTTTCGAGTCGTATCGTTGCCACCGACAATCAGCAGAATCAGATTACCGAGATACTCCATTGGATCCATATTCTGGGTATGCCCGCCGTGGGCCATCATCGAAATTAAGTCATTACCCGGCTCTTTATTAGCTCTTTCGTTCCACAGGCCGGTAAAGACATCCAGACACTCCATTAGTGCGCGCCGGCGTTCTTCTTCAGGCGTAGTACCACCGTTAGCGGCGGATGAAGTGGCAACATCTGACCAGTAGGTTAGCTTGCGCCGATCCTCGAAGGGAAAATCAAATAGCGTCGCCAACATCTGGGTCGTTAACTCAATCGAAACCAGATCAACCCAATTAAAGGCTTCACCTATAGGCAGTTCGTCGAGGATTTTAGCTGCACGTTCTCGAATAATCGGTTCAAGTGTGGAAAGGTTTCGAGGCGCTACAACGCCGGTGACGGTTTTGCGTTGCAGATCATGTTTCGGTGGGTCCATTTGGATAAAGCTGGATGTTTTGAAATCCGCCATCCGCTCAAAAATCGTAATACCACCGACCTCACTGGAGAAGACCTCGTGATTCTTTTCCACTTCCATGATGTCATTGAATTTTGTAATCGACCAGTAGGGACCAAACTGACCATTTTTACAGTAGTGCACAGGATCTTCATTGCGTAAGCGTTCAAAGTACGGCCAGATCCCATCGGCTTTGAACAACATCGGATCACCGACATCAATGTCTTCCAGGGGAATGGTATAGGGGTCTGGAAATTCAGTTTTACTAATTGCTTCGCTCATAAGTAATACCTCCTGTCAGGCATTCATCACTTTTGCTTTATTATCAACGTATTTATCAATGTAGTTTTACCGGATTTAGCGAGCTGCCACAACTTCCTAGAGAATCTGTTTTAGCGCGAATTTTTCGGTAAAGTACTGATCATTACCCCCATTCGCCAAGGATTGTAGCCGATGAGAATCATTCCAGGTCAGGTAGCACTAATCACCGGAGCATCCCGAGGGCTGGGGGTCTATATAGCCAAGACCTTCGCTCGTTATGGGGTCAATATGATGATCTCGGCCAGGAGTGAGCCAGAGCTCAAGAAACTACAGGACGAGCTCCAACAATTGGGCGTCAGAGCGGAAATTTTTGTCGCCGACGTTGCTTCCCCCCAGGATCTCCAAAACCTCTATACCGCAACAATGGCATCATTCGGTCAAATTGACATTCTGGTCAACAATGCCGGCATAGAAACCTGGGGAAAATATAAAGACCTGGGCGCTGACGAAATCACCAAAGTGATCGACGTCAATTTGACCGCACCGATGCTTTTAACTCACCTTGCGCTGCCTGATATGTATCGTCGGGATGTCGGTCATATCATCAACATCGCCTCGGCAGCAGGCGTGTTTCCGCCGCCCTATTCAGAACCCTATGCCACAACAAAAGCTGGCCTGATCGGGTTTACACAATCCGTTCGATTAAGCGCCCAGGTAGATGGCAGTCATGTGAGTGCCAGCTGCATAGCGCCAGGTTACATGGATGACGCGGGTATGTATGAGGAAATGAAACAGGTGGGAGACGAGGTCTCCTGGCTCATTGGAAGTTTGCCTGCCCAGGCATTGGCGGACGCCATCATCAAAGCGATAGAAAAGGACTCACCGGTGAAAATCCTAATGCCCTGGTCCCCAAGGTTTCTAAAAATTGTCCAGATAATTGCGCCGCGACTATTTGAAATAGTCAGCCACAAGCTCGGAATTTTTAAACCGATTATTCAATCCGCTGAAGTGCGAACTTCTAACCGTTAGCAATTTTCCAGGAACGCTCGTACCAGACGTCGTGCTGTAGTTGAACTAGCTCATCCTGCGTTGGTAAGACTAAAGGGTCCAGGGAACCATCAACCAGTTCGTGGGAGCTGCCAACACATAGATCTAATGCTTTTCTCGATTCGTTGTTTGTGTAGTGCCCACAATGAATCATTTGAGCATTAAAGATCATCACGTCCCCAGGTTCCAGATCTACCAGGACTGAGCCCGGCAGCGGCTCACTACTACTGTGCCCATCCTGTTCAAGCCGAACCTGACGTTCAAGTTCAGTATCCCAGCGTTTATGGGTACCGGGAATAACACGAAGTCCCATTTCCTTCACGAGTGGAATTCGCACATGCAAACTCAACATTTCCTGTTGACGTAATTTTTGCGTTTCATCGGGGACTGGGCTGAACTGTAAATCCCGATGCCAGTAGGGCGATTGTTCGGGATTAAACGGATTAAAAAATAATTGCGTGTTGTGAAAGTGAATTTCCCTTTCAAATAATTCGTCCAGTAACTCGACCAGCTTTGTCGGCGCAATTGCCTTAAACAGTTTGAGCCGATTCTCTGGCTGATCCGTAAAGTACTCAGGATGCGTCAAAGAATGCATGTTGATAAGTCGATGCTCTTCGAATGCCTGTTGATTTTTTTCGAACCAGCGTTGATGGATATCATCCACTAGTTCATTTAAGCGCAGCACTTCGTTCGTCGAGAGGAAATCACGCAGAACAATATAGCCGTTCTGTTCATAGTCACGTTGTAGTTGCATCGATCTTCAATTCGTAAATTTGGCGCTATTTTCCACTTTACTGGTGAGGAACTTCAACCCCGCCGACGAACTTATCCATATAGGCCCAAACAAAATCATCGATGCTCTGGTAGCCATGGTTTTCTGGCTTAATTCTGCCGCCCAACAACAGATGGGCGATCCCGTGAACAACCCCCCACGCAAGCGCTCGGCTGAGTTCATCGTCCTTAAAATAAGGGATGGGAAACTCCGTCAGACCTCGATCAAGCATCATATAGCCTTCACTAAATGCTCTGTCCCCGGTGAACTCAGGTGTAATCCCAGGCATATCTCCGTCAAACATCAATTGAAATAGCGCTGGATTATCCAGGGCAAAATGGATGTAGCCACGACCCAGACCAGCAATGTAGGCAGGACCGGTTGAGGCACCAGCTTCGATTCGCATGCGCTCTGCAAACCGGTCGTAGCCAGCGGTACAAACGGCGCTCAGAAGTGCATGCTTGTCCTTAAAATGGCTGTAGGGGGCCGCCTGGGATACCCCAACGCCACGGGCAACCTTGCGCAGGCTCAACCCCGTCAAACCTTCGGTCTCCAGTAGTCGAATTGCCTCAAGTATCAGCGCCTCTCTGAGGTTGCCATGATGATATTGCTGTTTGATTGGGCGCTCCTTCACTGGGGCGTGGGTATGCCGAGAGTATAACTTGACATCGTTAAGATTGCTTCTTAAGCTAGAATCTTAACAACGTTAAGTTTGCCCTGTTCGATGCCAGCCCAATATCACCCGGGCAACCTATGCAACCTGAGGCAAACTGAGGCAAACAGGGACGAACCAGAACCCCACAGGATAAACGATGTCGAATATCATCGCGGAACGCAGAACCGCCAGCACAGACTCTCCATTTGTCGTCTTCTTGATCGGCATGCGAATTAACAAACCGCTCAAGGTACATCGTTGGCTTCCGGTCTCCCTGGCCATGGGCCGCATGATCAAAGAGCTTGAAAAAACCAAAAATTCCGATTTACTCTCCTATGAATCCTGGTTCGGCCGCACCACTATCATGGTGCAGTATTGGCGTTCCTTTGAAGCACTAGAGCAATATGCGAAAAATACGGATCTCGAGCATAGACCTGCCTGGGCAGAGTTCAATCGAAAGATAAACAGTAACGGGGATGTTGGTATCTGGCACGAGACCTACACGGTAAACCCCGGTCAGTTCGAAGTGGTGTACAACAATATGCCGCTGTTCGGTTTGGCAAAAGCAACCTCAAGCATCCCAGCTACTTTAGGCATGGCAAACGCCGCCAGTCGCCTTAAGTCGGCAAATATCAAAATGGAGAATGAAGCCGAAGCGCAAGCAACCAATTAATTCGGCAGCGAACGGAGCTCCACCACATTGCCATCTGGGTCCTCAAGATAGACCGAAAGGCCATAACCTTCAGCACCATAGCGTTGAGCAAACTCACCCACGGTAACGCCAAGCGGCTCCAGATGAGCTCGAATGTCTGCCTCGCTAATGGTTTCGAGCTGCAAACAGAAATGATCTAGATTGTTACCGGTTTTTGCTGGAGCTGGCCCCCCCATTTTTCCTAATTGACTGTCTACCGCAACCAGATCAATCAGTGCCCTACCCGCTCGTAACTGGGTTAACCCCATTTCTCCTGGCGTGTCTCTTTCAATCTCACATCCCAGCACATCTTGATAAAACTGAAGCAGTGCGGGTTTGTTTGTCGTTCTCAACACAATGTGATCAATTCCCGCAATCTTAAACATTATCCAGCTCCAAACGTGTCGCAATCGGCACCGCAGAATCAAGTAGTGCCTGGCGCGCAATAAAGCGTTGTTGCGCCTCGGGGTCGGGCGCCCGGCTCGCCTGCCAGACATTCAGATCCTTATACCAGGTCACCAGCAGCATCCGACAGGATACCTGGGACACTTTCATTCCCGGCAAAACGGTAAAAAGCCCCTGGACTTCGGTATCAAAGCCGCCTTCAAAAGTTTCCCAGGCCTCACCGGAAAGCCTGACGACCTCTTCCACATGCTGTTCAACCACCTCAAACCAGCGAAACACGTAGATGCCTGGCTTTGTTCGCGGCTCATGAACCAGGGGCCGCACCGTGGGTGAAAGCGTCGACTGGCCAACTAATTCAACTCCCTCAAGCTTAAGGGGACAACTGGTTTCGGTCGACAAAAGCAGCCAATAAAGCTCATTGGTTCCGAGGCCAAAGATACCTGGAAACACACCCCAGGAATCTGCCCGAGCGAGGTTACGAATCTCGCGGAGCAGTTGCATATTGGTACTGCCGCGATTGTCTTTTAGATGAAATATTTGATAGGTCATAAACAAGACCATCCTCGAAATGAGCGCCCCCAGTCAAGTTTTTCTCCTCGATTTGAATTAATCTACAGCAAGAAATAAAAACTACTGGCGGCGGCATCATGTTGTGTTTAAAGGCTTCAGGAATGCCTCAGGAAAGATCAATAAAAGTCTAATGAACGTTTAGGGAACACTACCCATGACCACCGTATTTGAGGCCGTCCAACAACTTTGTCTCTCCTTTGCCGAGACAAGCGAATCGTCATCCCACGGATTCCCGAATTTTAATGTCCAGGGCAAGCAATTCGCCACATACTCTCTCAACCATCACGGTGATGGCAAAGTTGCCTTACTGCTGAATGCCTCGATTGAGACCCAGACCATGTTAATTGAATCCGCCCCGACAATTTTTTTTAAGCCGCCCTATATCGGCAACAAAGGGTGGGTCGGAATTGAACTCAATCAAGACTTAAAATGGTCCCGGGTCCAACAGCTCACCCATCAGGCTTATCAACGCACAGCATCGGACGCTCTGGCACGATCGAGCGAACTGGGAAAAACCCCTGAGCCGACGGAGGAGATGAAAGCCGAAGATATTGATCCCCTAAAGAGTAAATCTAATCTGGCCATACTTCAGAGGCTCAGGTCTCTGTGCTCAAAATTACCGGAAAGCGTTGAGGATCAACAATTTGGAAATCCGGCATTTCGTGCGGGCAAAAAGGCCTATTGCCTGCTCGCCCATGGACAAAATGGGCCTTATTTACAAATTTGGGTTGGCCGGGATGCCCAGGAAAGTTTTACCGACAAACGATTCAGCATCCCTCCCTACGTCGGCCACAACGGCTGGCTTAACCTTAACTTAAATGAGCAACCGGATTGGACTGAGGTCGCAGCGATGATCAAAACCAGCTATCGACACTTTGCCTTAAAGAGAATGTTAAAAGCTCTGGATGGCGAAGAAAAATAAAAACGCCCGGATACGTAAAGGGGGGGAACGTATCCGGGCGCTATTTCATGAATCACAAGATTCGCCTTATATAATTCAACTATCAGGCCAACTTTTATGGTCTAAATCCCCCTGAAATCAACCAACTCGCCGGATTCCCGCACCATAAAACAGCAACATCAGATTTATTGAACCAACCCGGCGCAAATTTGAGGATTTAGTTCTCGGTAAAGGATTTGATTTTCTATCTACCGATCACTACTATCGCCGCCGCAGCCCTAGTCACCATCACATCAGGAAATCCCATGCGAACCTTAATGCGTTCAAAAATTCACAAAGCTATCGTCACCGAGGCGAATTTGAATTATGTCGGCAGCATTACCATCGATCAGGACTTGATGGATGCCGTGGGCCTCTGGGTAGGCGAAAAGGTCCTGATCGTCTCAAACACGTCCGGCGCGCGACTCGAAACCTACACCATTGCCGGGAACCGGGGCAGTGGTGAAATTTGTGTGAATGGCGCCGCTGCGCATTTAATTAATGTGGATGAGGAAATTATTGTAATTGGCTTTGAGCTGACGGATAAACCGGTATCACCGAAGGTCATCATGCCAACAAATCGAAACCGAGAATTTGAATACCTGGTCGAGGTGCCTGGCGTTTCTGCATAGAAAAACCCTCTCCGCTACGCACATTCGTTTAGCGATTCACCCAGGGCATTAATTAATAGATCCATCTCAGACTTTTCGGTAATAAATGGTAGACCGAGCTGAATGGTGTCCGCGCCATATCGAACATAGAAACCTTTCTTCCACATAGACATAGCCACCTCATAGGGGCGTCGGGCTGGCTCACCTGGATAGTGGGTCAAACTCAAACCCGCGGCAAAACCACAATTACGAATATCCTCAATGTTCGGGCATTGTTTCAGATCGTGTACCAGTTCCGCAAAATAGCCCGACAAATCATTAACCCTGGCAACGAGTCCGTCTCGCTCGAGCACTGCCAGGGCCGCCAACCCTGCAGCACAGGCAACGGGGTGACCGGAATAGGTATAACCGTGGGGTAGCTCAAGCAAATACTCGGGTTTGTCCTGGCCCATAAAAGTATCGTAGATCCCTTGCTTGACTACTGTTGCACCCATCGGAATCGCACCATTAGTAAGCTGTTTAGCAATGGTCATCATATCCGGTGTAACCCCAAAGGCTTCTGCGGCGGTGTTCGCTCCAACTCTACCAAAAGCGCAAATCACCTCATCAAAAATCAATAGAATGTCATGCTGGTCACATATTTCCCGTAGTCGGCCAAGATAACCTTCAGGCGGCGGCAATACACCGCCAGATCCCGCCATTGGTTCAATGATGACTGCGGCAATTGTCCCGGCATCATGCAACGCGATAAGGTCTAACAATTCTTCAGCCAAATGTGCGCCAACGGGCGGCTGCCCCTTTGTGAATTTGTTTTCTGGCAAAAGCGTATGTCGAAGATGATCGGCACTCAAGGCATCACCAAACGGCGCTTTATTCGCCGCGATGCCACCAACACTAATGCCGCCAAAATTGACGCCGTGATAGCCTTTTTGCCGACCAATAAATTTGGTCTTGTGAGGTTTACCGACAATCCCCCAATAGGCCCGGGCAATCTTTAATGCTGTTTCAACGGCCTCTGACCCTGAGTTGGTGTAGAAAACTCGATTGAGCCCCCCGGGCATCAGGTCGGTTATTTTTTCTGCAAGCTGAAAGGACTTGGGTTGGCCAAACTGAAAAGAAGGACTGAGGTCGAGGGTACCAAGTTGTTCGTAAACCGCCTCGCGGATCTCCGGCACATTATGACCCAGTCCACTGGTCCATAACCCGGACAAGCCATCAAAAATCTTCCTCCCATCGGCATCGGTAAAATAAGCGCCGTCCGCCGCAACCAACAGTCGTGGATCCGCTTTGAATTCCCGGTTCGCACTGAAGGGCATCCAGTGGGCGTCGAGCTGTGCTTGAGTCGGTCGATCTGTGGTCATAACAATTCCTTTGTTGCCACGACATTGCCGAACAGTCTGTGCTGGGTCAAGGCCTTACAATGTCCTGATCTGTAGCGGGCATTGAATCACCACAGGTTATAAAGAGTAGCAAGGACTATTGATTTTACGATTGGATATTCGACGTGCCCGTGGCAGTTTGCAGCACTGACAGTAATCAAACTGATCTTCAGCAAACTTTAGGGCCCAGATGCTGCAAGTGAAGGGATTATTCGGTAAATCTCCACTGGAAATTTGCACCGGTTTGGTCCACCCTTCTTCGCCGTATAAACAGATAAAGACAGGTATGAATGACAGAAAGAGTTAAGAACGCCACGATCCGCCCCCTCCACAGCCTCAACCTCCTCTCCCACCGTGAAATGGAAAGCCTGTTAGCCACAGATGAGAAAATTTTCCGCCTCTTTCGCCAGTGTGCTCTGGCGGTTTTGAGCTCCGGAGCTCTTGAGGACGATGCCGCAAAACTGCTCGCACTATTTAACGACTTTGATATCAAGGTTGTGCCCGAGTCTCGCGGCTTAAAACTGACAATCAACAATGCACCCTCAAGCGCCTTTGTCGATGGGCGAATGATCACTGGATTACAGGATCACCTCTTCGCTGCCTTGAGAGATATCGTCTACACAGAACAAACCCTATATATGGAGCAACGGCTCGATCTCGCCACTAACGAAGGCGTGACCGACGCGGTATTTCAAATCCTACGTAACGCAGATGTTGTTAGGGCCAATTTTAAGCCCAACCTGGTTATATGCTGGGGTGGCCATTCTATTAGCCGAGACGAGTATGACTATTCAAAAGAAGTCGGCTACCAACTTGGTTTACGTCGACTCAATATAGGTACCGGTTGCGGAATTGGCGCCATGAAGGGGCCCATGAAAGGAGCTGCAGTTGGACACGCCAAGCAGCAGGTTCCCGATGGTCGGTACATCGGCATTTCTGAACCCGGCATCATCGCCTCCGAAGCACCAAACGCAATTGTAAATGAGCTGGTCATAC
>TARA_R110002072_G_scaffold51291_3_pt1 | contig 10077 bp, 9 predicted proteins | sample TARA_R110002072 | Tara Oceans TARA_R110002072 (sample SAMEA4397118) | marine metagenome | biome: Polar Biome; feature: [SRF] surface water layer (ENVO:00010504); material: water (ENVO:00002006), including particulate matter (ENVO:01000060) such as... | depth 5 m | reverse complement strand
CCCGGCAGGCGTCGCCGAGTTGCGGACGCAGCGCCTGCAAGGTGTCGGCGAACGTGTCGGAACTGATTACGATGCGCGCGTCGCAATCACGCACGATATACCCGATTTCCTCCAGCGTAAGATGGGTGCTGACCGTGGTGTAGTAAATGCCCGCCCGGTCTGCCGCGAAACAGATTTCCAGAAATTCCCGCCGGTTCTCCATTAGGATGACGATGTGATCGCCCACGCCGATCCCGGCTGAGCGCAGCAGGTGCGCCCCCTGATTTGCCCGCGCTTCCAACTGGGCGAAGGTCACGCTTTCACCGGTCGCGCACATACGAAAAGCCAGCGCATCGGGCCTGTGCTCGGCATGATATCCCGGTTGATAGTGCTGCGGTTGATTGCTCATCTGATCAGAATCCGATCAGCGTCTTGCCGAAATTCCCGCCCTCACGCAGGTGGTTGAGCCCATGTTTAAGGTCTTCAAAGGCGAAGGTTTCGCCCAAAACCGGACGAACCTTGTGCTGGACCATGGCGGCGATCATCGCTTCGAAACCATCGCGATGGCCGACAGTGACGCCCTGCAGACGCACCTGCCGCGCCACGATGGGCCCCAGCGAGGCGTTGAGGTTAAGCCCGGACAGGACGCCGATCATCGAGATCGTTCCCCCGGGGCGCACCGCGCGCAGCGACAGCGGCAGCGTGGTTTCGCCCCCCAGTTCGATGATATTGTCGTAGCCGCCGCGATCACCGGTGATCTGGCGGCTGGCGCGCGCCCAATCCTTGGTTTCGCGATAGTTGATCGTGGCGTCCGCGCCCATCTCGGACACGCGCGCCAGCTTATCGTCGCTTGAAGAAATCATCGTGACATGAGCGCCGTGGAGCTTGGCGAAGGCCAGTGCAAACAGCGCAACGCCGCCGGTTCCCTGGATCAGGAGCTTGTCGCCGGCGCGGGTTTGACCGTGGGTCGCGATCGCGCTCCACGCTGTCAGCGCCGCACAGGGCAGCGTCGCAGCCGCGGCGTCGCTCATATAGCTCGGCACGCGAACAACGCCGTCTTCGGACAGGCAGACCAGATCCGACATCACCCCGTCCAGCGGCCCGCCAAGGGCCGAGGCAAATCGGGCCGGGCTGGGCGCGCCGGCAATCCAGTTCTGGAAGAAAGTCGGGCAAACGCGATCCCCCAGCGCAACCCGGGTCACGCCTTCGCCAATCTCGACGACCTCGCCAACGCCATCTGAAATCGGGATCAGCGGCAGCTCGCCGGTCGCGCGGCCGTATCCGCGCTCGGGCACGATCAGGTCGCGGGCGTTCAGCGATGCCATACGCATGGCGACCACGACCTGGCCGCGCCCCGGTTTGGGTTCGGGGCGTTTAGCCTGACGGAGGTTGTCGATCCCCCAATCACCCTCAATCTGAAAAACACGCATCTATCCATTACCCTTTCGGTGTGATCGCGCGGCTGACTTTTGGGCGCGCCAGCCGTGCGACGCGTTCAAGCAGCATTTCTGTCGAACCATCGACAAGCGCAGCAATTTGTGCGGCAGCCAGATGCCGCGTGAAGGAATACTTCGGCCTCAGCCCCTCGGCCCCCATGGCGTGCAGCAACACCGGCAGATGATGCTGGCAGACGCCGACGGCGTGAATTTTGGCCTGCGCCGACAGAAGTTGGACATCCTGTCTCCCAGCCTGTCCCGCCGCCACGCCCTGGACCGCCTGCGCCACCAGCGCCCGCGCGGCGGCCAGATCGGTGCTGGCCCGCGCCTGATCCAGCCGCCAGGCTTGATGTCCGGACAAGGGCGCGCCAAAGGTGTGCCGGCTCTCGCCATAGGCCGCGGTCTGCCTCAACGCGGCGTCGAGCATCCCGCAGCACATCGCCGCCACATAGGCGCGCGCCCCGTTAATCTCGTTCAAGATTGATTTGAAAGCCGCGCCCGGGGCCAGCAACAGGTTCTCCTCGGGGACTTGGTATCCGTCCAGGACAAACCCGCCCGTGCCGGTGCTGGTCTGCGAGAACGTTGAATCGACGGCGTATCGGCGACTGTCCTGCGTGGTTAGATCGACGAGAAACGCGCCGATCCCGTCGCGGCCGCTTGCTGCGCTGCATTGCGCGTAGACGACGGCGATGCCGGCATGGCGGGCATTCACGATCCACGATTTCTCGCCATCAAGAGTCCAGCCGCCGGATGTCTTGCGCGCCCGTGTTTCGATGGCGGCGAAATCCGACCCGGTCCCGGGTTCGCTCAAGGCGGTGCAGGCGCTGAGCTGACCGGAAAGCAGCGCGGGCAGGTACTTTTCCGCTACTCTCCGCGGCGCGCATTGCGCCAGTTTCAGCGCGACGTTGTGGCTGTTGACCATCGACATGGCGAAGCCGAAATCAGCGGCCGCCAGCAGCTCACAGGCGCGCGCTTTCAAGGCGAAACCGAAGCCAAGCCCGCCGTTGTCGATCGGAACTTCCAGTCGGGTAAGGCCAACCTCGGCAGCCTTTGCAAGAAGCACCGAATCAGGCGATTGGCCAGCGGCCCACCCGGCGGCCTGTGGGGCGACATCCGCCGCCGCGAAAGCCTTGATCCGCGCAAGGCAGGCTTTTTCGTCTTCACTCAGCATTTTCAGCCCCGCCGCACCACTTTGGTCCAAAGGTCACTGACAACCCCGACGACACCGCGCGGCATGAAGATCGTGGCCAGCACAAGGATCAAGCCGTAGAGAATCAGACGGAAGCTGTCGGCAAAGCGTAGGTATTCCGGCAAGAACACCACGAAGAACGCCCCGATTACCGGTCCCGGAATGGTCCCGGAGCCGCCTATGATCACCGCCAGGATTGCGTCCAGCGACTGGGCAACGCCAAAAATTTCAGGGTTGATGAAACTTTGATAGTGAGCATAGAGCGCGCCGGCCAGACCCGCGAACATTGCCGAGGCGACAAAGGCGAACAGCTTGTATTTCCAGGCGGCAATGCCAACCGCGCCCACCAGTTCTTCATTTTGGCGGATAGCCACCAACGTCTGGCCAATGCGCGAGCGTACAATCAACGCCGCGACGACCGTCATCAAAATCGTGACCAGCAGCACAAAGTAGTAGTAGACCTGTCGATCTTGGAAATTGATCAGCCCCTCGGCCCCGCCGCCCGGCTTCGGGATGGCGGTGAGGCCGGCCTCGCCATTGGTCAGACCGGTGAAGTTCAGCAAAACGATGAAGATCACCATGTTAAAGGCGAGGGTCACGATGGCGAAATAGTGCCCCTTGACCCGAAGGCTGGGATAGCCGGCCGCCAGAGCGAAAACTGCGGTCGCCACCGGTGCGAGCATGATGGTCATCCACACCGGCAGATTGAAGTTCATCCCCATCAGCGCCGTGCTGTATGCCCCGATTCCCATGAACCCGGCCTGCACGATCGAGACGTAACCGGTGTAGCCTTGGATCAGGTTCTGGCCCTGCGCGGCGATCACCCAGACCAGCGCCAGGATGCTGAGGTGCAGGTAATACTTGACGGTGATCAACTGCGGCAGCGCGATGAAGAAGATCAGAGCCGCCCCATAGAAGATGTGTTTAGCGGTGATCTTCATAAGGATTTCCCCATCAAACCCTGCGGCCGCACCAGCAGCACGACGATCATCACGACAAAAGCGATCACGTCCTTGTAGGCCGACGAGATGAACCCGGCGGCCAGCGCCTCGGTGATGCCAAGCACCACGCCGCCCACGACGGCGCCGGGGATTGATCCAAGCCCGCCCAAAATCAGCACGGCAAACCCCTTGATCACCAGCCCTTCGCCAATCCCCGGGGCGATGGCGAACAGCGAGCCCACCATGATCCCGGCCGCCACGCCAAGCGCGGTGGAGATCGAGAAAACGACAAGCGGAATGGTTTTGACGTTGACCCCCATCAGGATGGCCGCGTCGCGATTTTGCGCCACGGCGCGAATGGCCTGGCCGGTCTTGGTGCGCTCAACAAAGAGCGTCATGGCGATGATCAGCAGGGCGGCGGAGAGTATGACGTAGAGCCGCAGTTCGGGAATGGTAACGCCGCCGATATTAAAGACGCGGTTGAACTGGGTGGGGATAACCACCTGTTCCGCGCCGAACAACTGCAGGTTCAGGCCTTCGACCATCATCGTTAACCCCAAGGCCACAATGAACGCGTTGATGTGATTGGCCTTTCGAACGGGTCGGTAGGCGAGGAATTCGATCACGATGCCCAGCAGCAGACCAACAGCAAGGGCGATCAAGATGGCGGCCAAAAGCGGCAATCCCTGTGTTACCACCAGGAAAAACGTCAGGTAGCCGCCGAACATCGACACGGAGCCATGAGCGAAATGGGCGATGCCCAGAATCCCGAACACGGTGGTCAGACCCAGGGCGATCAGAACGTAGACGCCCCCAATCGCAACCCCGTTTATTATCTGCTGAATGAACTCGATCATCGTGTTAGGTCTCACTACCAACGTCACTCAATGCCGCCGGCCTGTCGAAATGCCATGCGGCGAAAGACGCGAAAAGCGGCGGCGCGACAGCTGCCGCGCCGCCCGTCAGGCGCGCTCAATCAAGCGTGCTCAGGAAGGCCGAATAGGCAGCCGGATCCGACGGCAGGTCCTGTACAAAGACCCAGCTTCCGCTTTGCCACTGGAACGCCCCGTTGGACGTATAAGCTTGGCCGTTCGGGTCAAACATCTTGTTGTCGACCGGCAGATACTGCATCACCACCTCGTCCGGAACGGCCAGTTCGCGCAGCGCCGCGGCCACGGCCTGGGTATCCTCCACGGTTCCGGCCGCTTCCAAAGCATCCTTCAACGCATAGGTCTGATCGTAGGCGTAGGGCGAGCTGGGCGACGGCGAGATGCCGAATTTCTCGGAATAGTTCTTGTAATAGGCGATGCCGTTGGCGCTTGCCGACAGCAGCGTCAGCTCCGTCGGGCGCAGGTCCCAAACGCCTTCCATCTGCGCGGGGGTCGCCACCCGCAGGAACTGTTCTTCGCTGCCGCTGGTAAAGCCGTAGCGCGGCACGTCGATGCCCAATTCGACCGACTGGCGATAGATGAAGGCCGCCGGCTCAACATAGCCAACAACCAGAATCGCGTCGGGATTCATCCCCCGGATCTTGGTCAGCTGTGGGGTCATATCGCGGTCTTTCAGGGCAAAAAGCTCGCGCGTGATGATTTCCCCCCCGGCGGCGTTCAGCTGTTTTTCAAACGCATCGACATAGCTGGCGTAGAACGACACCTCCAACGCCCCCAGCACGGCCACCCGCTTGTGGCCCTTCGCGGCAACGAAGTTTCCGGCCGCCGCGCCCGTGTAATCCGCCGGCGGGCGGGTTCGCACCAAGTTGGGAATTTCGCGGGTGGTGATCGAGCGCTCGGCGGCGTTCCCGACCAGCATCACCGCATCCTCGGTTTTGATGAACGAGGCAACGGCGCCGGTGGCGCCCGAACAGCAGAAGCCGAGGATGTATTTCACGCCGTCGCGGTCCAGAAGCTTGCGAACCGAGTTCGAAGCCTCGGTCGGATTGGCCTTGTCGTCATAGGCGATGACGTTCAATTTGTAGGTATCGTCGCCAACCCGCACGCCACCCGTCGCATTAATCTCTTCCGCCGCCAATTTTACCGCGTTGGCCTGTGGCAAACCATAGACCGCGGCGCCGCCGGTCAGCGCATCGCTGACCCCGATGTCGAGCGTCTTTTCTTCGGCCAGCAGTGCCGTACCGGACAGCGCCAAAGCCGCCACCGCCGCTGTTGTGAGTTTGAAAAACCCCGGCTTCATGTTCATTCCTCCCATTTTTGAATTTACCCCCTGGTTAGCGAGACTGTTCTCGCCGTTCAGTTGCCCAGATATGCCTTTGCGACTTCAGGGTGTGATTGCAACTCTTCGCCCGTTCCCTGCAGAACGATTTCACCGGCTTCGAACAGATAGGCGCGGTCAGCCAGGCGCAGCGCCATCAGCGAGTTCTGTTCGACCAATAGAATGGTTTTCCCCATCTTTTTGATGCGGGCGATGGTCTGACCAACTTCCGCCACGATCTTGGGCGCCAGCCCCAATGAAGGTTCGTCGAAAATGCAAAGCTTGGGTCGCGCCATCAGCGCCCGGCCGATTGCCAGCATTTCCTGCTCGCCGCCCGACAGGGTGCCGGCCGCCTGTGACGCCCGGCTCCGCAGGATCGGGAACATGTCCATCATCTCTTCGACATCCTGCGCCTGGTCGGCATCCCGGCGCACATAGGCGCCCATCCGCAGGTTTTGCAGCACAGTCATCTGCGGGAACACCTGGCGGCCCTCCGGGCACATGGTGATCCCCGCGCGTACGATGGCGTGCCCGCTTTGGTTCGTGATGTCCTTGTCGTACAGACTGATCTTGCCGCTTGCGGCAGGCACCAGGCCGCAGATCGCCTTGAGGGTCGAGGATTTACCGGCGCCGTTTGCCCCGATCAGGGCCACACATTCGCCTTCCCCCACCTCAAGGCTGATCCCGTGGATCACCTCGATCGAACCGTAGCAGACCTTCAGATCGCGTACTTTCAACATCTAGGCGGCCTCGCCAAGGTAGGCGTCGATCACCGCCTGGTTGTTACGAATTTCCGACGGCGTGCCTTCGCAAATCTTTGAACCGAAATTGAGCACCACGATGCGGTCGCAGACCTCCATGATCAGCGCCATATGATGTTCGATCACCAGCACCGCTGTGCCCCGGTCGCGGATCGTCTTGATCAAAGCGCCCAGAGTCTCGCGCTCGTGCGAAACCAGTCCCGCCGCTGGTTCATCCAGCAGAATGATCCGCGGCTCCGCCGCCAACGCCGTGGCAATCATCAAGAACCGTTGCTGCGCCGAGGACATGGTGTTGACCTTGGCGTCGGCGACAGCCAGCAATCCGGCGATTTCAAGAATTTCGTCCACCCGAGCGACGACAGTTTCGGCCTCGCCCTTGTGGGTTCCGACGCCGAAAACAGAGGACAGCGGATGGGATTTTAGCGTCACGTTGCCGCCAAGCGTTACCTGCTGGCGCACGGTGAATTCGGGGAAGATGCTGGCGGTCTGAAAGGTGCGGGCCAACCCGAGCGCAACCCGCTCATATTCGGGCAGGTTCTGGACATGCGCGCCGGCCAGAACGATGTCGCCCGACGTCGCGGGAAACACCCCCGCCAAGGCATTCACGGTTGTCGACTTCCCGGAGCCGTTCGGGCCGATAAGGCCCAAAACCTCGCCCGGGTTCACCGTGAACGACAGATCGCGTATCGCATGAACGCCGCCAAATGACTTGCAAAGCCTATCAACCTGCAGAACTGCGGTTGTCATATCTTCCTCCCATCTCGCATTTAGTTTGCGAGTTGGGTAAAGCCTACAAGCCGGCGCGCGCAGCGGAAAATTCAAATATTCTTGCTACCTATCTAATAATTAGATGATACTCGACGCTGGCGCTATTTCAAACGGCGAGGGCCTGACTTGCAACAGATCAGAAACATCAAATCAATTCAGGTGTTTGAAGCCGTTGCCCGGGTCAAGAACGTCACGAATGTGGCGCGATTGCTGAATACCAGCCAAAGCTCCGTCAGCTATCATATTAAAAAATTGGAAGCCGATCTTCGTGTTGCGCTTTTCAAAAGAACCCCCACTGGACTGGAACTGACCGAGGACGGCGCCGTCCTTGCCCGGCACGTGGAACGCGGACTGGCCACCATCCAGACCGGGCTTGAAAAAGTCGTCCGTAAAACTGACTCGGTGAAGGTTGCCCTGCTGTCGATGTTTGCGACCCGCTGGCTGTCTTCCCGGCTTGGCGATCTTCGGGACACCCATCCCGGATTGCAGCTGACGGTCCAGAATCACAACAACACCTACGCCAAGCTCGATCAGCCGGAAAGCTTTGCCGATCTGGGCATTCAATGGGGTCGGGGCGACTGGAAAAATTTCGACGTCCGGCGACTCTGGTCGGAAAAACTGGTGGTCGTCTGCAGCCCGCAGTTTCGCGTCGAGCATCCCATCGCCGCGCCTTCCGACCTTGAAAATTGCACATTGCTGCATGTTGACGACGAACGGATGTGGGCCGAATGGTTTAGCAACAACGGCCTGGCGCTATCTTCCTCCCAGCCGCAGATGATGCTGGAAGATCGGCACTTCCAGCTTAGCTCGACGATGAACGGGCTGGGGGTCTCGCTCTTTACCAGCTGGCTGGTCGAAAGCGAGCTGCAAAGCGGAACGCTTATTAACCCTTTTGCCCGGCATTTTGATACATCATTCGCGTACCATCTCATGGTTCCCAAAGACTCACAGCTGTCGCAAGCCGCGATCGATTTCAAGGGCTGGCTTCTTGGCTGCTGCGACCAACACGAAGACAACCTGGCAAAACAAACCCCGCCGAAAATCGATGTCACTTGATGAAGGTTTGCGGCAGGTGGGAACGGGTCGATCTTCGCCATTCCCGCGCCGTCAGATCGCTTGCTTAGCGCCCGGCGGATCGGCCATAGTCCAGGTCATAGTCCGGGCGCGCGATCTTGGTCCAAGCCAGTGGGACCTGCGTTCGCCGTCGCACCCAGACTGAATCACACCAGACTGAAATCGCTCAATTTTTTCGGGACAGGCGCGGCAATCGCCGCTTTTCAACCGGCCCGGAATTTACCGATTGCTGCGCGCGCAGGCGCCATGCCGAAGGAGGGCCGTTTGAAGAAACTCAGGATGCCGCCTTTGTCGTTGCTCCAGACCTTCGAGGTGGTGGCCCGACGAAGCAGCTTCACGCTTGCGGCGGATGAATTGTGCCTGACGCAAAGCGCCGTCAGCCGACAGATCAAGGCGCTGGAGCATCAACTCGGCCGGCCGCTCTTCAGGCGTCTGCACCGGGCGATCGACCTGACCACCGAGGGGCGGCGCTTGTTCGAATCGGTGACGCGCGGGCTGGCGGAGATCGAGGGGTGCGTCACCGAACTGCGGGCTGCCGCCGAGCCCCCCCAGATCACCGTCGCCGCGTCGGTCGCCTTTTCCTATTTCTGGCTAATGCCGCGGCTGGAGAGGTTCAGCGCCCGGCATCCCGACATTGATCTTAGGGTTCTCGCCACGGATCAGAAGCTGGACCTTCGCCAGGAAGAAGTGGATGTGGCGATATTGTACGGCAGCGGACAATGGGAGGGCGCGCGAGCGCATCTTCTGTTCGGAGAGCGGGTCTATCCGGTTTGCAGCCCCGACTATCTGCGCCACCATCCCGAGCTTCGCACGCCGGCCGACATGCTCGACCAGACACTTCTGCATCTCGACGGCGGCGGCAATATCTGGGGCGGCGTCGACTGGCGCGTATGGCTGGCGTCCCAAGGCGTGACGGGCCAGCCGGTGCGGCGCGGCGTGCGGCTGAACAGCTATCCGATGATCCTTCAAGCCGCCGAAGCCGGGCGCGGCGTGGCGCTGGGCTGGAGCTACATCACCGACGCAATGCGCGCCGACGGGCGGCTGATCTGCCCGATCGACAAGAGCTTGGAAACACCAGAGGGCTATTACGTCAGCACATTGGAAAAGGTCGCGCATGTTCCGGCGAACATCGATTTTCTGCGGTGGATCAGGGGGGAAGTAGCCGAAGAACCGCATTTGGCATAACGTCAGGGAATGCAATGCATTCGAATTGATCGTTTGAAGCGCGCCGTCGATCCGCTTCAAATGGGCTCGGATAAAACCTTCCAGGGGACCGCCCATGTCCGATCTCTCCCTTCGCCGACCCGGCCGCCGGGGGCGCGGCGGCGCCGAGGCGACGCCCGCGCTTCCGCCGATCACGCCTGGCATGGTCGGGGGGCTGTATCATCCGCTGACCCGGCCCGAGATGGAGCGTGTCCACCAACTCGTTCTGCGGCTTCTCGAAGATTTGGGACTTTCGCAGGTCACGCCAAGTCTGGAGCGACGCGCGGTCGAAGCAGGGTGCTGGGTCGACGGGGACGGCCGCTTGCGGTTCCCGCGCGCGCTGGTCGAGGACGTACTCTCCCGCACGCGCCGCAAGTTCACCCTGCACGGCATCGATCCGATCCACGATCTGGAGATCGGCGGCAAGCGCGTCCACACCGGTACCGGCGGCGCCGCCCCAACCATCATGGATTTCAACGCCGGCACGTACCGCGAAAGCACGATGGCCGATCTCTATG
>TARA_R110002072_G_scaffold78386_2_pt1 | contig 10080 bp, 5 predicted proteins | sample TARA_R110002072 | Tara Oceans TARA_R110002072 (sample SAMEA4397118) | marine metagenome | biome: Polar Biome; feature: [SRF] surface water layer (ENVO:00010504); material: water (ENVO:00002006), including particulate matter (ENVO:01000060) such as... | depth 5 m | reverse complement strand
CCCCGCGGGCGGTAAGCCATTTCTCCTCGATGATCCGGTCCAGCATCCGCTCGGCGTCTTCGAACAGCGCCGTTGCCGTATCGCCGACGATCTCGTCCTCGAGAATGTCGGGATAGGTACCGACCAGTTCCCATGCCCTGAAAAACGGCGTCCAGTCGATGCGGTCGCGCAGTTCGGCCAGCGAATAGTCGTCAAGAACGTGGACACCCGGCATGGCAGGCGTCGTAGGCTGCCAGGCGGACCAGTCGATATCGACCTTGTTGGCGCGGGCTTCTTCAAGGCTGAGAGCGCGCCCGGCGCTGTCCTTGGCGACATGCCGACGTCGCGCATCTTCGTTCTCTGCCCGGATTTTTTCGACAAAATCGGCGCTGAGATCCTCGCTCAGGAGATTCGACGCAACGCCGACCCCGCGCGATGCGTCGAGCACATGGATCGTGGATCCCGAATATGCAGGCTCGATCCGCACAGCGGTATGAATTTTCGATGTGGTCGCACCGCCGATCATCAGCGGGATCGAGAAACCTTCGCGCTCCATTTCGGCGGCAACATGCACCATTTCGTCCAGCGACGGCGTAATCAGGCCGCTGAGCCCGATTATATCCACGTTCTCCGCCCGCGCGGTCTCGATGATCTTCTGCGACGGGACCATAACGCCAAGATCGATCACGTCGTAATTATTACACTGGAGAACAACACCGACGATATTCTTGCCGATATCGTGAACATCGCCTTTCACGGTGGCCATCAGGATCTTGCCCTTGGCCTTTGTCTCCTCGCCCTCGCGCTTGTCGTCCTCGATGAACGGGATCAGGTAGGCGACGGCCTGCTTCATGACACGTGCGCTTTTGACCACCTGCGGGAGGAACATCTTGCCGGCGCCGAACAGATCGCCGACGACGTTCATGCCGTCCATCAGCGGCCCCTCGATGACATGAAGCGGCCGGTCTGCCTCCTGGCGCGCCGCTTCGGTATCCTCGACGATAAAATCCGCGATCCCGTTCACGAGCGAATGGGTCAGGCGTTCGCCGATAGGCTTTTGGCGCCAGGACAAATCCTCGACGCGCTCCTTCTTTTCGCCCTTGAACGATTCCGCAGCGTCGACCAGGCGTTCGGTCGCATCGTCGCGGCGGTTCAGCAATACGTCTTCAACCAGTTCACGGAAATCGGCGGGGATATCCTCATACACGGTCAGCTGGCCGGCATTGACGATGCCCATATCCATGCCGGCACGGATCGCGTGATAGAGAAACGCCGAATGCATCGCCTCGCGGACCGGATCGTTGCCGCGGAAGGAAAATGAAATATTACTCAGCCCGCCGGACACATGCACATGCGGCAGGGTCTCCTTGATACGGGCGGTCGCCTCGATAAAGTCGAGCGCATAGTTATTGTGCTCCTCGATCCCGGTCGCGACGGCAAAGATATTCGGATCGAAAATAATGTCCTGAGGCGCAAACCCCGCCTGATTGACCAGCAGGTCATAGGATTTCGTACAGATTTCGACTTTTCGGTCCGCCGTATCGGCTTGGCCGTCCTCGTCGAACGCCATCACGACAACCGCCGCGCCATACCAGCGCACCCGTTTCGCCTGGGCGAGAAAAGCTTCCTCGCCTTCCTTCAGACTTATCGAATTCACAACGCCCTTGCCCTGAACACAGCGCAGGCCCGCCTCGATAACCGACCATTTCGAGGAATCGATCATCACCGGCACCCGGGAAATATCTGGTTCCGCCGCCAGAAGGTTCAGATACCTGACCATCACGGCTTCCGAATCGATCAGACCCTCGTCCATGTTGATGTCGATGATCTGCGCACCGTTTTCGACCTGCTGGCGCGCAACATCGAGCGCGGTGTCGAAATCGCCTTCCTTGATCAGCTTGGCAAAGCGTGCCGACCCGGTCACGTTCGTCCGCTCGCCGACATTCACAAACAGGGTATCGGGTCCGATATTCAGCGGTTCCAGCCCGCTCAGACGGCACCGGATTTCCACATCGGGCACTTCGCGGGGTGGATGAACGGCAACTTTATCGACCAGCATTCGCGTATGGTCCGGGGTTGTGCCGCAACAACCTCCGATGAGGTTCACGAACCCGTTGGCAGCGAAATCCCCCATGATTTCCTGCATTTCCTCGGGCGTCTGGTCGTATTCGCCGAAGGCATTCGGCAGGCCGGCATTCGGATGACAGGAAACGAAGGTTCCGGCGATGCGCGACAGTTCCTGCAGGTAGGGCCGCAACTCCTGCGCACCGAGCGAGCAGTTCAGTCCGACGACCAGCGGCTCTGCATGGGCGATCGAATTCCAGAACGCCTCGGTGGTCTGTCCTGTCAGGGTCCGTCCGCTCGCATCCGTAATCGCACCGGAGATGAAAATCGGCAGCTTCATGCCTTCATCGTCGAAGAACTGCAGGATGGCGAAGATCGCCGCCTTTGCGTTCAGCGTATCAAAGACGGTCTCGATCAGCAGCAAGTCCGCTCCGCCATCCACCAGCCCGCTCACCGATTCCGTATAGACTTTGACCAGTTCTTCGAACGTCGTGTTGCGATAGCCGGGATCATTGACGTCCGGCGAAATCGATGACGTCCTGTTGGTCGGCCCGATAACGCCGGCAACGAATCTCGGCTTGTCGGGCGTTTCCGACGTTTTCCCGTCGGCTACCTTGCGCGCGAGCCGGGCCGCGGCGTAGTTCAGCTCGTATACCTGGTCCTCCATCCCGTAATCCGCCATCGCGATGGCGGACGAATTGAAGGTATTCGTTTCAAGAACGTCGACGCCTGAATCGAGGAACCCCTGATGGATTTCGCCGATAATGTCGGGCCGGGTCAGCGTCAGCAGGTCGTTATTGCCCTTCTGGGGGAAAGCGTGATCGGCAAACCTGTCGCCACGATAATCCGCTTCTTCCAGTTTATAGGACTGGATCATCGTGCCCATCGCACCGTCGATCACCAGTATCCGGTTCTCCAGCAGCTTGCGCAGTTCCTCGGTCCTGTCGGGCTGGCGATAAACCGGGGTATCGGCGATCGTTCCGCCGGCATGGTCGACGGCGTCGCGCAGGATGCGCGTCGTTTCGAAATTCATTTGTCTGTTTCCTGCAGTTTTTCGGCACCCCCCGGACGAACGCCCAGGATGTGGCAGATGGCGAAAGAAAGATCGGCCCTGTTCAGGGTATAAAAATGGAAGGCGTCGATGCCTTCGGCCTGCAGCTTTCGGCACTGCTCGGCTGCGGTTGTCGCCGCCACCAGACGGCGTGTTTCCGGATCGTCGTCCAGACCTTCGAAAAGGTCGGCCATCCAGCCGGGGACGGCTGCCCCGCACATCGCACTGAACTTCCGCACCTGTGCGAAATTCGTTACCGGCAGAATACCGGGAACGATCTCGACATCGATACCGGCTTTGCGAACCCGCTCCACGAAGCGCAGATACACGTCCGCCTCGAAAAAATACTGCGTGATCGCCCGTGTTGCACCGGCGTCGAGCTTTCGTTTCAGATTGTCGAGATCGTCGGAAATGCTGGCGGATTCGGGATGAACTTCCGGATAGGCGGCAACGCTGATCTCGAAATCGCCGACGGCGCGCAGCCCCGCAACGAGGTCGGACGCGTAATCGTATCCGCCCGGATAGGGTGTATAGCCGTTCGCATCGTCCGGCGCATCGCCCCGCAGGGCGACGATGTGGCGGATGCCCGCGTTCCAGTATTCCCGGGCAACCCGGTCCACTTCCTCGCGTGTCGCACCGACACAGGTCAGATGCGCCGCAGCGGAAAGCGAGGTATCCGAATTTATCCGCGTCACGGTACTGTGGGTGCGTTCCCGCGTCGTCCCGCCGGCGCCATAGGTGACCGACACGAAGCGCGGCGCCAGAGGTTCAAGCCGCTCCACGGATTGCCAGAGCGTTTCGGCCATCTTCTCTGTTTTTGGCGGGAAGAACTCGAACGAGATCTTCAGGTTGGAATTTGTCATCTACCGGCCTCCTCCCGGGTGGAAACACCGGCAGTGACCTTGGCCGGTAGGTTGACCGTCACGTCGTTATCGCCCGATTTCTGACCGATCCAGATTTTGACGGTCAGCGGGTCTCCCGGCAGTTCGTACGTGTCGACGGTGCGCATGCCCGCATCGCCCAACAGTCCGGCGATTTCCCTATCACCGAACCCGAGCCGTCGGTGGGCGTGCACATCGCGAAGCTCCTCGACGGCGTGGGGCGCAAAATCGACGATCGCCAGCGTACCGCCCGGCACAAGCACCCTTGCGGCTTCAATAACGACCGCGGCGGGATCGTCGGCGTAATGCAGCACCTGATGCAGGATCGCGATATCGAACCCGGCATCGTCCTCGCGCAGTTGATACATATCCCCCTGTCGCACCTGACAGCCACGGATATCGAGGGAATCGAGCCGTGACCGGGCGAGCGCGAGCATTTCGCGCGACAGATCGACACCGATACTGCGGGCAACGCGCGGCGCCATCAATTCCAGAATGCGCCCGGTTCCGGTACCGATATCGATCAGACGCTTCTCTTCATCGTGGGGAAGAGCGGACAGGAGCGCAGCTTCGACCTCGGCATCGTCCACATGCATCGATCGAATCTGATCCCAGCGGCTGGCATTTTCACGAAAATACGCATCCGCGATCTCGTGACGGGCGCGACGGACTTCGGCAAGGCGCTGCATATCGCGGTTCACCTGCGGGTCGTTTTCGGGGATTAGGCCGATTATCTGCTGGCATAGCGCATACGCCCTCGATCCCGACCGATCCGCCAGCCGGTAAAACACCCAGGCCCCTTCCTGAAAACGGTTCAGCAGGCCGGCGTCGCAGAGCAGTTTGAGATGCCGCGACACACGCGGCTGACTTTGCCCCAGGATATGTGTGAGTTCGCTCACGGTCAGTTCGCCCTGGGCACAGAGTGCCAGGATACGAAGCCGCGTCGGCTCCGCAGCGGCCTTTAGTCTATTGAGCAGTATTTCCACGGGCGCGGAGGCTCCAACACGGGTTTCGATGCATAAATATGGATATAAAGATATTTATATATCGTTATCAGAGTGGAAACTCAACCGGATAGCCATCACCACAAATTGATGCAGGCGACGGGCGAAGGCCGTGTCGCCGGGATTGATCTTCAGCGGGCGATCTGTTTGAAAACAGTTCTTCCCCCGAAGCTCTGAAAACCCGAAGCTCTGAAAAAGAGCAGGTGGGCGGGTCACGGAAAAAGAAGGTAACCGGGTGACGTTAAGTGTGTCTTTACGCGATCTTCCTATCGTTCGGCAGGCCGTGGTCGGTCGCGACATGGCGAGGCGATTGAATCGATCCAATTGTATCGATTCGAGAATTGCCTTAGTGTCGGGGCCGAAGGCGGGACAGGCCTTTGATAACATGTGTTTAGTAAGCAACGTGGACGAAGGGCGAGGTGTATTGTGAAAGTGGTTAGGGTAATACCCGGGCGCATCGCCCGCATGATCGCATCGGTAACCTGTATTGGACTGCTTGCCGCAGGCTGTGCGACGCCTCCACCGGCCGACGACCCTGCAGCCGTTGCCGCGTTCAATGAAGCGAACGATCCGTATGAGCCTTTCAACCGCGCCATGCTGGAGTTCAATCTCGCATTGGACAAAGCGATCCTCAAACCTGTTGCATATGTCTATAAAGAAGGCGTCCCGGACCCGCTTCAGACCAATGTGACGAATTTCCTCGCCAATCTTCGCGGCCCCGTCGTGTTTGCGAACGACCTGCTGCAGGGGGAGTTTGAACGCGCAGGCAGCACGCTGCTGCGCTTCGCGATGAACTCGACGATCGGCATTCTCGGGATCAACGATTTTGCGGGCGAGGCCGGCATAAAGGAACACACGGAAGATTTCGGCCAGACCCTGGCGACATGGGACGTCGATGACGGCCCCTACCTGGTGCTGCCGATTTTCGGCCCGTCAAACCCGCGTGACGGCGTTGGCATTCTGGCCGACAGCCTGATCGATCCGTTTACCTGGGTGACCCCGTTCGAGTTCCGTCTGGGACGGGCAATCGGTACCGCGGTCGACCGGCGGGCGCGGAATTACGACCGGATAAACGATCTCGAAAAAAACTCGCTCGATTTCTACGCGGCGATTCGCAGCCTGTACCGGCAGCGACGCGCAGACGAAATACGCAACGGTGCACCGGCGTCGGCTACACCGGTGCCGGGCGGTCTCTCTGTCGTGCCGCAAAAGACCGACGGACAGCAAAGCAAAGCGACAACGCCGGAAAAGTAAATGACAGGTTCTCCGCTTAAAGCGCTGTGCGCGCTTGCTTTCCTCGTCCTGGTGTATGCGGCCCCCGTTCAGGCAGCGACTCCGGCAGACTTCGTCAAAAACATGGGCGACAAGGCCTTTGCCTCGCTGAGCGAGGCCGGGCTGACCCAGGACCAGCGCACGGAACGCTTTCGCAGCCTTCTGAACGAAGCTTTCGATCTGCCGCGGATTGCCCGCTTCACCCTCGGTCGTTACTGGCGCACCGCCACGGACGAAGAGAAAACGGAATTCATCTCCCTTTTCGAGAAATTCGTCATTCAGGCCTATTCCAACCGGTTCCAGGACATGAGCGGCAAGAAACTCATCGTCATTAACGCCCGGGAAGTTTCGGCCTCTCAGGCGCTGGTGCTGTCGGAAATCGAGATCCCCGGCAAGCCGCCGGTCAAGATCAACTGGCGCGTGCGCTCGAAAGACGACCAGCACAAGATCGTCGACGTCATGGTCGAAGGCATCAGCATGAGCGTCACCCAGCGCGATGAATTCGCCGCCGTGATCCGCCAGACCGGCGGTCAGGTGAACGGCCTGATCAAGGCGCTCCGCCGCAAGACCGGATCGAACTGACACCGCTCCACGGCGCGCTTCGCCTTACCGGCCGCCATCTCCCTGAGTTCTGTCAGCGCACAGCCGTTTAACCGCGGATAAGCGGCTTGTACTTGATCGCCTTGGGATTGTCGGCGTCGTCACCCAGCCGGCGGCGGCGGTCGTTTTCGTAATCGTCGTAATTGCCTTCGAACCACGTCACCTGACTGTCGCCTTCGAATGCCAGAATGTGTGTCGAAATCCGGTCGAGGAACCAGCGATCATGGCTGATGACCAGCACGCAGCCGGCATAGTCCAGCAATGCATCTTCCAGCGCACGCAACGTATCGACATCGAGATCGTTGGTCGGTTCGTCAAGCAGCAGAACATTGGCCTGCGATTTCAGCATTTTCGCCAGGTGCACACGGTTTCGCTCACCGCCCGATAGCTGGCCGACCTTCTTCTGCTGGTCGGGGCCCCGGAAATTGAACGAACCGCAATAGGCCCGGCTCTGCATTTTATTGTTGCCCAGTTCGACGATATCCTCGCCATCCGATATTTCTTCCCACACGGTCTTGTCCGCGCTGAGAGAATCCCGGCTCTGGTCGACATACCCGAGCTCGACGGTGTCGCCGAGCCGCAGTGACCCCGAATCCGGTTTCTCCTGACCGGTGATCATCCGGAACAGGGTCGTTTTACCGGCGCCGTTCGGCCCGATGATCCCGACGATCGCACCCGGCGGAATCTTGAAATCCAGATTTTCGATCAGCAGACGGTCTTCGAAGCCCTTGTTCAGCCCTTCGGCCTGGATCACGAGGTCGCCCAGCCGCGGGCCGGGCGGAATAATGATCTGGGCCGAATCCGGCGTCTTGTCCTTGGCGTCCGCAAGGAGTTGTTCATAGGCGGTGATACGCGCCTGGTTTTTTGCCTGGCGGGCGCGGGGCGATGCGCTGATCCATTCGCGTTCGCGCTCTACCGTGCGCTGGCGCGCCTTTTCCTGCTTTTCTTCCTGGGCCAGGCGTTTCTGCTTCTGTTCGAGCCAGCCGGAATAGTTGCCCTCGTAGGGAATTCCCCGGCCGCGATCCAGCTCGAGAATCCAGCCGGCGACGTTGTCGAGGAAATAGCGGTCATGGGTCACCGCCACGACGGTGCCTTCGTAGTCTTCCAGGTGACGTTCCAGCCAGCCGACCGATTCGGCATCGAGATGGTTGGTCGGCTCATCGAGCAGCAGCAGATCGGGCTGGCGCAGCAAAAGCCGGCAGAGCGCAACCCGGCGGCGCTCGCCACCCGACAGCTTGGTCACGTCGGCGTCTTTCGGCGGACAGCGGAGTGCATCCATGGCGATCTCGAGTTTTCTCTCCAGGTCCCAGCCGCCGACAGCGTCGATCTTTTCCTGCAATTCGCCCTGCTTCTCGATCAGCGCGTTCATCTCGTCGTCTTCCATGGGCTCGGCGAACTTGAGACTGATTTCCTCGAATTCCTGGAGCAGCTCATGGGTCTCTCGCATGCCTTCGAGCACGTTGCCATAGACGTCTTTGGCGGGATCCAGCTCGGGTTCCTGCTTGAGAATACCGACCTCTGCCGCCTCGGCCGCCCACGCTTCGCCGTTAAATTCCTTGTCTTCGCCCGCCATGATTTTCATCAGGGTCGATTTGCCCGCGCCGTTCACGCCGAGTACGCCGATCTTCGCCCCCGGCAGGAAGGCGAGCGTGACATCCTTCAGGACTTCGCGGCCGCCCGGAAAGGTCTTTGTCAGGTGGCTCATCGTGTAAACGTATTGGTAGGACGCCATGGCGCATCGGTCTCCTGTGAGCGAAAAACGGGCCTTTGTTAGCGCCCCGCGGCGCAGTTTTCCAGACCCGGTATTTGGGGCGGCTTAATAGCAGGGATGGTGCGAATGCCGAAGCGATCTCTGGTAGAATACCGACGAATTTCACGCCGGACCGAAAATCCCGATGGCAAAACCCGATCCGATCACCGTTCAGATCCTGCGGAACCGCGTTTCCAGCCTCATGGAGGAAATGGATTACCGGTTCTACCGTTCGGGATATTCCACGATCGTCCGCGAATCCCGCGATTTCAGCTGCGTTGTAACGGATCGCGCGGGCCGCCTCGCCGTCGCGCCGCCGATGTTTTTTCACGGCCCGGTCTATTTTCACCTGATCCAGCGCATCCTGGACATATACGGCCAAGACGACCTGGCCGACGGCGATACGCTGGTCTGCAATCACCCTTACGAGGGCAACCTGCCCCATGTCCCCGATATGGCGCTGGTCACGCCCGTGTTTCATGGCGGTGCGCTTGTCGCCTTTACGGCCAGCATCGCGCACAAGGCGGATATGGGCGGCGCGGTGCCCGGCAGCACATGGGGCCAGGCGACGGAGCTGTTTCAGGAAGGTCTGCTGCTGCCGCCCGTAAAGATTGTCCGGGCAGGCCTACCCAACGCGGACCTGCAGCGCCTGATCGCGACCAACTCCCGCGCGCCTGAACTGGTACTGGGCGATATGAATGCGCAGATCGGGATTACCGGCATCGGTCGCGACCGGCTCCAGGACCTGTGCGAGTCATTCGGCACGGAGACCTTTGTCGGCGCGATGGACCAGATTATCGCCGCCTCCGACCGGCGGTTCCGCGCGGCACTCGCACGCCTGCCCGACGGCGAATACAGTTCCGAAGGCCTGCTCGACAATGACGGTATCGACCGCGACCGTCCGGTAAAACTCCATGTCCGGATCGCGGTTCGCAACGGCGACATCCATTTCGATTTTTCGGGATCCGACCCGCAGACACGCGGTCCGGCGAACCTGCGCCGCGCCATGGTCGAGGCCTGCGTATTCTACTGCCTGATCGGGTTTCTGGACACAGACATCCCCTATAGCGATGCCGCGCGCGACCTTGTCCATTTCACGTTCGCCGACCGCTCCGTTCTGAATCCGGAGCAGCCGGCGCCCTGCTCGTCCTACATGAAGACCTGCCACAAACTGGTCGACGTAATTTTGCAGGCGCTCGATCCGTTCCTGCCCGGCCGTGCGGTCGCAAATGCGGGCGGCAGTGGCGGCAGTATCGTTGTCGCATGGGGCGACGCCGCGCCGGGACGCGGTAACCAGTACGAGATTTTCGGCTCTGCATACGGTGCGGGGCAGGACAACGACGGCGCAACGGGTGTCAGCACCCACCTCGCCAATCTGTATGGTACACCGCTGGAAGTGATCGAATCCGAATTCCCCTGCCGGATAACGCGCTACGAGCCCCTGCCCGACACCGGCGGCGCCGGGGAATTCCGCGGCGG
>TARA_R110002072_G_scaffold10342_3_pt1 | contig 10081 bp, 7 predicted proteins | sample TARA_R110002072 | Tara Oceans TARA_R110002072 (sample SAMEA4397118) | marine metagenome | biome: Polar Biome; feature: [SRF] surface water layer (ENVO:00010504); material: water (ENVO:00002006), including particulate matter (ENVO:01000060) such as... | depth 5 m | reverse complement strand
TATAGGTCCAGTTCGGCTTGCGATCATTGGGGTCAATGGTCGGGTCGATCCAGCGCGGATCGCACATCGTGCGGTGCACGACAAAGGCGCGCTCGGACTCGCCCGTGTTGCGGGCCTTGAGCGTCGCCAGCATGTCCTGCGCCCAAGCCGTGATCTTGCGGTTCCGGGCAATCTGCGCGGCGCGGAACCGGGCGATGAACGCGGCGTTGAACGGGGGCTTGTGCGGGCAATCGGGGCTGTAGATGTCCAGCTCAAGGTCGCGATCGTCGGGGTCGAGTTCATTGCGCACCGAAGGGTCAAGGAATTCGGTGACGGTCTCGGCCCGGCTGAGATGCGCGGCGATGAAGATCACACCGTCGGCGGGAATCAGGCCGGCCGATGTCAGATCATAGGGGTCGCCGGCGGGCGTCTGGGTGATGGTCGGATTTTCGGCCTGCGCCTGATAGAACAGCGAGAGCGCGCCACCGCCCGACCAGCCAACCAGGACTACCTTCTTGTAGCCCAGCTCTTCGCGGGCATGGCGGATATAGGCGCCCATGTCGAAGACGACCTTCTCCATGATCAGCGCGCTGTCGTTCTTGGCATAGCGGCTGCCCGCGCAAAGCACATGCAGGCCGGAGGCGGCCAGTGCGGCGGGCATTGGCAATTGCTGCAGCGTCGAGGCCGGGTGCATGAAAATGAAGACCGTGTCCGAGGGCACGCCGCGCGGGCGCAGCAACTGGCCTTCGATCACCGTTTCGTTCTGACTGCCTGCAAAGCCATAGGTCTCGACCATGACCTTCGGCTCGACAAAGGAAACCTGCACGGGAATCCGATCCCATGCGACATTCATCGCGTTCATTGCGCCCTGCCTGCGTCGTTTGAAAAATTGTGGCCGGGCCAAAGCCCGACCCCGGTCTCACGCTGCCGGCGCTTGCTTGTCTTTGGTCCAGCGGGCGAGGGCCTCGTGGGCCTCGCGCTTGAACTCGGCCAACTCTTCTTCGGTGGTATCGTTGGCGGCGAGTTCCAGACGGATGCCGTTCGGATCGAAGAAGTAGATCGACTTCACAAACTCATGGTCGGTCACGCCGAGAACGTCGATGCCGTTCGCTTCGAGATGCGCCTTCATCTTGGCGACATGCTCGATCGACGGCACCCGCAGCGCCAGGTGGTTCACCCAGAGCGGCGTGTTCGGCGAGGGCTCGGCCTTGACGTTGTCACCCAGGTCGAAGAACGCGATGTTCGATCCGTCCTCGAGCGCGAAGAACAGGTGGATGAACGGGTTGTATTCACCCGTGCTGGGGACGATATCTTCCTTGATGACATGCACCAGCGGAAGGCCCAGAAGGTCTTCGTAAAACGCGCGCGTCTCTTCGGCGTCGCGGCAACGATACGCGTAATGGTGAAGCTGCAGGATCGGCGACGGGGCCGGGCCGGGCTTTGTCATGGTCATGATGTCTGTTCCTCCCGAAGGGCTGGTTTTGTCGCATACAGGTAGGTGCGGCGAGGGAGCTGGACGTGGCAAACGTCGGGCGGAGAGTCGCCCATGCGAATGCCGCGCCTGGACGCTGCGTTCCTGTAAGCATCAGAGATTTGCATTCATAATTAGAGTTGTCAATTTATATTTTACTCATGCAGCGCGCCCTGCAGTGGAGCGGCCTCGCCGGGGCTGCTCACGCGGATCATTCGCCCGTCGAGGGTCTTCGCGGCTGGTCTGCAGGCAGGGTCGCCGCCACTGCAACGGCTGCGGGCTAAGCGCGGGGGCAGACCGTGGTCGACGTGCGAACCAATAGCGAATCACCGGCGAATCACCTTGCGTGCTGTAACGCCCGATTGACGCAATCTTCGCTTCACTGCCCGGGCCAGAAACTTTGGGCCGGCAAGATGTGATTGAGCACACGCAAGGGTTCGGTCACCCGTTCCGCTGGTTCTGAGCCCCATGCTTTCACCCATCCCGGGGCGTGCAGCGAGGGGCGCCGGACTCAGGGGCCGGCGCTGAAAATGCGGCCAAAACACCTGCAGACAAAGAAAAAACAGATACTACAATCTAATAATCGGGGTGATCCCGCCTGACGGCAGTGAGAACGCGGCGAGTGCCGGAAAATCAGCCGTCGCGAGGGCGGGCCTCGGTGTGGTATACCGGAAAACAGGCAAACGGCAGGTATATAATATCTTGCTTGCCTGACGCAGCATTATATCTTAGATAGCTAAGACGAATTCAGAACGACCTTGTTGCAAGACAAGCACCGGAGGAACCCATGCTTTCACCTGAAGACAATGACCTGCTGACCCAAGTGGAGGGCAATGCGCCGATGGCGCGGCTGATGCGCCAGCACTGGACGCCCGTCTGCCTGATCGAAGAAGTCGCCGAGCCCGACGGCAAACCGCTGCGCGTCGAAGTGTTGGGCGAAAAATATGTCGCCTTCCGTGACACCAAGGGGCGCCTTGGCCTGCTGGACGAGCTGTGCCCGCACCGAAAGGCCTCGCTGGTTTACGGTCGCAACGAGGAATGCGGCCTGCGCTGCCTCTATCACGGGTGGAAATTCGACGTCGACGGCAACACCGTCGCTATGTCGTCTGAGCCAGAAGGTAGCCCGCTGATGGACAAGGTGAAGCAGCGCAGTTACCCGACCGTCGAATGGGGCGGATTCGTTTGGGCGTGGCTGGGCGACAAAGCCGACATGCCCGAGTTCCAGCCCCCGGCCTTTGCCCCCGAGGCGGATTCGCCGATTGCGATCCTGAAGATCCGCATTCCGGCCAACTGGGCACAGGTCCATGAGGGCCAGATCGACAGCGCGCACTCATCGTCGCTGCACTCGTCGAACATGGTTCCGGCCCGGGTCGAAGGGGCCGAGGCCGACGAGAAGTCTTGGTATCGTCCTTCGACCGACAAGTCGCCGCGACTGCAAACGGAAACCACCAGCTACGGTTTTCATTATGCGGCGATTCGCAAGCCGATCAAGAAAGCGGATACCCACCAGTATATCCGCGTCACAGAATATGTCGCGCCTTACTACTCGCTGATCCCGCCGAACAACAACTATCGCGTGGCGGCAGTGATCGTGCCAATCAACGATACCGAAACCGCGTTCCACTTCATCGCCTGGGGTGGCCCTAGTGTGCCGAGCACCGAGTTCTGGCGCCAGTTCACCCATGCGGTTCCCGGTGTGGATGTCGATGACAAGTGGCGGTGCCTGCGGACGATTGACAACGACTTCAAGCAGGATCGCCAGCGCATGAAGGATGGCCATTTCACCGGCATTGACGGCATTCCGAACGAGGATATCGCGATGTGGGTGTCGATGGGTGCACGCGTCCAGCGTCACACCGATATCTTGGGGGCCTCGGACCTAGCGATCGTCGAGTTCCGTCGCCTGATGGCCGACGCGGCTAGGAAGGTGGCCGAGGGCGGCAAGGCAATCGGCACTGAGTCGCCGATTCCGCAGGCCCGCATCAACTCGCATCAGGGTGTTTACCCCAAAGACGTCGATTGGCGCACGCTGATCGCTGCCGAGCAGGCGGGGCAAGCCGCGGAATAAGGCCCGCGACGTGGTTGGTGAGCGGGCGCTCTGTCAGATCAGGGCGCCCGTTTGACCGTTGGCCGTCGACCCGGAATCTCTCCGGTTCGGCCGGATATTATTGGCACCCAAGTTCAAGAAAACGCGGAGGCGATGAAACCCGGAAAAATGCCCGCACCGGGTCGTTCCAGTCTTGACTCGAAAAACTTAGCTTTCTAATTATCCTTGTCCGCCGCGCGCGTCAGATACCCTTGGGAGAGATCGAATGGAACAAATGAAAATGCGTGTCGAGGCCCGGCGCGTGCTCACCCCTGCCATCACCGAGTTCACCCTTGTTCCGGTCGACGACATCACCCTTCCCAGTTTTGCCCCCGGTGCGCATGTCACGATCGAGACCCCGTCGGGTGCGATGCGGCGTTACTCGCTGGTGAATGACGGCGACGCGCCTGAGAGCTATGTCGTGGCGATCAAGCGCGAGCCGCAATCGCGCGGCGGGTCGTCGTCGATGCATGATGACGCGGTCGAAGGGGTGGAGTTGATCGTCGAGCGCCCTGAAAACGACTTTCCGCTGACCGATGTGCAGAAATACCTGCTGATCGCCGGCGGAATCGGTATCACGCCGATCTACGCGATGGCGCGGCACCTGGAAAAGCGCGGCAAGCTGGTCCGCATCATCTACCTCAGCCGCAGCGAGGAAGAGGCGGCCTATCTCGAGGATATCAAGCGCGAATTCGCCGGGCGGATCATCGTGCATCACGACGAAGGCAATCCCGACGCGATCTATGATTTCTGGGACGATCTGTCGACGCCGCGCGCGACGCATGTGTTCTGCTGCGGCCCGAAACCGCTGATGGAAGAGGTCAAGGCGCTGACTGGTCATTGGCCGGAAGGGCGCATCCATTTCGAAGACTTCAAGCCCGTCGACGTGGTCCGCGTTGATGACACCGCCTTTGACGTCGAATTGAAGAAAACCGGCGTGACCGTCACCGTTCCTGCCGACCGCTCGATCCTCGAAGCGCTGCGTGACGCGGGCATAGCGACCGCGAGTTCGTGCGAGAGCGGCACTTGCGGCACCTGCAAGACGCGGCTTCTGGCGGGCAAGGCCGATCACCGCGACATGGCGCTGATGGATGACGAGAAGGCCAACAACATCATGATCTGCGTCTCGCGGTCCCTGTCGGGGAAACTTGTCCTTGACCTCTGATCCCGTCCGCCTTGGCGTCGTTGGCCTTGGCCGGGCCTTCATGCTGATGGTGCCGACCTTTCAGGCCGATGCCCGCCTGAAACTGGTGGCCGCAGCCGCGCCCCGGCAAGAAAGCCGCGACGCGTTCGAGGCCCAGTTCGGTGGTCGCGGCTATGCCGATATCGCCGAAATGTGCGCTGATCCTCAGGTTGAGGCGGTCTACATCGCCACGCCGCACCAAATGCACGCCGAGCACGTCCGCATTGCGGCCGAGGCGGGCAAGCATGTGCTGGTCGACAAGCCGCTGGCGGTTTCGATGGCGGACGCGGATACGATGGTCGCGTCCGCAGATGCGTCTGGCGTCCATCTGATCGTCGGCCCCAGCCACAGCTTTGACCCGCCGGTCGAATTGGCTGCCCGGATGATCGAGAGCGGTGAGTTCGGCAGCCTGCGGATGATCCAGGCCTTCAATTACACCGACTTCCTCTATCGCCCCCGCCGGCCCGAGGAGCTGCGCACCGAAGAGGGCGGCGGCATCCTGTTCAGCCAGGCCGTTCACCAGATCGACGTGGTGCGGCGGCTGGCCGGGGGGATGGCTACACGGATCACCGCGATGACTGGCGCCTGGGATCCCGCGCGCCCGACAGAGGGCGCCTATAGCGCCTTGGTGTCCTTTGCTTCGGGCGCGTTCGCCAGCATGACCTATTCGGGTTACGCCCATTTCGACAGCGACATCTGGATGGATGACGTGGGTGAGCTGGGCCAGATCAAATTGCCGGGCGGTTATGGCAAGGCCCGGCGCGCGCTGGAGGGCCTCGCACCCGAGGACGAGACACGGCTCAAGCAGACACGGACCTTCGGAAGCGGCGCGGCGCTGATCGAAGCCGCGCATAACGAGCATTTCGGCCCAGTGATCGCGCTGTGTGATCGCGGCGACTTGCGCCTGACGCCCGACGGGGTCGAGGTCTTTGGCGATTTCGAACGCCGCTTTGTTCCCGCGCCGACAGATCCTGCGCCGCGTCGGACGGTGATCGACGCGCTGGTGAACGCCGTCCGCCACGACATTGCCCCGCCTCAAACCGGCGCCTGGGGCCGTGCGAGCCTTGAAATCTGCCACGCGATCCTGGCGTCAGCGGAAACCGGCCAGCCGGTGGATCTGAAGCACCAGTGCGGCCTCCCAACGAAGGAATAGACCATGTCCGACCTCAAACTTTCCCTGGCGATGGGCAACTATGACCGCACGCGGGCCATCCTTGATGGGCGGGTCAAGATCGACGGCGTCGATCCGGTGCCGATGCTGCTCTCGCCCGAGGAAATGTTCTTCCGCGCGTTCCGGCATCAGGCGTTCGATATTTCGGAATTGTCGTTGTCGTCCTACTCGATCTCGGTCGCGCGCGGAAACCCGCATTATGTCGCGATCCCGGTGTTCCTGAGCCGCGCGTTCCGCCACACATCGGTCTATATCCGCACCGATAAGGGGATCAACAAGCCCGAGGATCTGAAAGGCCGCCGGATCGGCATCGCCGAATACCAGCTGTCCGCCAATGTCTGGGTGCGCGGGATCCTGGAAGAGGATTTCGGCGTCAAACCCTCTGACGTGATCTGGGTCCGGGGCGGCATGGATACGCCCGGACGGCCCGAGAAGATCAAGGTCGATCTGCCTTCGGACCTGACGATCGAGGAAGCGCCCGAAGGATCGACCCTGAACGGAATGCTGGCCGCCGGCGAGATCGACGGCTTCATCGGCCCGCGCTGGCCCCGCTGCTATGCCGAACGTCACCCGCATGTCGGGCGGCTGTTCGCCGACAGCATCGGCGCCGCCGAAGATTTCTATCGCCGCACCAAGGTTTTCCCGATCATGCACGTCCTTGGCGTGCGTCGCGGCCTGGCCGAGGAATACCCGTTCCTGCCCGCCGCGCTGTTCAAGGCGTTCAACGAGTCCAAACGCCTGGCGCAAGAGGCTTTGAGCGACACGTCGGCAACCAAGGTCACCATGCCGTTTGTCGAAGACACGCTGAACCGCGCACAGGCCCTGATGGGCGACGACCTCTGGAGCTATGGGGTGCAGGGCAACGCCCAAGTTCTGAACAAGTTCCTCGACTATCACGCGTCGCAAGGCCTCTCGCCGCGCCGCGTGCAGATCGAAGAGTTGTTTCACCCTTCCACCCTCGAAGCCTACAGCCTGTAAGCGAGGACCCGACATGAACAGCTACAGCCCGGGCGACATCGTCGAGATCACTACCGACAAGGGGTTGGTCTATGTGCACCTGACCCACGAGCACCCCAGCTACCCGCCTGTCGTGCGCCTGCTCAAGGGCGTTCATGCGGCGCAGCCGGACAACATCGGGGATTATGCGCGCGACAACGTGCTCTACACGGCCATGATCCCGCTGGTCACGGCCCTCAACCGGATCGGGTTGTCGCATCGCAAGGTCGGCGAATTGCCGCTGACCGGCGCTGACCGTGACTTTCCGGTCTTCCGGATGCCGATCCGCGATAAACAGGGCAACATCGTCTATTGGTGGTTCTGGGACGGGCGCGGCCTGACCTATTCGACCGAACTCGAAGAACAGCAGGACACCTTGCCGATGCGCGAAGTCATGTCGGGCGCGGCGATGGTGGAACGACTGCTGGCCTCTTGAATACGGCCCCGGCGGGATCGGACGTCAGGCGTTCTGATCCCGCGCTTCGATTTCTTGCAGAACTTCGTTCAGCTGGCGGTGCGTTTCGGTCAGCTGGTCCAGTTCGTCGGCTCCCATCGCCGCGCGTATCGCCTTGGTCAGGTCATTGGCTTCGGCCAGCAGGGTGTCCCGCAAGCCGAGCCCCTTTTCCGTCGGCTGCACGATATATTCGCGCCGGTCCTGGCTGTTGCGCTCGCGTTTGACCAACCCCTTCTTTTCCATCCGGCTGACCGAGCGTGCAATCGTCCCTTCGCCGATCGACACCAGCTTGCTCAGGTCGTTCTGTGACGCCGTGCCCTTGGCCCAGAGAAACAGCAGAATCGGCCATTCCCCGAACAGGACGCCGTATTTCTCGAACCGCGCGCCAAGAACACGCTGGATGCGGCGGGCGGTGACCATCGCGGCGTATCCGAACATCTCGTCGATCACGAAGGGAACCGTGTCTGCATCCTGCGATGTATCACCGCCCGCAGCGATCACCACGCGGTATGGTTTGGACTCCTGATCCGTCATGGGCGCTCGATGTTTCTCAGTTGGGTTCGCGATGGGTTGGTGCTCTTGGCAATGGTGAACTCCCAAGAGCGATCTATAGCGCATGTGACACGCGGCGGGCTCGGTTACAACGCCAGAACGAGGCGATCGCCCTTGGCGCGCGAGCAACAGGTCAGGATCTTGTCGCCCGCCGCGCGCTCCTGCTTGGTGAACACCTTGTCGCGATGGTCGATTTCGCCCTCGGTCACCCGCGCCTCGCAGGTGCCGCACAGCCCTTCTCGACAATCCGACGGCACTTCGATCCCGGCGCCCGACAGCGCGTCGTGCAGGGTCTCGTCTGCCGCGACCTGCAGGGTCAACCCGCTGTCGGTCAGTTCGACTTCGAACGCGTGCTCCACCGACGGGTCCAGCGTCAGGTTCCCGCTCGAGAAATGCTCGTAGTGCAGAACGCCGTCCGGCCAGTCACGCAGATCCACGATCGCGTCCAGCAGGCGTTCCGGGCCACAGGCATAGACTTGGGTGTCCTTGGGCAAATCAGACAGCTCGGCGGCCAGATCCATGCGCGTGCCCTCGCGGCTGAGATGCAAGGTCAGGCGATCGGCATGCGCGACCTCGAGCCGGTCGATCATCGGCAGGTCGGCGCGCGACTTGGCGCAGAAATGCACCTGATAGCTTTTCCCCAGCGCTTTCAGCCGGTCCGCCATCGCCAGGATCGGCGTGATCCCGATGCCGCCGGCAACAAGGATGTAGTGACTGGCCGAATGATCAAGATGGAAATGGTTGCGCGGCCCGGCGATGAACAGGCTGTCGCCCGGCGAGAGCGTGTCGTGGAACAGCTTCGAACCGCCGCGCCCCTCGGCCTCGCGATAGATCGCCAGCTCATAGGTGCTGGTGTCCTTGGGATCGCCGCACAGCGAATACATCCGGCTGATGTCACCCGACACGAGGTCGATATGCGACCCGGCCGAGAATTTCGGCAGCGGGCGCCCTTTGGGATCGGCCAGCAGGAACCGTTTGACGCCGGTGCTGTCCTCGATGATGTCTTTCACGGTGACACGGCGCAGGATGGCGTCGCGCTCGGGCGCACCGATCTTGAAGCTCCGCACCCGGTCCAGTGTCGAGGGGTCGTGCTTTTCCGGGTTCTGCGCCGGGTCCCATTCGACCAGCAGTTTCAATGGCCCGCGCAGCGACGTGTTGCGCAGGCTTTCGAATTTCTGCCCCTCGACCAGTTTCATATGCGGCAGGCGGCGGGTGAACTCTTCAAGGAAGATCCGCATCTGCATTCGGCCGATATTCTTGCCCATGCACTGGTGCGCACCATAGCCAAAAGTGAAATGATCGGCGGTGTTGTCGCGGTAGAGGTTGAATTCGTCGGGGTTCTCCCAATGCCGCGGGTCAGTGTTGGCGCTGGCCTGCACGATCAGCAGCTTTGCGCCCTTGGGCAGTTGCATTCCACCAACCTCGGTTGCCTCGGTCGCCATCCGGCGCCAGGACACCACCGAACCCGCAAGGCGCAAGCATTCTTCCACCGCGTTCGGGATCAGGCTGGGATTCTCGCAGATCTCGTTCCAGGCGTCGCGATTGTTGAGAAGGGTCCAGAACGCGTTGGCCGTCGCATTCGAGGTCGTCTCGTGCGCTGCTGCCAGAATCGCCATGATCATCGACCGCAAATAGCTTTCCGGGACGATATCGGGATGTTTGAAGTGCTGGCGCACGGTTTCGTACATCCAACCTTCGCCATCCGGGTTCTCGATCATCCGGTCCAGAATGCGATTGGCGGTCTGCCAGAATCGTCCGACATTCTCGATTTCCATCTGCTCCTGGGGCGTCGGGCGCCCCCAGGTGTTGAGCGTGTGGGCAACGGCGAATTCGCGCAACTCACCAGCCGCGTCGTCAGGCACGCCCAGGAATTTCATCGCGATGGTCAGCGGGATTTCATAGAAGATATCTGCAACCAGATCGGCGTGACCCCGGTCGATGAAGCGGTTCATGAAGGTCTGCGCCAGGCTGCGCATTCCCGCTTCGTGCTTTTCCAGGTTCTGCGGCAGGAAATCCTCGACCAGCAGTCTGCGGCGCAGCATGTGATCGGGCTCGTCCTCGTTCACCATGCTGCGCTGCATGGCAAAGCCGTATTTCTCCAGGATCGGCCCGGTTTCGGGGATCGCGGGGGTGATCTTTTCCAGCGCGATCGACGGCGAAAACAGGACGGGATCGCGAAACACCGTCTT
>TARA_R110002072_G_scaffold93607_1_pt1 | contig 10091 bp, 9 predicted proteins | sample TARA_R110002072 | Tara Oceans TARA_R110002072 (sample SAMEA4397118) | marine metagenome | biome: Polar Biome; feature: [SRF] surface water layer (ENVO:00010504); material: water (ENVO:00002006), including particulate matter (ENVO:01000060) such as... | depth 5 m | reverse complement strand
GCATTGTGATAAATGAATTGAAATCTGACGGATAAAATTTTCCGGGGAGAGCGAAACATGGAAACTATGATAAGAGAAGAGACTGGTCTTGCAGTGGAGAAGACACTGGAGTTCAAGTTAAAAAAGCGTGATGAACTTTATAATGAAACGGGACATTATTGGGGCATTAAAAAGCTAACGCTGAAAGAGCAAGACCCGATTAAATATGAACGTTTTTTTTCACGGCTACAGTCGTCTGTTTTTGCTGCCAGAGAAAAGGCCCGGTTTGTTGCTGCCAGCCCGGGTGGACGTGAGATGGGTGAATCCCTCTGGGCATTAACAACGGCTGAGGGCGATGTACTCACCATTTCATTAGGTTTTATTTCTCACGCGGCCGCTTTCCCTGTTTCGGTTAAACACATGATCGATAACGGGTTTGAAGAAAACCCGGGTATTAACGATGGTGATGTTTTCGGAGCAGATGACCCTATGACATCAGGTGCGCCACACCCTGGTGACACCTATACTCTGGTTCCAATTGCTATCGAAGGCGAAGTGGTGGCATGGGCTTGTTCCGTCAATCACATTATGGAAGCAGGTGCGCCGCAGGCGGGTAGTTGGCCGGTATTTACCGTTGACACATTCATGGATGGTTTTGTTTTTCCGCCGATGAAAACAGGAGAAAACCTGCGGCAGGCAAAGTGGTGGGAAAACCTTTGGATGCGTCGCACGCGTGCCGGTGCAATGAATGTTCTGGATGACAAGATGCGACTGGCGGGTTGTTCCATGATTCATAGTTCTCTTCATGAGATAATCAAAGAGTTTGGTGTCGAGTACTACAAGCAGGCCTGTAAAGAAATTATTGAAGAGAGTCGCAGAATGATTCTCGATAATATGCGAGCCACTATGGTGCCAGGTCGGTATGAAGGTAGTTGTTTCAGGATATCCATGCTTAAAGGCCAGCAGGAAATATGGCAGCATGCTGATAAAGATGAGCTGATACATGTCCATGGTGTATTGAGTGTCGATAAAAAAGGCAGTCTGGTCTGGGATACCGAAGGTTCTTCTCGCTGGGGTTATCATGGGTTTAATGGTTATCCCGGCGGTGCCGATGTTGCCTTGCATCTGCAAATGACAACCACGTTTGCTCATAACGTCAAGGCGACGGGTGGTGTCAAAATGAATGTCGAAAGTATTTATCATAAAGGCAGTATCTATAATCCCGACACCGAATTTGCTTCCTGTGCAAATATTTGGGCGCAGTCCATGCAAATGGAATGTGTTGCCGGTAACGCGGCACATTTATCTTTCTTTATGCGCGGTTATCTGGAAGAAGCGTTTGCTGTTGATGATGCCTGGGAAGGTGTTCAGGGTAGTGGCGTATTGACCGATGGCACGCCCTATGGTTTTACGAACTTTGAATGGGTAGGGGGAACCGCAATGGGTGCCTATCCATTTAAAGACGGTATGCCGACTGCATGGTGTTCGCATACTCAGTTATGCAATATCGGTAATTCAGAAGAATTTGAATATCTTATTCCACCAACACACCATTTAGGTCGAAAACTTGAACCCGGATACTGTGGGCATGGCAAGCATCGAGGCGGGATTGGGCAGACAGCTGTTCATTGGATGAAAGAAACGGGACAGCGTCTCGGTATTACACGAGCTGGTGTTGCTACCTCGTTGAGTTCTTATGTTTCATTAGGAATGAATGGTGGTTATCCCGCGCCTGGCGTGGTCACCGTGACAGCCAAGAACACAAATATGGACGAGATTTTTGCTGCGGGTGGTGATACGCCAACTACGGCGGGAGAATTACTTGAGTATGCAAAAGAAGGAAAGATTAAAGGTGATGTAAAGGGATGGAAATATGATCCGCCTGAACAATCAATGGGCGAAAATGATTTATGGGCTAATGCTGCCGGTGGTTCTGGTGGTTGGGGCGACCCTTTGGAAAGAGATATCAATGCCGTAATAGAGGACATCAGAATCGGGCAAATACCAGAAGGATTTGCAAAAGTTATGTACGGGGTTGTCGCGAGCAAAGATAAAAATAATCAGGTTACTTTAAATGAATCTGAAACAAAGGCGGAGAGAGAAAAACTGTTTGAACGTCGTCGTTCTGAATCCGTGCCAGCCAAACAATGGTGGGCAGAAGAACGTAAAAAAATAATTGAAAAAGATATGCGTGATGAGCTCTTGGTGATGTATAGAAAATCTGTCTGCTTTGATGGATATGGCAAACATTTTAAAGCCTTTTGGCAACTGGATGATGATTTCGAAATTTAATTATTGTGAACGCCATTCAGTTAATAAATAAAATATTCAGGAGCAGAAAATGGAACAGGTAGATAAAGGTTTAATGCAGCAGCTGGTTGACGGAAAAATATCTGATGACGACGTGATGGAAATGAGGCGCATGGTAAAGAAAGACCATGCTCGTTTCTGGACCTATCTCGAAGTTTTGCAAGAAGGGGTTTCATGGGATGAAAAAATTCTAATGCGACTGAACGATCATTTGTACATCGTCGCCAAAGGTAATAATGAGCGAGTGGTTAAATGTGATTGCGGCCATGAGTATGGTGATTATCGTGCGAACTGGAAGCTGAATACCAATATCCGCGTGCGTGAAACGCAAGAACAAATGAATGAAGTTTACTACCCCGCTATTGCAGCACCTGAAGCTTCATGGATGGAAATTCGTGAATATTTTTGTCCGGGTTGTACAGCACAATTGGCTGTAGAAATTGTTCCTCCCGGATACCCGATGATATTCGAAGCCTTGCCCGATCTTGATCGATTTTATCGTGAGTATATGAGCCAACCATTAAGTGATGAATCAGTTGAATGGTTTCAGGATACAACAACTGAAGTCACGGCAACATATAAATAAAAATAAAAAGCAGATCACCAGGAGAACTTCATGGCGGTTACAAAAGAACAAATGAATTCAAATAAAAAATATATTCTGGCGTTGGATGCCGGAGGCACCATGACCGATACCATTTTGGTTATGGACGATGGTACGTTTACTGTTGGCAAATCATTAACGAATAAACAAAATGAGTCTGCAAGTTACCTTGAATCAGTAGACGACGCCGCTAAAAGTGTCGGACTGACCTCATCAAAAGTGCATGAGCAGGCTGCTATCAGTATTTATGCCGGCACTGGCATGTTGAATACGTTGCTCACGGGTACGGGTAAAAAAGTGGGGTTGCTGGTTACGAGAGGTTTTGAAGATATCTCAATTATGGAAGGGGGGTTGACCTATCTTGGGCAAACACAATCTGAAATTTTACATAATCAACTACATTCACATACGCGTCCTATTGTTGATCGTCAGAATGTGCATGGTGTCAGTGAGCGGATCAGTGGCGGTAGTTACTTCATGGAAAAACACATTGCCCCTGGAACAGTACTCGCACCTTTGAGTGAAAAACATGTGCGAAGTGGTGTAGAAAAATTAATTGCCGCTAAAGTAGAGGTCATTGGTATTCTCTTTGTTAATTCTTATATCGAGATTGGTCATGAACATCGCGCCAAGGAAATTGCATTGGCGATGTTGAAAGAGGCGGGTGTTGAAATTCCAGTTGTGTGTTCTTCAGATATTGCACCAGTCAGTAAGGAAAATAATCGTTTAAAAAGTCTGCTATTACAGTGTTCAGCTGCAGAACATACTCGTGAAACAATTTCTGCTGTAGAAAAATCGGCTCAAGCAGATGGTTATGATGGGCGCTTATTGACCCTGTTGTCGTATGGTGGTGCTGTCAATGTTGAGTATCCTCGCTTGTATGAAACTGTTATTTCCGGACCTGTCGGTGGCATGATGGCGGCGCAGGTGTTGAGTCGTAAGCTAGGATTGAAAAATGTCTGTACTGCCGACATGGGAGGAACCAGTTTTGATGTAGGGCTTATTGTTAACAATATGTTGTCCATTCGTAAAGATCCCGATTTTGCCGGTCACCGACTAGCGTTACCGATGGTCGCGATTGATTCTGTTGGTTCGGGTGCTGGATCTGCTATCTGGATTGATGAATATAAAAGATTACATGTAGGGCCAGAGAGCGCAGGCTCTGATGTTGGTCTTTGTTATAAATACGACAAATTAACAGTGACCGATGTCAATGTTGCGATGGGATATGTTGATCCGGATTATTTTCTGGGTGGCAAGATTAAACTAGATGCTGAAAAAGCACGTAAGTCGCTTAAAGAAACGATTGCTGATCCGTTAGGACTTGATATTTACCAGGCCGGAAAAGGAGTGCTCGAAGTTGTTAATGCGCAGATGCGAGAGGCTGCAAAAGCGATTCTTGTTTCGAAAGGATATGATACCAGTGAGTTTACCATGATGTGTTATGGCGGAGCTGGGCCTGTACACATGTGGGGTTATACTCAGGATTTTGAGTTGGCAGATGTGATTACCTTTCCTTATGCCGCCGCGTTTTCAGCATTTGGTGGCGCGTGCGCAGAATACCTCCATCGTTATCATAAGGGTGTAGTTATAACGATTCCCAATGGTTCGTCTGCGGAGGAAAAAACGAAAGTAGCATTAGAAATTGATAGTGCCATGCGTACGCTTGAAGACACCGCTAAAAGTGAAATGATGGCTGAAGGCGTTAATCCAGATGAGTTAACATTCCGTTATGGTTTTTATGGTCGGTACCTGGGGCAATTAGAAAGTTTTGAGACAGTAATAGATTTTAGCGAAATTAAAACGCCTGAGGATTTAGATAAAATTGTCGCTGCCTTTGAAGAAATGTACACCAATATTTATCCGGAAGGCGCACGATTTCCTGACGCCGGTTATGCTTTAACTGAAGTCTTTGTGCAGGCGATTGCACCGAAGGTTATGCCAGAAATAATCAGCCATGCATTACAGGGTGAAACACCGTCCGATTCTGCCTATGTCGAAACTCGACAAGTCAGTCATGAAGGCGAATTCCATGACTTTAAGGTTTGGCAGATGGCGGAGTTACAAGCGGGCAATATTGTCCACGGACCTTCAATTATTCGAGATCCGATGACGACGGTTATTATTCCACCCGGTAAGCGTGTGGAAATCGATCAGTATATGGTGTTGCATTACCGTTAATTTATCGCTTTCGAATTACCCGTCATATTTTTTCGAGATAGTGGGTATTCCTTTTTGATATGGGTTCGCACAAAATTATTTGATAAGTATGTCGAAAAATTAAACTTTTAATAATTAGTTTAGTTTAAGTAATCTATGTTTTTGATGATGATTGCATTTTTAAAAAGGCAGGCGTTTTATGGAGTATAAACCTTACCCCGACATTGTTTGGCAAGCGAGTGAAGCGTTTGCCTCGCAGTCACAGATGCAAAAATTTATTGACTCCACAGGTGTTGAAAATTATGACACCTTATTCTCTAAAGCAGCGCGTGATCCCGAATGGTTTTGGAACGCCGTTTTCGATTTTTTACAGGTGCGTTTTTATCGCGATTATGATGCTGTCATGGATCAGTCAGAAGGCATCGAATGGACACAATGGTGTGTGGGCGGAAAGACCAATGTAGTGTTGAATTGTCTGGATAAACATAAAGGGACAGCCATATGGAATAAAGCATTTCTGCATTATGAAGCTGAGAGCGGTGAAAAAAAATCACTCACCTATGCAGAACTTGATGCCAGAGTTTGTCAGCTAGCCGAAGGCTTACGTTCCTTAGGTTTAGGAAAAGGCGATGCGGTTGGTTTGTATATGCCAATGATCCCGGAAGTGACAATTGCATTTCTAGCAATCATTAAAATTGGTGGATTAGTTGTGCCGCTTTTTTCTGGATTTGATGCCAAGCCTATTATAACGCGTTTAAATGATGGTTCTGCGAAAGCTGTTATCACCGTTGACGGGGCACCAAGAAGAGGAAAAATAACCGGTTTAAAATCAACCATTGATAAAGTAAGAGAAAAAATTCCTTCATTGGAACACGTTATTATATTTGATCACGCGGGATTAGATAATAAATATTATCCGGGCGACCATGATTGGGATGAATTAATAAAAGACCAACCTGTCAATAGCGAAACAGCCATTATGGATGCCGAAGATCCGATGATGCTTGTTTACACGTCAGGCACAACCGGGATGCCCAAGGGAACAGTGCATACGCATTGTAGTTTCATGACGAAGAATTTGTTTGACCTGCAAATTTTGTCCGATCTGGCAAGGGAAGACAAGGTACTCTGGATGAGTGATATGGGCTGGATCGTCGGTCCGATGGAAATTATTGGGGTTAGTTTTACCGGGGCAACGTTGATCATGGCTGAGGGCGTCCCTAATTTTCCAGATCCAGGCAGAATTTGGCGCTTAATTGATGAATACAAAGTCAGTTGGTTTGGTTTTACGCCGACCATTGCACGAATGTTTATGAATCAAACGGATGAGATTGTTAAGCAATATCACTTTTCTTCATTGAAAGTGACATTCTCTACAGGAGAAGCGTGGAACCCGGACGCCTGGTTTTGGTTCTTTGATAATATTTGCAAACAGCGTGTGCCGATTCTCAACTATTCAGGAGGTACAGAAATAGGTAGCGGGATCTTAGGCTGCACGATTCTCCGGCCGCTTAAACCCTGTTGTTTTAACACGGCCATTCCTGGCATGGGTGCCGATATACTTAATGAAGAGGGTGAATCAGTTGGCAATGGGGAAGTGGGTGAATTGGCACTACGTAGTCATTCTATCGGACTGACAAGAGGCTTGTGGAAAAGTCCTGAACGTTATCTTGATAGCTATTGGCGAAAAATTCCGGGTGTTTGGATCCATGGTGATTGGGCAGTAAACGATGAGCTAGGGATGTGGTACATACTAGGTCGTTCGGATGATACGCTCAAAATTTCAGGAAAGCGTACAGGACCTGCTGAAATAGAAGGGCCGTTATTAGAAACAGGGAAAATCGTAGAAGCTGCGGCTATCGGTGTTAATGATGAGCTTGGTGGCTCAGTAATTGTCTGCGTTTGCGTACCGAAAAATGCTAGCGAAGATGAAACAGAATTAGGACAAGAACTGATTGATGCTGTAATCAATAAAATGGGAAAAGCATACAAGCCGAAACAAATTATTTTTGTTAAGGACTTACCAAAAACGCGCACTATGAAAATAATGCGCAGGGTGGTTAAAGCTATTTTGCTGAGTCAGGAACCGGGAGATCTCTCATCAATGGTTAACCCTGAGGCAATCGATTTTCTTGTACAGAAAAAACTACGATAAAAGGAAAGCAATCAATGATGAAAGATAAGGTTGTATTGGTGACAGGTGCTGGTCGAGGCATAGGCCGCGCAATCGCTTTAATGATGGCGCAAGAAGGTGCAAAAGTAGTTGTTAATGATTTAGGCGCAAGCATCGGCGGGGAAGGTAACGATATGAGCCCAGGGCAAGAGGTGGTTGATCAAATACGTTCCTCTGGTGGAGAGGCTGTCTTGAACGGTGACAGCGTGGCGGAATTATCGGGCGCGGAGGCAATGATTCAAGCCGCAATCGATAACTTCGGCAGGATTGACAGCGTGGTAAATAATGCAGGTATTTTGCGAGATAAGATTTTTCACAAGATGACACCGGATGATTGGCATGCGGTTATCAATGTTCATTTGAATGGGAGCTTTAATACAGCACACGTCGCCGCACAACATTTTCGAAAACAAGAAAGTGGTAGTTTTGTTTTTATGACATCAACTTCTGGACTGATAGGTAATTACGGACAGGCAAACTATTCTGCAGCCAAGCTGGGTATTGTTGCACTATCAAAAAGCATTGCCTTAGATATGGAACGTTATAATGTGCGCTCTAATTGTATCTCTCCATTTGCCTGGAGTCGTATGATTGGATCGATACCCGTAGACACACCTGAACAACAAGCGAGAGTGGATAAGTTAAAAGAAATGACGCCAGAAAAAATAGCACCTATGGCAGTCTATCTTGCGAGTGATGCGGCAAGTGACGTAACAGGACAAGTCTTTGCGGTGCGTAATAATGAAGTGTTTTTAATGGCTCAAGCGCGACCGCTACGTTCATCACATCGTTCGGAAGGCTGGACACCACAAACTATCGCGGAACATGCTATGCCTGCACTAAAAGGCAGTTTCTATCCTTTGGATAGATCGGCTGATGTTTTTTGTTGGGAGCCTGTTTAGCCATAACGAATCATTTGTATGCTTCGATTGCTATTTGTTCAATAACAACCTATTATCAAGTGCAGATAATTGCAATGCACTTGATTGTAGTCTTAGTGTGGTATCAATCAAATCAGGAAAACTAAATCATGGCTAATATTACAATTCGTACCAATGATGAAATCGCTGAAAAAATTGGTGGCCTTGCCAAAGCGATGGATCGACCTAAAAACTGGGTTATTGAGGATGCACTAAAGCAATATCTTGCTGAACAAGCCTGGCAAATCGAAGGAATCAAACAAGCGCAGTCATCGTTATCAAACAAAGAAGGTGTTCAATTCGATACCGTAATAAAAAAAATTCGTAACAAAATCAAACGTAAACAAAAGAAAGATCCGTAAATGGACATAAGACTATCGCAGGAAGCGGAGCAGGATTTAATCGAGATATTCGATTATATTTTAGAAGATAACCCAGCTGCTGCTGAAAAAGTGCTAGATACCATTCAGCAAGAAATTATGCGTCTCAGCGATTACCCTCATTTGGGAAAACCTGGGCGCGTGCCTAAAACCAGAGAGCTCGTTTTATCCAACACACCCTTTATTATCCCATATCAGGTCAATGGAAATATTTTAGAAATATTACGTGTGTATCACTCAGCACGGAGATGGCCAGAAGAATTTAAAAAGTAATTTCAAAAAAACATAACTCAACGACAGTAGTAAGATACGAGGTCTAGCTTTTATACTGTGGCCCGGTTGCGCTTTTCTTTATCTCCAGACCATTACGGCTCGAATTTCCCGATGCGTTGTATCACATCACCTCGCGTGAAAAAAGGGGACAGATTCTGACAGATCCCCACGAATATTCATGAAAGCCATTGGTTCAACATGTCCTGTTGAACAAGGGTAATGGCCTGCTGCAATTCGCGTGTTGTAAAATTAAATTGCCCTTGAACAATCAGAAATCAAAAGGAAATCAAAAGGGTCAGACACTGACCCTTTTGATTTGTTTATTACTATCAAGTTGGTTAAGTCCTTGAGCAATGGCATTTTGTTGCGCTGTTTCAATAGTAGTAGAAAAACCAGTCGCTAAAGCACCTAAAAAAGTAACAATTCCTTCAACGGTATCATTATTTGGTTGTGGATCAGTCATAATTATTTCTCCCAATAGTTCCTTAATTTAAATTTTTCAACTAGAGTAAGTAAAAAGCAGGCACTACAGGAAATTAATATTCCCCCAAAAAAACATGGGATTAAAATAGTGCCAAATACATAGCGTTTATAAACTTGAAACCATGTGCCTCCACCACTCGGCGGTTCAACCGTGGCATCAATTCCAAAAAATATTCCTGTGATAACCATACATGTACCAAAATAAACCACTGGCAATAGCACCAATACCAATAAAATTGGCTTTTCCGCATGAATAGATTTGATAGCGTATGTTAAATATATCGTTATCAAAGGTGCAGTATATACAATGTATATCCATACTACTTTGGCTACGTCTTTATGACTTGTGGCTAATACCCATTTATTAATTGCAGGCGTAATCTTACTAATAAAGTCGAATAGCCAAACTCCATCTATAGGTATTGAAAAAACGGACACAAAAGACCCTATGAAAAATACAGATAAACACCACCACAATAAAAATAGATTAAATAATTTTTCATCTTCTTTTTGAAAAAATTTTTGCTTTGTCTTATTTATACTCATAAACATCATCACTCCCTGAGAAAAAAGGGGACAGATTCTGACAGATCCCCACGAATTTCATGATGCCCATTGGTTTAACATATCCTGTTGAACTAGCTTAATGGCGTATTGTAATTCGAGTTGCGTAAAATTAAATTGCCCTTGCACCACCAGTAAGCAACCTAAGTAAAATAGAGATAACACGCGATGCTTTTTCACTGTGTTTGCTTGATACTGATGAATCAAAAGGGTCAGTGTCGATTGATTGCATGTTCTTCTCTCCA
>TARA_R110002072_G_scaffold41085_4_pt1 | contig 10101 bp, 6 predicted proteins | sample TARA_R110002072 | Tara Oceans TARA_R110002072 (sample SAMEA4397118) | marine metagenome | biome: Polar Biome; feature: [SRF] surface water layer (ENVO:00010504); material: water (ENVO:00002006), including particulate matter (ENVO:01000060) such as... | depth 5 m | reverse complement strand
ACAAGATTGCTAAAAGTGGGGTCTGCTACCGCAAAAGTAACCACTGTGGGTAAGTCAATAACGGCATCTACAACGTGTACAACACCATTTGCCGCAGGTATATCTGCAACAGCTACATTTGATACTCCATTTAGAGTAACGCCGCTATCTGTGTTGATGTAAAGACTTAAATTGTTGTCTGTACCACCAAATGTAGCTAGAGTAGTTGTATAAGAAGTTGTTAAAACGGTTGATAAAAATGTGCCTGTTAGCGCATGGTTCAATATTACCTGCGTTAATGCATCAACTGGAACATCATTGATAGATGCACCTCCTAGAAAGTTGTTAAACGCCTCGTTAGTTGGAGCAAAAACAGTAAATTCTGCATTTCTGTCGTTGAGTACTGTATCCAAACCTGTTATTTGAAGAGCTTCTGCTAGTATTGATAAATCTGGAGTCATCATGGCAAGCCCTGTAATTGTTGGGTCAACAATATCAATAGCTGCTTGTGGCAATAATACTTTATCTATTGCGTGAATTACGCCATTACCTGTTTGCACATTAGTTACGATAATATTGGAAGGTGCTCCAGTAGCATCTATTATTTTAGCGCCTCCAGTTAAATCAAAGGTTAAATTTTCACCCTGAAATGTCGTTGCTATTCCTCCATTTACCAAATCTTCTGCACGCACATTTGCTCCTGCAATTACGTGATAATTAAGAACAATTTGTAATAAATCTTGAGGAATATCATTTAAAGAACTTAACCCCAAAGCAGCTAATAAAGCAGTAAACGAATCATTTGTGGGAGCAAACACTGTGAAAGGTGAAGCTGCTGTTCCTGAGAGTAAATCAACATAGTTAGTATTTGAATCACTAGCGGCAATTAATGCGTCAACTAAAATCGAAAATTGTGGATTAGCCAGAGCCTGAGTTGTAATATTAGGAATTCCTATTACTGCATCTACAGCGTGAATCACTCCATTATCAACAGCTATATCAGCTTGGGTAACTTCAGAAACACCATTAATTTCAACACCAGATGATGTGTTAATAAATAGGCTTAAATTTTCAGACGAACTTGCCCCTGTTCCTAAAGAAGTGATGTATCCCGTGGTTAAGTCACTTGAGAGATTTGTTCCGGTAATGACGTGATTCAGTAATATCTCTCTCAAAACATCGACTGGAACATCGCCCAAAGCGGCAAAACCATTGTCACTTAAAAAAGCTGAAAATGCTGCGTTGTTTGGAGCAAATACAGTAAATTCTCCTTGTCCGGCAAGTGTGGCAGTTAGTCCAGCTGCATCGAGAGCAGCGGCTAGTGAAGAGTAATCTTCATTGGATGCAACAAAATCTGAGATTGTTACACCTTCAGGTGTTGGCGTTCCACCATCGTCATCATTTGAGCAGGATGCAAAAAGCAAAGCAACGCAAATGATTGCAAAAATTTGATTAAGTTTTTTCATAGTTGTATTTTTTTTGTTTACGCAAATATGACAATTGTTAAACATAAAATCCTACTCTTAATTTTTAGTTTAGTATTTATTTAACATAGATGAAATTTATAAATTGAGTTCTTGTTTTTATAAATTTCAAGAAATACAATACTTAAGGCTATTATATTTTTATACTTTTACAAAAATCAATAAAACGCAAATCGCATCTGTTTTTAAAGTTTAATTAACAAAATTCAATGAAAAAGAATCTATTTGATTCCGTTTGTGACGAAAATGTTTTTGCAACGATACATAAAACTGTTGCAAAAGATTTACACGATTTTATTTATTATAAATATGGTGAGCGTTTTAAACCAAAAGACAAAGTTCAAGAGGCGTTTTTAAAGTTATGGGAGAATTGCGGGAAAATTTTACCGGAAAAAGCTAAAGCATTTCTTTTCTCTGTTGCAAACAATACCACTCTCAATGAGATTAAACATGAAAAAGTAAAATTAAAATATGTACAATCTTCAAATAGAGAAGTGAACAATGAAAATCCTCAATTTCTTTTAGAAGAAGCAGAATATTTAAAAAAATATCAGGATGCACTTTCAAAATTAACAGAAGATAAAAGGGTTGCTTTTTTACTAAATCGGGTAGAGGGGAAAAAACATAAAGAAATTGCCAAAATTCTGAATATTTCCAAAAAAGCTGTCGAAAAGCGTATTTACAGTGCTTTGAAAGAGTTGAGAAAAGAAATTGATGGAATTTAAGGTGAATTCGGTAGGAATTTTAATACCAAAGTTGTTATATAGTTGAATCTATTGCTATGAAAGAGAAAAAGTTAGTTAAAAAATGGTTAGTTAATGAACTTAACCAAGAAGAATTGGAGGCGTTTAAGCAATTAGACGCCTACGATTCTTACATTAAACTATCTGAAAGTGCCAAGAAGTTTAAGGCTCCCTCTTTTGACTTAGAAGATTCTCTCGATAATTTAAATGTTAAAATCTTAGAAAAACCAGCTCGTCAAAAATATTCCTTCTTAAAATATGCTGTCAGTATTGCTGCCGTTTTTGCCATTAGTTTTGCTGTTTATTTTGCATTTTTTAATAATCCATATACTGTTTTTGAAACTCAAACAGCAGAAAGCAAAACAATCACCCTTCCTGATGATTCTCAAGTTACACTTAATGCAAAAACACAACTAAAATTTAAAGCTAAAAATTGGATTTCAGACAGAACTTTACACCTGGATGGTGAAGCATTTTTCAAAGTAGCTAAAGGTCAAACTTTTGAGGTTCAAACTTCACATGGTACAGTGCGAGTTTTGGGAACTGAATTCAATGTTAAAAGCCGCAAAGACCTCTTTGAAGTAAACTGCTATGAAGGCAAAGTAAATGTGAATCATCTTAATAATTCTCATGATCTTGCTGCATTGAACTCTTACAAATACCAAGATGGTAAATTAATAAATGAGGAAATGCTTTTCAAACTACCCTCTTGGATGGAAAACAAATCTACTTTCAAAAGTATATCCTTTAAGCACGTGCTTGATGAATTCCAAAGACAATACAATATCACTTTTAGCTTAAAAAACATCAACACAAACCAACTCTTTACAGGAAGTTTTATTCATAATGATATAGACAATGCTTTACAGTCTATTACCTTACCTTTGCAACTGACCTATCTAAAACAAAACGGTACAGTAATTTTAGCAACGAGTGAATAATCTTAAACTCTTTTTATTAATCATATCATTTCATTTTCTGGCTTTGGTATCTTTTGGTCAAGAAGTTGGTGAATCACTACCTATCGTTCAAGTTTTAAAAGAAATTGAAAAGGACTTTTCAAGTAGCTTTAGTTATGCAGATGCGACTCTTGAAGGAATTTTTATAGACAATCCACCTAAGGCTAACACCTTAGAAGAAGCACTCAATTTTCTTAGAAAAAATACCCCTTTTGATTATACTTTACTTACTGATAATATTATTGCAATAAGTCCTTTAAATGGAACCAATAGTTATTGTGGATTTATCTTTGATTTGGTTTCAGGATTGCCCGTTTCAGGAGCTTCAATTAATAGTAATGGTCTAAAAGTACTCTCAGATGATTCAGGTAAATTCACCATAAAATTAGCAGAAAATGATGGTAAAATTACTGTGAATTACCTTGGTTTTAAAACGTTGGAAATAGCAGTTGATGACTTTTCAAATACCTCTTGCACCCGTTTCTACCTTTTTCAAAAAGTAGAACCCCTTGATCTTATATTTCTTCAAAATTATATTACCAAAGGAATTACAAAAACAAGTACCGGCGAGTTACAAATTAGTTATAAAGATTTTGGAATATTACCCGGACTTGTTGAACCTGATGTTTTACAGACCATTCAAGCGCTTCCGGGTATTATAAGTAGTAATGAAACGGTTTCATATCTCAATGTAAGAGGAGGTACTCACGATCAAAATTTATTTTTGTGGGACGGAATTAAAATGTATCAAACTTCACATTTCTTCGGAATGATATCAGCTTTTAACCCTTATCTCACAGAAGAAGTCAGCCTTATAAAAAACGGTAGTAGTGTACTGTATGGCGATGGAGTTTCAAGTGTAATTGCCATGAAAACAAGTCAAGAAATAAATGATAGCTTGAAAGTGAGTGCCGGCTTGAATATGATTAATGCAGATATTTATCTGGACACACCATTAAATAAAAAAGCATCACTTCAAATTGCTGCCCGAAGTTCATACAATGATATAGTTGAAACGCCCACATACCGTCAATATTTTAAAAAAGTATTTCAAAATAGTGATTTAACAAACAGTATCGTCAATGCCACAAACAGACAAGACGATTTCTCTTTTTTTGACACTTCATTGAGGGGGTTATATCAACTTACGCAGAAAGACTTTTTAAGAACCAATTTATTATTTACAAATAATGATTTGTTTGTAAAGCAGGACGAGTTTAGAACCAGTTTAATTCAGTCAAGAATAAGTAACCTAAAACAGACAAATCTTGCCTCCGGTATTTTTTATGAACGCAAGTGGAACGATAAATTGAAGTCAAATATTCAGCTTTATGGCTCAAACTATACCATTGAAGCAACAAATCTCAATGTAATATCAGAACAGAAACTCACACAGAAAAATGACGTAAAGGAATGGGGTGCAATTTTGAGTACAGATTTATCGTTAAGTAGTCTTTTTTCTTTGAAATCAGGTTACCAAATTAACGAAACTACTATCACAAATTTTGAAGAGACCAACACTAGTAGAAATCAAGCAGGATTTAGAGAAACTCTTTTAACACAAAGCCATTACAGTGAAATAAACTATGTGTCTTTAAATCTATTTACACGTTTCAGGCTGGGAGCTAGAGCCAATTATATTTCCAAATTTAACAGTATTCATATTGAACCCAGATTGAGTTTCAATCAACGATTTTGGAACTTTTTTACACTGGAAGTTCTTGCAGAACAAAAGAGTCAAACCACTTCACAGGTCATAGATTTTCAAACAGATTTTCTCGGTGTTGAAAACCGAAGATGGGTATTGTCTAAACCAGATGAAATACCCATTTTAATAAGCAAACAAATATCATTAGGTCTCAATTACAAGCGAAACGGACTGTTGCTGAATGCTGAAGCCTACATTAAAAATGTTGATGGAATAACAACTCAAAGTCAAGGTTTTCAAAATCAATTTCAATTCATCAGAACACACGGAAACTATGAAGTAATGGGAATTGACTTTTTATTACACAAGGATTTTAATGGATTTTCAGGATGGTTGAGTTATTCCATTTCTGAAAATAATTATTTTTTTGAAGAACTGGATCCACAACACTTTCACAACAATATTGATATTACAAATGTAGTAGCTCTTGGTCTTTCTTATGATTTTAATCGCTTTAAACTATCTACGGGTTTCAACTGGCATACCGGAAGACCCACGACTTTACCGGTTGAAAATGAAGAAATAATAAATAATGAAATCCAATACAGTTCTCCCAATACTACCAGATTACCTGAATACTTTAGAATTGATTTATCTGTAACTTATAATTTTAAACTGATGACCGGTGTGAAGGCATTTACCGGAGTTTCTCTGTGGAACCTCCTTGGAAATAAGAATATTTACAATTCGTTTTACAGACTTGACCGCGATTTTGAAATCGAAAAAATTGAACAAACAGGTCTAGGATTTACGCCTAATGTCACTTTTAGAGTGAGTTTTTAGGTTTGTTCTTTTCCTCAATCCATTTACTCAAATACTTGGTACTTTGCAAACTTTGATACATAAGAAGCGCACCAATGAAATTTGAATTTCTATGCCTTTCCAAGTTTTTTTTGGTTGAAGTAATTTTGTCTAAAAATTCACCTTCAAAATTCGAAGTATTAAAGTTTTGAAGTATTTCAAATCCATTTTTTTGTGACTTCAGCCATAAACTTTTGTTTGAATACAATTGCACAGCTTTCTCAGCAAAGTCAACTGCATCATCCTGAATAAAACCATTCCAATTTTTTCCCTCTGAAATACCTTCAATTCCTATTTTTGAAGTAACACTAGGTGTGCCAAATTGTATCGCTTCAAATAGCTTTCTTTTTAATCCGGCACCAAATCGCAGCGGGACGAGCATCACTCTAGCGTTTCCAATTGCAATTTCTGAATATTCAACCCATCCTGATATAAAAAATCGTTCTTTAGTATTTTGCAATTGTTTGATTTGTTCTGAAGCATAAGCGCCATAGCAATGCAACTCTGCTTCGGGAAGATTCTTTGAGATAAGGGGCCAAATGGTATTTTTTAGTTCTAAAACAGCATCTGCATTGGGTTGATGTTTGTAGTTCCCTATAAAAATAAAATGCTTTCTTTCCTCAAAAGTTGGGGTTTCATTCGCTATAGATGTATTCGGGTCCACAAGAAATGGTAAGTAATGCAACAGAGAAGCATCCACTTTAAATTCATTTTGAAGTAACTCCATTTCAATTTTTGAAATAATCAATGAAATATCACATCTAAAAATACTCGCCAGTTCTCTTTTTGTAATATCAGCGTTCAACAAATCAATTTTATTGTTTTGTTTAAGCGAAATTTGCCTCGCACTTCTTAAAAAATGTAAATCTTCAGTATCCAAAATGCGGAGAGCCTCGGGGCAAACCTCATCCACACGCCAACCAAATTGTTCTTCAGTGTAAAAGCGGTCAAAAATCACCACCTCTGGACTTAATTCTGATAGAAAATTATCAAAAGAGGGATCGTTGAGTTTTATGGATTGCTCCTTAATTCCAAGAGAAGTTAAATTTTTTGAATAGGCTGTTTTTTCAGCTGTTGAAGCAAATGTGATTTGAAAATCATTTTTTAGAAAAGCTTGAATCAGTTGCATCATCCGCACACCGGCGCCGGTGGTTGTTGGCTCAGGCCAGGTGTAACCTATGATGAGGAGATTTTGCATAGAAAAAACAATTTATTGTCACTAAGGCATAAAGGCATTAGGTTTTACTCAGAGATTTATTCTTTCTGAATGCTATTTGTGTTTATAAATTTTGTTTTAACAGAAAGCTTATCATCCTCAAAAGATGTCCAGGCAAAATACACATTTCCGTTTAAAACTGCCATTTGAGGAAAGCCGGAAGATCTTGCTGCATCTGTGGTGGTCACTGTTAATACTTCTCCCAATTGTCCGGTAATATCGACTGTTCTAAATTTGATATAAGTGTTGTGTTCATCATCTTCCATCCAACAAACTACTACCTTTTCATCATCAATAAATGCAACATCCACACGACCCAGTGGAACTTCAGTATCTATCCTAACGGGAGTTTCAAAATCTGCTCCACTGTTTTTTGAAAAAGCTACATTGACTTTACTTTCCATACCGGCTGCAGTAAACCATGCTACTGCAACATTTTTACCCAAAGCGGCTATGCGAGGTCCATTGACAGGACAACCGGCAATTTCCCAGTTATCATTGTGAACCGGAACCGGGTCAGTCCACTTTTCATCATCAAATCGCACAATGGAGATGTCCCTAATTTCAGTTTCTGTTCTATCTCTGTAAACTACCACCGGACCATTTGCAGTCATTGCAGTTGAAGTCTGACAGCAATCACACACTTTTTCATCTAATAAAAATTCGTTTTCCAAACTACCATCAGGATTTACAATGGAAGACCTCAAGGTCATTGCACCATTATGAAGATCGTGATGTCCGCCTGAAGTGTTTCTGCCGTCCAGCCAACTCACCAAGAATTGGCTTTCGCCGAAAGGCGTATAGGAAACAAAACCATGTTCTGTCTTGGTGGTATCGCTATGTATTTTGAAAGGAATTGACCACGCTCCACCCTCCTGCTTTTGAGTTACCATTACATCATAAGTATAAGTCGCGGTATCTGATTTTTGAAGTATGTGAGCAATGTAGTTTTCACCGTTTTTAGCAATCTGTGGATAATCTGCCCAGTTGACAAACCAGTCTGTACCAGAAATAATTTCTTCTGGTGTTGACCAACTTTCGTTAGTTAATTTTGAAAAATAGAGTGTCGCCAAACTATCATTTTCTGAAACAAAAGAAAGCAGCAGTTCCTTACCGTCTAAATAAAGATAGGGCAAGGAGCTGTTATCCATTATAGGCCCCGATTGCCATTGGGATTGAATTTCGGTAAATATAGGAGCCTCTTTATCTTGTGGTTTTTCTTGACTTTTTTTACAAGAAAAAAACAAGCATGCAATGCTAAAAAATATAATTCTATACATAATAAGAAGTTTACTGCGGCTTTTCATACAATTCACCCTTTGACTTCGCTCAGTGTGCGGTTGTGAATGGGCTCCCCATATAAATCAAAGTCTGCTGCCTCTGTAATTTTTACTGTTGTGAAATCACCTGTTTTTAAATAGTGTTTTGAAGCATCAATCAGCACCTCGTTATCGACATCAGGTGAGTCAAATTCTGTTCTTCCAACAAAATAGCTACCTTCTTTGCGGTCGATTACTACTTTAAATTCCTTCCCTATTTTTTGCTGGTTCAGTTCCCAAGAGATTTGCGACTGGATTTCCATAATTTCATTGGCACGTTCTTGTTTGACTTCTTCAGGCACATCGTCTTCCAGGTTGTATGCGTGGGTGTTTTCTTCGTGGGAATAGGTAAAGCAACCCAAACGCTCAAAGCGCATTTCTTGCACCCATTTTTTAAGGGTTTGAAAGTCTTCTTCAGTTTCACCGGGATAGCCCACAATTAATGTTGTTCTGATGGCCATTTCGGGAACAGCAGCCCGGAAGTCTTGTAATAATTTTGTGGTCTTGGCGTGCGTGGTTCCGCGGCGCATCGATTTCAATATAGCATCTGAAATATGCTGCAAAGGAATGTCAATGTAGTTACAAATCTTAGGCTCCTCTCGCATCACATCAAGCACATCCATTGGGAAACCGGTGGGGAATGCATAATGCAAACGAATCCATTCAATACCTTCCACTTTCACCAATGCCTGAAGCAATTCTGCCAGGTTTCTTTTTTTGTATAAATCAAGCCCATAATAAGTTAAATCCTGAGCAATTAAAATGAGTTCTTTGACTCCGTTTGCAGCAAGATTTTCAGCTTCCTTAACTAAGTCTTCAATGGGCGTACTGCGGTGTTTACCTCGCATGATAGGGATCGCACAAAAGGAACACGGGCGGTCACAGCCTTCAGCTATTTTAAGGTAAGCATAGTTTTTTGGAGTGGTGGTCAAACGCTCTCCTATGAGTTCATGTTTGTAATCGGCACCAAGTGCTTTAAGCAAGCCGGGAAGTTCTGTGGTTCCAAAATATTGATCCACAGAAGGGATTTCTTTTTGCAAATCGGGTTTATAGCGTTCAGAAAGGCATCCGGTGACAAAAACTTTATCGACTATACCGTCTTCTTTTTTCTGAACATATTCCAGGATTGTGTTTACGCTTTCTTCTTTCGCGTTAGCGATAAAACCACAGGTATTGATGACAACGATATTGCCTTCCTCCTCGTGAACCACTTCTTTGTTGTTTGCTCTTAACTGGCCCATCAATACTTCAGAGTCATACACGTTTTTTGAGCAGCCGAGGGTTACTACGTTGATTTTGTTTTTTTTGAGGGATTTTGTTCTCATATATTTTTTTTAACCCTTTCAGGATTTTGAACTATGAATGGGTTTATTTTAAAAAGTTATTTTGGAGTTTGAAGCACGAGACCTCCGCCTACGCGGAGGTAGTGAAGAATGAATCAACAAACTCAAATTTATTGAATACTTGTAGGTGTTCCATCCCTTCCCCTACGCCGATGTATTTTACCGGTATTTGAAACTGATCGCTGATTCCAATTACAACGCCTCCTTTAGCGGTACCATCAAGTTTTGTTACTGCCAGTGCGGTAACTTCTGTGGCTGCGGTGAATTGTTTGGCTTGTTCAAAAGCATTTTGACCCGTAGAGCCATCAAGAACCAAAAGGACTTCGTGAGGGGCATCAGGCACGACCTTTTGCATCACGCGTTTTACTTTGGTAAGTTCGTTCATCAGGTTTACTTTGTTGTGTAAGCGTCCAGCAGTATCGATGATAACAACATCAGCGTTTTGGGTAACGGCACTTTGCAGGGTATCAAAAGCCACTGAGGCGGGATCGCTTCCCATACTTTGTTTTACAATGGGTACCTGTGCACGGTCTGCCCAGATTTGAAGCT
>TARA_R110002072_G_scaffold14107_7_pt1 | contig 10101 bp, 8 predicted proteins | sample TARA_R110002072 | Tara Oceans TARA_R110002072 (sample SAMEA4397118) | marine metagenome | biome: Polar Biome; feature: [SRF] surface water layer (ENVO:00010504); material: water (ENVO:00002006), including particulate matter (ENVO:01000060) such as... | depth 5 m | reverse complement strand
CCCGCCCCGACGATGATGTAGTCATACCCTTTAGCGGCCATTTTCGTCTCTTGTTGTTATTGGGCCGGCGGCATTACGACCGTTTCTCGGCCCCGACCTGTTTCATAAGCTGTTCAAGCGCTTCGTACGGCTGTGCCCCGACGACGCCGTAACCGCCCGCGACATATGTCGGCACACCCGTTACGCCGTATTGCTGGGATTTCTGCCAGTCGGCATCGACCGCCTGCTGGAACGTGCGGTTCTCGAGCACGTCCCGGGCATCTTCCACCGACAGGCCGACGGAACCGACAACCTCCAGCAGCACGTCGACATCGCCGATGTTTTTTGAATCGACGAAATACGCACGATAGAGCGCATCGTGCAGCTTTTCACCGTCGTCCAGCGTATCGGCCCACTTGCCGAGTTCCTGCGCCAGCCGGCTGTTATACGTGTGGGTGCGCCGGCCGTAGGGCAGGCCTTCGGCGTCCATCCGTTCTTTCATGTCGCTGTACATCTTGTCGGGATCGAGCCCCCGCTGGGCATAGAACCCGGCCATCTCGGTACCTTCGGCAGGCGTGTCCGGGTGCAGCGGGAAGTGAACGAATTTGACGTCGACGTTATAGTTTTCCTGCAGTTTTTTAATGCGCACGGCACTAAGATAACACCAGGGTCAGACGTAGTCGGTGAAGATCTCCACCGTGGTCGGTTCAGCCATTTCGGCCTCCATCGTTTGTGTGTGGGCACAATGCCACGAGCCGTGCCGGACCGCCAGTGGGCTAGGCGTTTGCGGGTTCGCTTTTTGCATCGCCGATGTCGTTGCCCTGTTCGTATTTCAGGTCGCGATACTTGCCCGAAACGACCGGGTCGTATTTCGGCGGGTTGCCGGGCCCGGTGCAGGTCGGAATGCATTCGATCAGCGCGTCGTAATTCGGCTGGGTAAAGAACCCGACGGACAGCCGGCCGCGGGTTGGCCTGGAGTTCTCGGGCGGGTTTACAACCCTGTGCATGTTCGACAGCCATGTATCGTTCGTCCAGCGCATCAGCAGGTCGCCGATATTGATGACGAAAAATTCCGGGCGCGTCTCGACGTCGATCCAGTCGCCCTTGCGGGTGCGGACCTGCAGACCGCCGGCCTCGTCCTCTCCCATCAGGATCGTCAGGAAGCCGTAATCGGTGTGTTCGCCGGCGCGGATCTGTCCGGGCGGCGGGCCGTCCGCCAGCAGCGGATAGTAGTTCAGCCGGATCGCCGTCACATGTTTGTCGAGCTTGTCTGCGAACCAGTTTTCCGGAAGGTCCAGCGCCATGGCGGCAATCCGCCCGAGGTCGTGGATCAGGCGTTCCATTTCGGCGTAATAGGCGAGCGAGGCTTTACGGAAAGCCGCGGGTTCGTCCGGCCAGATATTCGGGATGAAATACTGGCTGCCTTCCGGGCCGGTGAAGTATGGATCGTCGGGCCAGTCCTGCGGGCCGTAATGATAAAATTCCTTGAGATCGGGCGTTGCGTCGGGGCGAACGGTTCGCCCGAGCGATTCACCTTCCATCACCCGCAGGCCACGGGGCGTGTCCGGCACCGGGTGAACGGTCTCGCGTTTGACGGCTTCGGGTTGTTCGAAAAAGCTGTGCGACGCTTCGCGCAGGTCCTCGACAAGATGCCGGTCGACGCCATGGCCGGAAATCGCGAAGAAGCCTATGTCGGTACACGCCCGGGCAACTTCCTCTGCGACGGCTTTTTTGCCGTCCGGGTCGCCGGACAGGAAAGGTGAAATGTCGATGATCGGGACGGTGTCTAAAGACATGATCGGAGTCTCCGGGGTCGGCGCCATCGGAAACAGTCTATCACCCGGCGGGGGACAGGACCAGAAGCCGGATAACCCCGGCGCCCCGGGTCAGTTGCCGATCGATTTCCGGCCCAGCGTTACCCGCACGCCTTCCAGGGGCGGCGTCTCGGTTTCCTTGCCGAAGAGCTTCGCGATTTTTGCGAAGAGGGCGCGGATCGCCCGCCAGAGTTTCGGCAGCAGCCAGATCGCCAGCAGGATGAAAACCACCAGCATGCCGATGAACACGGCCGGATGGGCCAGCGCCAGCCAGAGACCGCCGACGACGGCGACGTCCTCCGATACCGATGCCGTCCAGTTTGAAAACGGCTCGGGCGACGTATTTATCAGCAGACGGCTGCCCGCCTTGATCGTGTGCGTGGCGGCCGTCAGCACGCCGCCGCCCGCACCGGCGGCCAGCATTTCGGCCGTGCTGGCATCCGCGAAAACGGTCGCAGCGAGAACGGCGCCTGCCGGCACCCGGATAAAGGAATGGATCGTATCCCAGGCCGAATCCACGCCGGGGATCTTGTCGGCGAAAAATTCCACGACATACATGGCGCCCGCTGCCGCAATAACCCACGGATTTTCGAGAACCTCGAGACCGGGCGGCAGGTCCATCGACCCGGTCGCCCCCATGATGCCGAGCATCGCACAGGTCGCATACAGGTTCAGGCCACTGGCCCAAGCGGCGCCCATCGACAGGGCGATCAATGCGGTAACATCCATCCTACTACTCTCACTCCTACCTATTGGACTTCACCCTGTAATATGGGCATTTTGAGGCAAATCCCAGCAAAGAAGTTGAATCGTTGACAGAACCCGTTGAAAATAAAAGACATTTTACCGTGCTTGGCGCAGGCGTGGTGGGCCTTTGCTGCGCGGTTTCGCTTCAAAAGGACGGTCATCGGGTCACGCTGGTCGACCGGATGGACCCGGGGACCGGCACCTCCTTCGGCAATGCGGGGCTCATCCAGATCGATGCGGTCGTCCCCATCGCGACGCCCGGTATCCTGGGGAAGGTGCCGCGCATGCTGCTCGACCCGACGGGGCCGCTGGTCGTGCGCTGGCGCTATCTTCATCGCATCGCCCCTTGGCTGGCAAAGTTCATCCTGGCCGCCCGGCCGGACAGCGTGGAGCGGATATCGATGGCGCTCGCGTCGTTGCTCGACCGGTCGAATGACGCCTGGCTCGACCTGGTAAAGGCGGCCGGTGCGCAGGATGTCTGGCGCCAGTCGGGGGAGCTGCACGTCTACCGGAAAAAGGAAGCCTGGGACGCCGCGCAGGCGACGCACGACCTGCGACGTCGCCGGGGATCGCTGCTCGAAGACCTGACGGTCGAGGAAATGCGCCAGCTTGAGCCGGCGCTGTCGCCGGACCTCCATGCCGGGGTGTTTACGCCCAACGCCAACTCGATCACCCATCCGCTGCACCTGTCGGAAAAACTGTTCGAGCTGTTTCGGCGCAATGGCGGGACGTTTGTCAAAGACAATATCGTGCGGATCGAAAACGGGACCGATGGCGAACCGGCGCACCTGGTCGGCGACGGTGGGCGACAGGAAGTGGACGGCCTGGTGATCGCTGCCGGCGCGTTCTCGAAGCCGTTTGCGAAATCGACCGGTGCCGCGGTCCCGCTGGATACCGAGCGCGGCTACCATCTCTGGCTGCCCGACCCCGGGGTCGAGATGCGCCGCCCCATCATCGTTGGCGATCACCGGTTCGGGATCGTGCCGATGACCGGCGGGGTGCGCCTGGTCGGGACCGCCGAGTTTGCCGGGCTCGATTTGCCGCCCTATTGGGAGCGCGCGGACATCCTTGCCGATCTTGCCGCGCCTTTCGTGCCCGGCCTCAACCTCGACGGCGCCGAGCGCTGGATGGGATACCGGCCGTCACTGCCCGACAGCCTGCCGGTGATTGGCAGGGCGCCCGGCCGGAAGCAGGTTTATCTTGCTTTCGGACACGGGCATCTCGGGCTGACGATGGGCGCCGTCACCGGTCAGCTCATCGCCGACCTTGCCGCGGACCGGGCACCGGCGGTCGACCTTGCCCCGTTCGGGGCGCAAAGATTCTGACGGAGAAAACCGATGCGGATTCATGCAGAACCATTGACCGGGATCGTCAGCGCTGTTTTTGACGGCATGGGGAGTCCGGCGGACGAAGCGGCGCTTGTCGCGGGGTCTCTGGTCACGGCGAACCTGATGGGCCACGACAGCCACGGCGTCGGACTTGTCGCCACCTATGTTCGTCATTTTCAGGAAGGGTTGCTGAAACCGGGAACGCCGGCCGAATGTGTGACGGATGACGGCGCCATTCTGATGTTCGACGGTGGGCGCGGGTTCGGGCGGCGCGCCGGGGGCGAGGCAATGGAAGCAGCGGCTTTACGCTGCCGGGAGACGGGCGTGGTGCTGATGACGCTGCGCAACGCCCATCACATCGGCCGCGTGGGCGCCTATGGCGAGATCGCGATGGCCCACGGGCTTGTATCGCTCCATTTCGTCAATGTAACGGACCATGCGCCGTCGGTTGCCCCGTGGGGCGGGGCAGAGGCGCGGTTTGTCACGAACCCGGTCTGCATCGCCGTACCCGGGACCGACAACACCCCGCCGACACTGCTTGACATGGCGACGAGTGTGGTCGCGATGGGAAAGGCGCGCGTTGCGATGTCGAAGGGGGAACAACTGGCCGAGGGGCTGCTGATCGATGCTGACGGAAAACCGACGACCGAACCCGCCGTGATGTATACCGAGCCGCGCGGCGCGCTGTTGCCGTTCGGTCAGCACAAGGGATCGGGGCTGGCGCTCATGTGCGAATTGCTGGCCGGGGGGCTGTCCGGCGGCGGGACGATCCAGCCGGCCAACCAGCGGGAACATTCCATCGTCAACAACATGTTCACGATCCTCGTCGACCCGGCAAGGCTCGTCGATCTCGGCTGGCTCCGCGCCGAGATCGATTCGACGATCGCCTACGTGAAATCGAGCAGGCCGGCGGACCCGGACGAGCCGGTGATCGTCGCCGGCGACAGCGAACGCCGGCACAGCGCGGAAAGGTCGGCCGACGGTATCGAGATCAACGAGGCCGTCTGGACCGAAATGCGCGCTGCGGGCGAGAGCCTGGGACTGGATTCCGCGCTGTTCGACGCCGTCTGAATTGCGCTCAGTTCTTCAGGTCGACCGCGACGGTCGGGACCGTGTCCTGTGAAGCAGCGAACTCCGGGGCGCAGACGAAGAACCGTTTCGCCGGCAGGCTGTGCGCCGAGACGAGTTCGTCGCGGACGGCGGATATTCTGGCCGCGGCGAGATCGATGGCAGCCTTCCGGTCCGATTTCGGATCGACTTTCTTCAGGGCGGCGAGGTCCGCGGCGGTCGCCGGCCCGCACATCGACGGATCTTCTTTCGGCCGCTTCCTGAGATACGCCGCTATTTCAGCGATACGGGCCTTGTGCGTTTCGGTCAGGTTTGCCGAGCCCGGTGCGAACTCGAGCGGTTTGACCGAAATTTTCGGCCCGCCGACGGCATCGACGATCGCCACCACGGTTCCCAGCGGGAAGGCGATTTTTACCGCCGTCAAAAGCGTTTTCTGCATCGCCCCGCCGATCGCCTGACCGACGGCATCGCTGATATCGAACTGCGGATCGTCAAGCGACCCGGTGATGGGAATAGAGAGCTTGAGAATACCCTTGTCATTCTCGATCAGCCCCAGCGCGGTTTCGATCGGTGGGCCGGACGCCCCTTTCCCGGCCCCCTTGGCATCGGGGGCGGGCGTGACCTTCAGCCGGCTGATGGTCAATGAGGTCGTCGCGTTAATCCGGCTGTCGTTCAGCTTGAGATCGATGTCGCCGTCCGCGCGCCCCTGGGAGACATTGTGTTTGATCGCCGGGCGGATATAGCCGTTGAACTTGAACAGCTCGATGTTCTTGAACCCGATCCCGAGATTTGCGTTGGTGTTCTCCAGGTCGGGCTTCACGGAGCCGTCCACCTGGATACGGCCGAACTGGCCCAATCCAACCAGAACGTTCAGGCGGGCGTCGCTTTGCGGTTTCGCGGTGTCGAAGTTCTGCAGCGTCGCCTGAAGCCGCGAGGTTTCGATCGTGAAGGGCGGGCTCACGGCGTTATCGACGAATTCGATGCTGCTGTCGGATATAACGGCGCTGCCGAGACGGATCGCGGGCGTTTCCGTCGTCGGTTCCGCCGCTTTCGTGGAAGCGGGTGATGCGGCGGACGTCTGGACGGGCATCGCCGGCATGGCGATCGCGCCCCCGCTATCGCGGACAAGCCGGCCGGATACGCCCGTCGCGCGAAGCGAACCCACGGCGAGCTGTCCCTGCTTGCCCGACGAAATATCGGTTGCCAGCAGGGACTTCAGCTTGAGGCGGGGCAGCGGCGATTTTTCGTCCGGTCCTTCGCCGGACAGACCGCTTATCGAGGCTTTCTCGGCGGTTCGCCCCTGCGGCGTTATCGCGACCCCGTCGAGGTTGGCGCTCTGCAGCCTGATTCTGTACGGGGCATCGCCGGCAAGCGTGGCGTCGAAACCCGTCATTTTTACATCGCCGGACATCGACAGGCCGTCCGCCGGGGTGGGGCCCATTGTCGGGTCGAGCGTAATACTGCCGGTCCATTCGGCGCTCTTCTGCGCGGCGCGCCAGCTCCTGTCGGTGCTGTGCGACGAGACGTCGGTAGCGCTCAGCCCGCCGTCGAGAGACAGCTTCAACGCGCCGGATTCGGTCTGACCGAAGGCAATCCTGTTCCCAGCGCTGTTCAGCGAGCCGACTGCCGCATTACCGCCAAGCTGCGGCGCTTCGAGGTCCAGACCGACAAGGTCGAGACCGCCGGTAACGGTGCCGGATATACCGCCCTTGGCGGTGACGTCGAGGACGGCATTCTCGTATGCCACGCGAAAGATCTTTGCATCGAGGCGATCTATGCCGGCCGGCCTGAGCGAGCCGTTAAGCGCTTTGGCTTCCATGACACCCGACAGCGTCGCCGAGAATGCCGCAGTCCGCGGGGGCAGGGTGAGGTCGATGGTGCCGGTCAGGTCCATTTCGTCCGGCGCGATCTTCAGTTCGGTCTCCGGCTGGTCGAACAGCGCCTTTGTGAGCCTGGCGGTCACGGCGCCCCGGACGATCGTCGTCCCCGTGTTTTTCGGGTCGGCCTTGATCGAGACACCCGACTTCGACAGATCGAAGCGGGCGGTCCGGGCGAACAGAGCGACCTTGCTGATCCGGTTCACGAAAGAAAATCCGTCTGCCGAGGCTTTCCCTTTGATCCCGAGCTCCGGCAGGGCGTCGGGGGGCGATTTTGCGCCGGGCAGCGTCATCTCGCCGGTCCCGTCCCAGGCAAGCGACGTTGCGTTTGTCGAGAACAGCGTCGTCTGGACGCGGGAGCCGGACAGAGACGCTTTTCCGTCAAATGAAACCGCCGCGCCGCCATCCGGACGGAAGCCGGCTTTCGCCGCGCCCTGTATCGTCGCGGTGCCGGCAATGTCCTTGATTCGCCCGGTCGCGATGAGGTCTCTGAAAGCTTCCAGCTTCAAGGCGGCGACATTGATCGACAGGGTGGCATTGGGTTCCGCGCCGAACGGAAGAACTTTACCGTCGATCGCAACTTTACCGCCGCCGGTCGCGACGGATAGCGAGATCGTTGCGGGATCCAGCGGTCGCAGGGTCGACAGCCGCTCGATCCGAAGCTTTTCGACCAGCGCTTTCTGCAGCGCGGTGCCGATATTGAGGGTCATCTGACTGTTGTCGATGGCGATGCTATCGGCTTCGAGCTGCCACGGTTCGCTCGGCTCGGCCGGTGTGTCGCTGCTGGCAAAAACCATCGGGAACCCGCCGATCGACCACACACCTTTTGCATCGAGGCGAATATCGATATCGGCATCGGCGACGACGAGTTCGTGCACGGTAATCTGCCGGCTCGCCAGTGCTGCCAGCCCGATACGCAGCCTGGCTTTACCAACGACGATATCTTCGCCGTCCGGGCCGACGGACTTGAACCGCTCCACCCGGATTTCGCCGGTCGCCGGATTGATGCTCAGTTTGCCTACTTCGACCGATTTCGCACCCAGCTTCTCGAGCTGGGTTTCGATCTGCCAGGTGGCGGCAGTCGGCAACAGAGCGACGCCTGCGCCGACAAGGATTGCGACGGCAAGAGCGCTATAGGCGGCGATCCGCCAGCGCCGGCGGCGGGGAGGGGAGGTTTCGGTAGACGGGTCGGACATGTCCATTCTTCATACACAACGAAACAACGCTGCGCCGGGTTCCAAAATCCTTTCGCGACGAGGATCGTTTTCACGGAACCGGCGGCGTCTGGTTTATATGGGGTACAATTGCGCCGATTTCAGGGCAGGGTACTTTCCCAACGGGCAACGAAATGAGAACCGGGAACGGACCGGCCGTCGCGGACCGACCGGTTATCGCCAGTCTATCAGGTTTGCGAACGCTTTATGCAGCATCCCGTCGGCGTTTGCGAGATCGTAGGGGACGTCGAAATGCTGGTAACCCGCAGCGTCGCACATTTCCAGCCGGTGACCGCGTTCGACCCACGCCGCAGCATAGCGCGACTGGTGGAGGAAGTATTCCGCGAGTTCATGCTCGCCTGTTCCCAGGATCAGCGGTCCCATCTGTCGGCCGGCCGGCGGCACGCGTCGGAGCGGGCTGAGCGCCTCGACACCGGCATCGTCGAGCCGGATGTAGTTATTGATATAGGTCGCCGCGATGGGGCCGAGATCGAATAGTCCGCTAACGATAACCGACCCTTTGAAAATTTCCGGCGAAACGGGCGGCTTCCCGTCCACGCCACCGCCCAGAACCATCGCCGCAAGGTGTCCGCCGGAGGAATGTCCGGCAAGATAGAACCGGTCGCGGTCAAACCCGTAGCGATCCGAATTGTCCCACAGGTGCCCGATGGCGCGTTCGACCTGGTCGACCATGCGGGCCAGCGGAATATCCGGGCACAGTCCGAGACCGATCACGGCAAAGGCCGCCCCCTTCCTGACGAAGTTCTCGCCGACAAAGGAATACGAATCCTTGGTCATACTCAGCCAGTAGCCGCCATGCAGAAAAACGATCAGCGGCACGGGGCCCGTCGCGTCGGGGTAGAGAATATCGAGTGTCTCGCGTTCGCCGTCGCCATAGGCGACGTCGAGATCGCAGCGCAGGTCGTTGCGAACCGTGGCGCTGTCGGCGGCCCAGCGGTCGAGGTCCGCCTGGTGGCCGGGCACGGCCCAGCGATTGTTATAGGCCGCGTCGCGCTGCAACTGGGCGGCGCGGGCAGCGTCGTCCATGTCGCGATAGGCGAACATTTCGTTGCCGTCGCGGTCCAGGATGTCGGCCGGGATGTCGGCGAAGTCCATCCCCGGATATTTGCGATAGTCTTTTGGCTCAGCCATACCGGCGCGTCCCGTCCTGATGAGGGACGCTACCCTGAACGAGGCGCGCGCGGATCACAACCGCGCCCGGCGGTCGCGTCAGGGATTGTGGCGCGTGTCAGGGTGCAGGCTTTTTCCGAGAATGTGCGAACTGTTGCCGATGACGTCGGAACTGGAGCCCACAATCAGCGGGTCCGGTTTGCCGACCACGCCCGGGTCCTTGCCCGGATAGGGCAGGGAATTCAGAAAATGCTTCATGCAGTTGAGCCGTGCGCGCTTCTTGTCATCCGATTTGACAATGACCCAGGGGGCATCCGCCGTATCGGAATAGAAGAACATGGCTTCCTTCGCTTCCGTGTAATCGTCCTACTTTCCGAGCGATTGGCGATCGATCGGCGACAGCTTCCATTTCTTGAGCGGCTCCTTTTCGCGGGCCTGGAAACGCCGCAGCTGTTCGTTCTGGGTGACGGAGAACCAGTATTTGTAGAGGCGGATCCCGCTGCGGACGATCATCCGCTCGATATCCGGCGCCTGCCGCATGAATTCGAGGTATTCCTTTGGCGAGCAGAAACCCATCACGCGCTCCACGCCGGCACGGTTGTACCAGGAGCGGTCGAAGAACACGATCTCACCGCCGGAGGGCAATTGCTCGATATAGCGTTGAAAATACCACTGGGATTGTTCTTTCTCGGTGGGCTTGTCGAGTGCCACGACGCGCGCGGCACGCGGATTGAGGTGCTCGGTGAAGCGCTTTATCGTGCCGCCCTTGCCGGCCGCATCACGCCCCTCGAACAGAAGGACGATCTTCTCGCCGGTCGTCTTGACCCAGTCCTGGACCTTTAGCAGCTCGACCTGAAGTTCGGCTTTCTGCTTTTCATAAACCGCCCGCCGCATTTTATTCTGGTACGGGTATTCTCCAGTCTCGAATATGCGCCGGATCGCG
>TARA_R110002072_G_scaffold155079_14_pt1 | contig 10106 bp, 10 predicted proteins | sample TARA_R110002072 | Tara Oceans TARA_R110002072 (sample SAMEA4397118) | marine metagenome | biome: Polar Biome; feature: [SRF] surface water layer (ENVO:00010504); material: water (ENVO:00002006), including particulate matter (ENVO:01000060) such as... | depth 5 m | reverse complement strand
GCCCGGGCCATTCACTTACTCAAATGATCATCGGCGGATTGCATGACCATCAGCGACATTCTGGGCGCGGATCGCGTCGCCTCAGGCGTGACGTTCACAAGCAAGAAAAAAGCCCTCGAAGAACTCTCGAACCTGCTGGCACTGGGCCAGCCGTCGCTCTCTGCCCATGACGTGCTGAGCAGCCTGACCGCCCGCGAAAAACTCGGCAGCACCGGACTCGGGCGCGGCGTGGCCATTCCCCATGGCCGCCTGGCCGGGGTAAACCAGAGTATCGGCGCGATCATGCGCCTCAAGCACCCCCTCGATTACGACGCCCACGACAGCACCCGCGTGGACCTCATGTTCGGTCTGATCGTGCCGCAGACCGCAACCGAAGAGCACCTCAAGCACCTGGCCGCCATCGCCGAAATGTTTTCCGACGAGGCCTTCTGCGCACGGCTGCGCAGCGCCGACGACAGCGCCCAGCTCCACGCCCTGGTGGCGCAGTACACCCCCGCGCACTAGCCGTCTCGGCCCGGATGTCCACCCCTGCCCCGCCCGTCACCCGTCACGGCGTGTTCATGCGGGTCTGGGGCCTGGGCGTTCTGCTGACGGGTGACTCCGGCGTCGGCAAGTCGGAACTGGCCCTGGAGTTGCTGGCACGCGGCCACCCGCTGGTGGCGGACGATGCCACCGAGTTCGTGCGCCAGGGGCCGCACGTCATTGGCCATTGTCCCGAGGTGATTTCCGGATTCCTCGAAGCGCGCAGCCTCGGCATTCTCAACATTCGCAAGATCTTCGGCCCCAGGTCGGTCATTCAGTCCGCGGCGCTGGGACTGATGATCGCACTGGACCCGCCGCCTGACCCCGAGCGCCCGTGGTGGAGCGACGGCATGGAGCGCATCATGGGCCGCCGCGAAACCGTGCGCCTGTGCGGCGTCGATTTGCCGAGGCTCTCCATCCCCATCCGCGTTGGGCATAATCTGGCGGTGCTGGTCGAGACCGCCTGTCGTGACCAGCAGATTCGCAACGGTGGCTATCGCGCCGATCGCGACTTTGCCGCGCGCCAGTTGCGCGCCATCCGCCAAACCCAGAGCGACCTGCCGCCCGAGACCCCATGAGCTTCATCGTCCCCACGCTTTTGCCGCATCACAGCGGAGCCGGCCGATGAAGCTGGTGATCGTGAGCGGCCTCTCGGGTGCCGGCAAGACGGTCGCGCTCAAGCAGTATGAAGACCTCGGCTACACCTGCATCGACAACCTGCCCTTGAACCTGCTGGAGTCGCTGGTGGTGGACGCGCTGGCCCGCCCCGGGCCGCGCTATGAAGAACTGGCGCTGGGCATCGACGCCCGCGAAAGCCCGGACCTGATCGCCGCCTTCAGTCATTACCTTGAGCAGATTCAGGCGCGCGGCGTGACCACCCGCGTGGTGTTTCTCACCGCCAGCGAAGACACGCTGCTGTCGCGCTACAGCGAAACCCGCCGCCGGCACCCCCTGAGCCACGACGAACGCCCCTTGATCGAGGCCATACGCCTCGAACAGCAGTTGCTTGCGCCCATTGCCAACGCCGCAGATTCGGTGCTCGACACCAGCCCGCTGAATCTGCACGAACTGCGCGAGCGCATTCAGGCCGAAATTCCCGGCGGAGGGCGCGACACGCTGGCCCTGACGCTGATGTCATTCGGCTTCAAACACGGCGCGCCCAACAACGCCGACTTCGTGTTCGACGTGCGCTGCCTGCCCAATCCGCACTGGAACCGCACGCTGCGCAGCCAGAACGGCCGCGATGCCGCCGTGCGCCATTGGCTGGAAGCCCAGCCCGCCGTGCTGGAAATGCGCGGCGACCTGCTGATGCTACTGCAACGCTGGCTGCCCGCCTTCCGTGCGCAGGATCGCGCCTACCTCACCGTGGCGGTCGGCTGTACCGGCGGCCAGCACCGCAGCGTTTACCTCGTCGAGACCCTGGCCGCGGCCTTGCGGCCCATGTTCGACAAGCTCGTGGTCCGCCACCGCGAACTGCGGAACCTTGCGCATGACGCGCCCTGAACCGGCCACCGTGGGCATCCTGCTGGTGACCCACGGCAAGCTCGGTGACGTGCTGCTCGAAACCCTGCGCGAAATGATGCCGCTCAGCCTGCCGGCCGACGTGCTGGAGGTGCGCCGGGTGCAATCCGATCAAATTCTGCTCAGCCAGGGCTGCAGAATGATTGAACGGCTGAACCGGGGCGCCGGCGTGCTGCTGCTGACCGACGCCTTCGGCGCCACCCCCAGCAACATCGCCAACAAGCTCGGCGAGCTGCACGCATTGCCGGTGGTCGCCGGCCTGAGCCTGCCCATGCTGATCCGCGTGTTCAACTATCCGGCGCAGTCACTGGCCGAGCTCACGCAAACCGCGGTTGACGGTGGCAGGCGCGGTGTCTTTCACTGCAACGAAGCCGCTCACTGACTGATCTGATCTGGAGTCACCCGCCTTGGAACGCACCGTCGCCATCGTCAATCGCCTGGGTCTGCATGCCCGTGCCGCGGCCAAGCTGGTCACCATGGCCAGCCTGTTCCAGGCCGACATCCGCGTGCGCAAGGGCCCCCGCGAGGTCAGCGGCAAATCCATCATGGGCGTGATGATGCTGGCCGCCGCCAAGGGCAGCCAGATCACCCTGATCGCCGAGGGAGATGACGCCGCCATCGCGCTGGAGCGCATGGCCGAGCTGGTCGCCAACCGCTTCGGCGAAGACTCTTGAGGGGCCGTTGCGCATGAGTCTCTGGCTCTCAGGCATCGGCGTGTCGCGCGGGATCGCCATTGCCCGCGTGCAAAAGCTGCACGGCGCCGACCTCGATGCGCCCGAATACAGCCTGCAGCCGGGCGAGATCGACGCCGAGGTGGCGCGCTTCTCGCTGGCCATCGGGCGGGCGCGTGACCAGTTGCAGGCCATCAAGGCGCAGATTCCCAGCGGCACGCCCGGTGACATCACCGCGTTCATCGACACCCACCTGCTGATGGTGGAAGACCGCTCCATCAGCGAAACGACCCTGCAGACGATCCGCGACCAGCGGATCAACGCCGAAGCCGCACTGCGGCGCGCGCGGGACGCACTGATGGATGTGTTCGAGCAGATGGACGACCCCTATCTGCGCACCCGCCGTGACGACGTGCAGCACGTTTGCGGGCGCGTGCTTGGCATCTTGCTCAAGAGCGAGCGGCAACTGCCGGAGCGCAGCGAGCAGGCCGACCCGCTGGTGGTGGTGGCCGATGACATCACGCCGGCCGACATCATCCTGCTGGCGCAGCAACAGATTGCAGCCGTGGTCACCGAGTTTGGCGGGCCGCTGTCGCACACCGCCATCCTGGCCCGGTCACTGGGCATCCCCGCCATCGTCGGTCTGCGTGACGCGCGGCGCCTGCTCACCGACGGCGAGTGGATCATCGTCGACGGCGAAGCCGGGCACGTGCTGGCCGCGCCGGAAGAATCGGCCAAGCGTTTCTATCGCGAAAAACAGGCGCAACAGGCCGCGTATCGCGTCGAACTGAACAAGCTCAAGAACGAGCCCGCAACCTCGCTGGACGGCGTGCAGTGCCGTCTGCTGGCCAACATCGAGATGGCCGGCGATGCCGCCATGGCCGCCGAATATGGCGCCGAGGGCGTGGGCCTGTATCGCACCGAGTTCCTGTTCATGAACCGGGCCGGTCTGCCCACCGAAAGCGAGCAGTACGAGGCCTACTCCGCCATCATCTCGGCCGTCAGCGGCCCCATCACCATCCGCACGCTCGACCTGGGCGCCGACAAGCAGGTCGACTCCGGCCGCAGCCACGGGCCGACGCCCAACAACCCGGCGCTGGGTCTGCGTGCCATTCGTCTCTGCCTCAAGGAGCCGGACCTGTTTCGCACCCAGGTGCGCGCCCTGCTGCGCGCGGCCCGGCACGGCCGGGTCAAGATCATGCTGCCGATGATTTCCAGCCTGCACGAGTACCGTCAGGCCACCGCCCTGATCGAGGCCGCGCGTGAGGAGTTGCTGCTGGAAGGCGTGCCCCTGGGCGAGCCGGTGGCGATCGGCGCCATGATCGAGGTCCCGGCGGCGGCCATCGCGGCGCCCATGCTGGCGCGCTCAGCGCAGTTCTTCTCGATCGGCACCAACGACCTTATCCAGTACACGCTCGCCATCGACCGGGTCGATGACGAGGTCAACTATCTCTACGACCCGCTGCATCCGGCGGTGCTGCGGTTGATTGCGATGACCATCGAGGCCGGCGAGCAGGCCGGCATTCCCGTGGCCATGTGCGGTGAAATGGCCGGCGATGCGCGCTTCACCCGCCTGCTGCTGGGCTTGGGGCTGACCGAATTCTCGATGCACCCGTCCAGCGTGCTGGAGGTGAAACGCATCATTCGCGAATCACGCGTCCAGGACCTGCGCCGCCGTGCCAAACGGTTACTGGCCTGTACCGACCCGGTCGAGATGCAGGAACTGCTCGAGCAATTCTGATTGTCGCGAGATCGAGGGGACACGGTCGTGAACCCGGCAGAGACAAAGCGTCGGAGGCGCAAGCGGCGTCAGGAAGGAGGCGACAACAGCCGCAATGCCGAAGCGTCCTCCCTTGAGAAGCCGGCGCCTGATGCATGTCCATGCGGAGCGCGCGAATCAGACGAGGTGCAGCACCAGCCCCGCCGCGCCGCAGGCCAGCAGCGTGCGGATCAGTCCGAGGTGAAAACGCAGCATCGCCAGCATGGCTGCGGTTGCCAGCAGCAGCGCGGCAAAGTCCAGCGAGGCCGGGTTGGGCACCGACAGACTCAGGCCATAGCCCTGCCAGGTGTCCACGTCGGCGAACAGCACGTGCAGGGCGAACCACACCGACAGGTTGAGGATCACCCCCACCACCGCCGCCGTGATGGCGGTGAGCGCCGCCGACAGCCAGCGATTGCCGCGCAGGCGCTCGATGTAGGGCGCGCCCAGGAAAATCCACAGGAAGCAGGGCACGAAGGTCACCCAGGTCGACAAGGTCGCGCCCAGCACGCCGGCCAGCAGCGGGTCCAGCGTGCCGGGATCGCGGTAGGCGCCGAGGAAGCCGACGTAGGTCAGCACCAGAATCAGCGGCCCCGGCGTGGTCTCGGCAAGGGCCAGGCCCTGCACCATTTCGCCCGGCGCCAGCCAGCCGTACTGCTCGACCGCCTGCTGCGCCATGTAGGCCAGCACCGCGTAGGCGCCGCCGAAGGTGACCACCGCCATCTGGCTGAAAAAAATCGACTCCTGGGTAAACACATGCTGCGGTCCAAGCTGGGTCCACAGCAGCACCACCGGCGTCAACCACAGCAGCAGGCCGACGCACAGCACCGTCAGCAGGCGGCGCAGGCTGGGCTGCGCGTGGTCGGGCACCGGCTCGGCCAACGCTTCGCCGGGGTCGCCCGTCTTGTCCCCCAACGAGAAGAACTGCGGCGCCCAGCGCGCCCCGGCCAGGCCGATCAGCCCGGCCGCCAGCACGATCAGCGGGAACGGCGCCGCGAACGCGAAGATGGCCACGAACGAGGCCACCGCCAGCAGCTTCATCGCGCGATTCTTCAGCGCCTTCCTGCCCACCCGAATCACCGCCTCGATGACGATGGCCAGCGTCGCCGCCTGCATGCCGAACAGCAGGCCCTGCATCCAGTCCAGCTCGCCGTAGCGCACATACAGCACCGCGATGCCAAGGATGATCAGAAACCCCGGCAGGATGAACAGCAGGCCCGCCACCAGCCCGCCCCAGGTACGGTGCTGCAGCCAGCCGATGTAGGTGGCGAGCTGCTGCGCCTCCGGCCCCGGCAGCAACATGCAGTAGTTGAGCGCGTGCAAGAAGCGCGTCTCGCTGATCCAGCGCCGCTCCTCCACCAGAATCCGATGCATCAGCGCGATCTGCCCCGCCGGCCCGCCGAAGTTGATGAAGCCGATCTTCAGCCACACGCGGAAGGCCTCCCAGAAACCGGGGACCGGCGGGGCGGCGCTCATGCGCGCACCATTGCGGCAGCGGCGCGCAGCGCCGCTTCGAAACGCTGCTCGACGATCTCCCAGTCGACATTGGCCAGGAAGGCGTCGAGGTACTTGGCCGCCGCGCTGCCGTAGTCCAGGTGATAGCTGTGCTCGTACATGTCCAGCACCAGCAGCGGCAGGCCGCCGATGGCGCCGTGCATGTGGTCCCAGGCCCACTGGTTGCGCAGCTCGCCGCTGCAAGCGTTGAAACTCAGCACGCACCAGCCGGCGCCGCCGGAGAGCGACATCGCGGTGCGGCGGAACTCCGCCTCCCAGGCCTCGACGCTGCCATAAGCGGCGGCGAGTGCGCGCGCCAGCGCCCCGCCCGGACGACCGTCGCCGCCGAGGTTGTCGAAATAGTGCTCGTGCAGGATCACCGAGCCGACGCGGTGCAACTCCTCGCGCTTGAGCCCGCCGTAGACGATGGCGGGAAAATCAGCCTCGGCCATCGCCGCCGCAAGGCGCGCCTCGATCAGGTTCAGCGTCTTCACCGAACCGATGTAGTTGTTCTCCCAGTGGGAGCGGATCAGGCGCTCCGACAGGCCGCGCAGCTTGGCGGGATCAAAGCGCAGGGGACGCGGCTGGAGGTTGCCGCGAAAGACCTTGGGAATGGTGAGGGATGCGGGTGAAGGGGTTTCGGGGGCCGCAGCCGTGGCGGCCAGCAGCGGCGCGCTGGCGCTGGCCAACATGACGCCGAGGGCGTCCCGACGGGTGATGGGGTTCATGACGAAATACTCCGGATAGGGATGGAACGACGTGCGGCGCAAGCGCGCCACGGGGGTGATGTCCATCTCGGAGCAGGCGGGTCACGGCCGCGCGACGGCGAACCCGGAAACCGCATCGACAGCACCATGTCCACAAACAAGCCCCCTCATTAATGCAGATGAGATCAGGAGCAGGTCTTGGACGGCGAGCCGTCTGGAAGGGGCGCCTGTAGCCCCACTGCCACAGTACCATGCAACGCGGCAGCGGGCGACGTCAGCTTACGGTCACGATCAGAACGCTCGAAGAACGGCGCTAAAACGACGAAGCGATGTTTCGGGGCTTCATGATCTGTGCGCCTACCGAACTCCGGTCGCCGAAGACCGCCAGAAAGACGAATCACCGACGTCGTGCCGGCGCGGAGGCCAGCAACGCCCTAGGAAAGGTCAATCTGAGTGAAGCGCTACCGGCAGAGGAATGGATTTCCCTTGCCCCACTCGACCTCAATGATGGGCGGCTTCACCGGTCACCGGCGCGACGGCGCGCACGGGCGCCTTGATCTCAACCGCATCGGCGCCCTCGAACACCAGCCGCAGGGTCACCTCATCGCCTGCCGCCAAGGCCACCGGTGGGGCCATCAGCATCAGGTGGATGCCGCCCGGCGCCAAGCTCACCGGCTGGCCGGGGTCGAGCAGCACGCCGTCGGTCAGCGGGCGCATCTGCATCACACCGTCGACGGTGCGCTGCTCGTGAATCTCCACACGGGCCGCGGCCGGGGCTTCAACGGCCACCAGCCGCAGGGGCTGATCCGAGGTATTGGTCAGGGTCAGGTATCCGCCCGCCACCGCCGCACCCGGCGGCGTCGCCCGCACCCAGGCATCGCCGACGGTCACCCTGGGGCGCGTGGCGTCGGGCGCGGTGTCGCCCGATCGGCAGGCGGCGATACTGGACAGGATCAACAGAACAAGCGCAGCCACACGAACACTGGCGAACATCGATTCATCTCGAAAGCGGGGACTCTATGCTCCACCAAAGTGAGGCCCCGTGCAGGCCGCTGGACAGGAACACCCCCCGCGGGCGATAAGGCCCCATGCTCGCCACCATTGAACGTCTGGGCAATCGACTGCCCGATCCCGCCATCCTGTTTGTCTGGTTGCTGCTGATCGTCTGGGGGGCATCCTGGGCCCTGGCGGGGATCGACTGGAACCTGATCGACCCGCGAGACGGCGCGCCGCTGGTGGTGCGCAATCAGCTGACCGGCGAGGCCCTGACCACGTTCCTGTCCAACGTGGTGCCCACATTCGCGCACTTCCATCCGGTCGGCGTGGTGCTGGTCGCCATGCTCGGCATCGGCGTGGCGGAGCGCACCGGCTTCATCCACGCCGGGCTGCGCGGCATGCTGGCCATCACCTCGCCACGCCTGCTGACGCCGATGCTGATTCTGGTGGCCATTGCCAGTCACAGCGCCGCCGACGCCGGTTATGTGCTGGTCATTCCCCTCGGCGGCGTGCTGTTCTATGCCGCCGGCCGCCACCCCCTGGCGGGCATTGGCGCGGCGTTCGCCGGAGTGTCTGGCGGCTACTCGGCCAATTTTCTGCCCTCGTCCCTGGACCCTTTGCTGGCCGGGCTGACCCAGGCGGCCGGTCAATTGATCGACCCGGACCTGGCCATCAACCCGCTCAACAACTACTTTTTCACCGCCGCGTCATCACTGCTGATCGTTGGACTCGGGTGGTGGATCACCGATCGCGTCGTCGAGCCACGCCTGCGCGGCACGGCGGTTGACGGTGACATTCAGGACCTGCCAAAGCTCACGCCGCTGGCCGATGCCGAGCAGCGCGCGCTGCGCGTGGCCGGCCTGGTGATGCTCGCGGGCCTTGCGGCCCTGGTGCTGACCACCCTGCCCGGCGGCTCGCCCTGGCGCGGCCCTGATGGCGGCCTCACCGAAGCCGGCGCGCCCTTGATGCGTTCGCTGGTGGCGCTGATCTTCATCCTGTTTCTGTTGCCGGGCGTCACCTATGGCGTCATCGCCGGCACCGTCAAAACCCATCGCGACGTGATCGCGGGGATGACCTGGGCCATGCAGAGCATGGGCTACTACCTGGTCATCATGTTTTTCATTGCCCAGTTCGTTGCCGCGTTCGGCAACTCGAACCTGGGCGTTCTGCTGGCGCTCAAGGGTGCACAGGCCCTGCAGGCCCTTGCGCTGCCGGCGGCCATCACCGTGGTCGGCATGGTGCTGCTCACCGGACTGCTGAACCTGTTCGTCGGCTCGGCCTCGGCCAAGTGGGCGCTGATGGGCCCGGTGCTGGTGCCGATGCTGATGCAACTGGGCATCTCGCCCGACCTGACCCAGGCGGCGTATCGCATCGGTGACTCGTCGACCAACATCATCACCCCGCTGATGCCGTACTTTCCGCTGATCGTGGTGTTCTGCCAGCGCTACGTGCGCGGCACCGGCATCGGCACCCTGACCGCCCTGATGCTGCCGTACGCGGCGACCTTCCTGTCGGTCTGGACTCTTTTTCTGCTGCTGTACTGGCGCGCGGGGTTGCCACTGGGGTTCTGAGGCCTTGGGCGCTGACTCCGCACCGCCGCGGATGCGGCAGCGCAGATCGGGGCAATCGGGCTAGAAATTGTAGGTGACGTTGATTGCCGCATTGTCGCGATCGCGACGGGTGTTGAACTGCCCGCCGCCCCAGAACCACTGGTACTGGAAGCGCAGGTTGAGGTCCTGTCCGATCAGCACATTGGTCGACAGGATGGCTTCTTTGCGCCCTTCGACGAAGTTCTGCGACGGAAACGGTGCCGTGCCGCCCACATCCCAGCCGGCGATGAGCTGCGGAAAATAGTTGAAGCCAAACAGGCGGCTGTTGTACTCGCCGCGAATGATGGTCCGCAGCCCCCATGAGAACGGCGTCGCAAAGCCGTCGGTCTGCTGTGTGGGGTTGAGCCGGCGCGCGCATTCGGCGACCGGCGTGTCGGGCGAGCCTGAGCAGTCGGCACCGGGGCTGGCGTGGGTGCGGTTCACGTATCCGGTTTCAAACTGCAGCACATCACGACCGGGCATGCCCTGCACGTAGGTGGCGCCGACTTCGGCAATGATCAGCAGCTGGTCGGCGCCAATCGGGTTGGAGGAAAGACCCCGGATGCCGGTGAAGCCCATCTGGTGCACCTTCATCTCTTCCCAGCCGTTGATGACCTGCCCCGGCTGCACGCGCTCGTCGCCCCGGTAGCGTTGCAAGAAGCTGGGAATGGCATCGGTGGACGCGGGAAACGTGGACGCGCCCAGCTCGGCCACTGCACCCAGGTCAATCACGCCCAGGTCGGGGCCCAGCGGCATCAGCGCACCCAGCAGGTCGCCCACCACCGGCAATGCATTGAGCTGATTGGCGGGAAACGCGGGCTGCAGTCCGTAATAGAGCACGTCGGTC